>Ga0123357_10007094_pt1 | contig 13794 bp, 8 predicted proteins | sample TergutEmb28metaG_FD_89873 | JGI IMG/M metagenome (GOLD analysis project Ga0123357, IMG submission 89873) | Embiratermes neotenicus P4 segment gut microbial communities from Petit-Saut dam, French Guiana - Emb289 P4 | ecosystem: Host-associated > Arthropoda: Insects > Digestive system > Gut ... | reverse complement strand
TTCACCCCAGCCCTTCACTTCTCACCACTTTACTACTAATATATACTTTTCCCATAACGTCTCCTCCCCCCCCCCCCCACTGCACTTCACTTCACTACACTTTTACATGATTTTCACTTCACTTAACTTCGCTTCTCTACACTTTTAGATGATTTTCACTTCACTTGACTTCGCTTCTCTACACTTACAGATGATTAGTTAAACCAAAAATTTATTTGCGTATTCGAACAAGTGTCTTTTCAACTTCGTGACATATTAGAGTAAATAAGGTTTGTCCATCTTATCTAACTATTTAACTGATATTTTAACAGAATGAAAATAGCATGTAGACCACGTCGTGTTCTTTACAGGGCAAGGGTAAGTAATGATGATAAGCCCGAAGAAGGTGACTGCAATATAAACGGACGGTAAGATTCAACGTAAGATGCAGCTCGAACTCGGAATTCGAAATGGCATTACCACGCACAGGACTCGACGGGAAATCGCGACAATGACGATGTATTACAATATGTATAAATTATTTCTCTACAGAAGGATTCCACATCAGAAACATAGTATTTATTGAATTATATTTATATTTACAGTTTATTTCATTAGGTTAGCAGCCATGCCATTGCTCAAGCAAATATTAACGGCCTTTAACTTCAGAAACCAGGGTTTGGTCCCAGGCCCGCCCGTGTGGGACTCTTTTGGACAGTGGCAAATGGACGGGTCTTCTGCCGAGTACTTCGGTCTCCCGCTGTCAGTATCATACCACAAATGTTTCATAGGCAATCAATCATCTGTCGCCGACGTTACGTACTTTTAGCCATTCACTGTGTCTTTAATGACACAGTTTAAAAATACGCTGCCAGTAACTTACGTTACATGTTGTCGAGTGGTAGGATGAGTACTGAATTACTTATCTGTAAGCTCAAGAGACAGCAGTGGTAGACTAACTGAGGGTACTGTCTCGGATTTTAAACACAGGGGCTGAACAAACTGTCAACAAACTCCAGTCAACAAATCCGGCCTCCAAGTATGAATCAGGGACCTTCCAATCACATAGTTGGCTATAAAAGAGACTGTGGCATTAGCCTTAATGAATAGTTTTGTTCAAAGAAATCATCACTATTCATACTTTCGTATTAAAACCTAGATACATATCAGAAGAAAAATAAAGACACAAGAAGGAAGCTTAATCATAAATTTTTTATTGACAATAGAATGATAAATGAACAGCAGCTTAATAACGACGCATAATTAAATGTAAAATGTAAGTGGTTTCTTGCGAACACGCCAATAAAATTCGGGTTACACAAGGGGCTGTGAAAGTGTCCAAATATTGAGGGGTTATTCTCTGTTAAAAAATATTTAGCTCTATGCAGTTAATTCACCCTTAAGGTCACATTGGTAACTATGAGTACCACCCACCTTCAAATATTGTTAACAGCAGAGCAGATTAATCGAAATTCATTTTCCGGTTAATCGAATAAAAAATCGCTTTTATTACAGCCTTTTTCGACTCGGTTAACTTCATTTAGCTACCTTTTTGAACCATTACTCCACAGGTGAAATTAAAGTTTTCCTTGTGCTTAATTAAACACCGCGCCACAAAAGTAGTAGTTACAGTGAAGGAACAGCTTTACACATTGTGCCTCCACCCCCTCATAAACCTTAAAATTAAGCAGCGAAACAATTTTTTTCTACCTTTAACAAGCATGTGTCCTATCTTTCGCTGCCATTGTCTTCCTTACTGCATTGTTCCACCTTTTTAATTTGCACAAAGAAAGCCGTTTAACATCTCTTCATTATCTCCAAAAATTAGTCAATTAAAAAAGAGAATCAAAATTTTCTTCAATCCTTAATATTAAAAACCTAGTGAAATATTAATCAACTTTATGGTGCAAGATCGGTCCTCAGAAGTTGAAAGAAGCCGAGCTAATTTGTTTGTATCTGCATCATTTAACGACTATGATAATTCGAAGGTTATATACCGTCAGTGATACACGAACGAATGAGCGTGGAAGGACAACTGGTTTAGCCGCAGAAAATCCTGTTCCAATATCACACTGTCCACCACAATTCCGAAAGGGATTAGCCTAGGAAGGAACCTCAGCCTCCTCGGTAAAAGTTCGGATACTAACGGCCATACCACGTTGAAAACACCGGTTCTCGTCCGAAAACCGCAGTTGGCAACGTTGGGCATGGTTAGTACTTGGTTGGGTGACGGCCTGGGAACACCATTTGCATTCTTTTAAATTGCGGCTACAGGCGTGGAATTGAGAGTAGTCCAACGGATAAGGGAATTCCTTTGGGTCGTACGCACAGAGTCACAGTCGGAGGACAATTATAAGAGGAAGTTAGAGTAACGTCCGATGTACCGCAACGGAGTGTAGTGGGTCCACTTTCATTTCTAGTGTACGTAAATGATATTTGGCAGGGCAGTGAGTCAACAAAGGTCATCCGACCTGAGCTGGGTCGATCATGACTGGAAAATTAAGAACAGGAGGCAGGGGACGGATATCGGGAAATATTACTTTGTATGTAGGACCTTTCAGCTCTGGAACAGAATACCTATGAATGCTTTAGGGACTTTCCGCTCCAAACCGAGCACCTTTAGGAAGAGGGTTAGGAAAAGTGATAAGTGAAGTGAAGTGAAGTGAAGGGAAGGGAAGGGAAGGGAATTCAAAGCGAGGAGGAAATCGAGTATTTCCAGGAAAAGAGACTGAAATATGATAAGTGGAGTGAAGTGAAGGGATTTTGAAGTGAGGGAAAATCAAGTATGTACAGGGAGAAGGTTAGGAAAGTTTTAAGTGAAGGAAAGTGAAGTGAAGTGAAGTGAAGTGAAGGGATTTTGAAGTACAGAGGAAATAGAGTATTTCAAAGAATAGGGGTTGGAAAGTGATAAGTGAAGGGAAGTGAAGGGAAGAGAACTGAAGTAGAGTGAAGAGCAGCTAAATGCGGTGAAGGGAAAGGAATTAAGGCGGGGTGAGATGTGAAGTGTATATAAGGGTAGTGAGGTGGGTTGCGGTGTAGGTCTTGATGAAATGTGTGAAATTGAGTGCTGTACATAGCGATCCATTAGTATTAAGACTGATTTTTTTAAGTAACAGAAATAGAGCGATCTATCGGTCAACCATTAACTAAGTACCGTCAACCAGCATTCGTTCACACGCCGAGTTTCGTTTGTTTATCTTCGACAGTGTACGAGTTCTAATTTGCAAAGTCAGTTTTCTTTATACGTCATGGATGGCGGCAATGAACAGAGAGTTGCCATAAAATTTGTTTCAAAGCCGGTCTATCTGCGACATAAACATTAGTATTGATGGAAAAGACTTATGGGAATGAGGATCTGAACCGATCAAATCTTTTTAGGTGGTATTCTCGATTTCGAGACGGAAGGGATCTGGTAGAAGATGACGAGAGAGATGGCCGTCCAAAATCGACTCGAACTGAGGTAAAAATTGCTGCTGCTTCTCCTAATTTGTTCAAAAATGACTGTCGAATCGCATCAAGAATGATAGCAGAATCTTTGAACATCCCAAAGACTGCAGTTCTTCGGATTCTGAAAGAGGATTTGGTAAAGAGAAATTTGTGTGCACGTTTTGTTCCACACTCCTTGACATCTGAGCAAAGGGAAGATTGAGTCACATCTTGCCAAGACATTATCGCGATGGCCGATGCAGATAAAAATTTTTTTAACAAAATTATTACGGGAAATGAGATCTGGTGTTTTGCCTATGACCCCGAAACCAAGCGACAGAGTTCTGAATGGGTTGGTGAGACATCGCCTCGACGGAAGAAACTGAAATTCCAAAGGTCCCGCATCAAGGCCATATTGATAATTTTTTCGACTCTCAGGGCGTAGTGCACAAAGAATTCGTACCAGAGGGAAAAAAGTAAACGCAGAATTTTATGAAGGAGTAATGGTTCGCCTCCTGAAGCGCATTCATCGGGTTCGTCCAGCTGCTTTCTGCTGTCGAGATTTTTTCTTGTTGCACGATAATGTGCCCGCCTACAAACCTGCAAGTGCTTGACAATTTTGACCCCAAAAAATGTTACAACCCTTTATCACCCCCATACTCTCCACCTTTATCTCCGCCAGACAATTTTCTGTTCCCCAGGCTGAAAATGAAGTTAAAAGGACTCCATTTTGTGGATGTTGCTGAGATCCAAGAAGCCGTAACTGATGAATTGAATTAAAGAAGGTCCAAAAAGAGAATTTTCATCAGCTTTTCGGAAACTGTGCGACCGCGCAAAAGCCTGTGTGTGTGTGTGTGTGTGTATATATATATATACACAAAATAAGCTAAAATGGCATATATATATGTATATATATGCCATTTTAGCTTATTTTGAGTTTAAAAAAAAAAAGGTACGTGTCTTCGATTTAAAGAAACCCAGTCCTAAAATTTTGGACTGAAATGTATGTAGTATGATTTACTCACTGTTAGTATACCTAGTGGCTTTTAATACTGATTCATCTTCTTTAGGTTCTACTCGTTTCTGAATCTTAATAGTGTATAATACGCGTTCTTAATTTTTGTTGAAATTTTGCGTATAAAGGGTTGCATTGAGTGTCGTATGTTATTTTGCGCGATGTGTTATTGTATTGTATTGTACTGTACTGTACTGTGCTGTATCGTATTGCCCTGTCTTGCATTGTAGCACATTGTCACCGGATAAAAAACCATGCAGTTAATAATAATAATAATAATAATAATCCAGGACACTGTCACGCTTCATTCAGCAATCAATTCTCCGTCTTATGTGGCATCCGAAGGTTTATAATATTTTTCACAAAAAGCACATATGGATGAATTTTTTATCTACCCCATTCGCGCCATTAACAACCGAATATTCAAACTATTCTTCATTCTTACTCACGCGAGTAAGAATGAAAATATCAGCATGTAAGCTTTCTGAGTATTGTCAAACATTTAACGCACGGGCTTAACTGTGTCTTCCACCCGCGTTAAGATCTATTCTGCATTTTTGCCACAGAGTACATTTACACGATCCCCAGATTAAACAGCGATTATTTCCCTAAACAGGACTATTAACTGGCATGCCTTGATATAGAAGTAGCGTGTTTGCTCTGAGATAGGAGTGAGACTTTTATACGCGTCTTATAGTTATTATACATCCCTTTGAAAATTTTAGGTGAAAATTTGATAACATTCATTTCCAGCTATGATTTCCCCATTTCAACCTTCTATTTTATCCATTCGTTAGTATAGCCTCTCAGTGATAATACCAAATCACATTTTTACTGAATATGCAAGCCACTAACTTGGAAAAGTTTTTGAAGGAGAGCTTGATAGTATAATCGGTACTGTTGTCTAGGGATAACGTTTCACCAGCATGTGTCGAGGTTGCAATATCGACCGAAACATGGGTAAGTCTTGACTTCTTCCCTGCAACAAACCGATTTCGGTAACTACTGTAAGAATAACTTGCTAATGTGAGCAGCATAAGGGTATATTTTCTACTCTTAGGCTTTTAAATTTACACTATATACAAATACTAGTATAGGTCTAGGTGTAATGTTGGGCGTTCGGGATCCACATGTTTAATACAAGATAATACTTACTTACTTACTTACTTACTTACTTACTTACTCCAAGGAGCAGAGTCCTTCTAGAGAAGCTAACCGGTTCTCAGCTAGTCAAGAAATTCCCCACATTTTATGGAACCAAAAGGATCATTACCGCATTCACAAGTGTCCGCCACCTGTCCCTATCCTGAGCCAGCTCGATCCATTCCATAACCCCAATCCCACTTCTGAAGATCCACCTTAATATTATCCTCCCATCTACGTCTGGGTCTCCCAAGTGGTCTCTTTACCACAGATTTCCCCAACAAACCCCTGTATACGCCTCTCCTCTCCTCCATACGCGCTACATGCTCCGCCCATCTCATTATTCTCCATTTGCATTCCCAAATAATATTGGGTGAGCAGTAGAGATCATTAAGCTCTTCATTAAGTAGTTTTCCCCACTCCCCTTTTACCTCGTCCCTCTTAGGCCCAGTTATATTCTCAACACACTATTCTCAAACACTCTCTGCCTACTTTCCTCTCTCAATATGAGTGACCAAGTTTCACACCCATACAAAACAATAGTCAAAATTATAGTTCTGTATGCCTGAATCTCAACATTTTGGGTAGGAAACTGGAAAACAAAAGATTCTACATTCTGCACTCCCTGACGTCAATCTACTCTTGATTTCTTCCTGAACATAATTTTGACTTTGATTCACAAGATAATACTAACCTTCTTTAATACACCTAAAAATAAATATTCTTTTCAGAGATAATGTTACCAGGAGTCAGTCATAACAAGAAGATAAATATCTGACTGACCAGCTCATGTGCAGAACCGCACAATGGAGAAGAAATTCACAATTATTCTGAAGAACAATGCATCTGTGATTCAACTAGTGCAGGATGGACCAGTACCACCCGTCGTTCCTGGGCTATTCTTGGTGTTGGACTTCAGTCTTGGATTATGTCTCAACTTGCTTCTTGTGATCACTATAGCCACGTGTCCCGTACTACGTCGCCTGTCCTTCAATCGAATTCTGTTGCATCTTTGTGTAATTTGTGCACTGGACTGCATCCTAAACCTGCTTGCTGCAGTGGCATTTATAATAGTTACACGTAAGTGATTCACACAGCAAATCATCACAGGCGGTAAAGATTTAGGAGCACGCTTCTTTATGGGCCGTTGCCCCGACTATTGTGAAGTTTTGAGTCCCGAGTCTTGAAGACTCGCTTCTTCTGGGGAATGACCACGCGTCATACAGCCAACGTTTCCTGGCATTTCAAAGAAATATAGTTCTTTCATATTTAAAATTCTAGAAGTCTCAGGTGAAGCAATCATCATTTTCGGATCCTAAAACGTTGAGAGAATAATTTCTCCTAAACGTCAAAAACCGATAACCCAATGACGCGGCTTTATATCCCAGAAGAAGAGTCCCCTCAAATTGTTAGTTATTTTTATTAGTCCCTCCAGGTAAACGCCCGAAGACTGTCTTGAATAGGGCCACGCCGCTTTATTTCACACCTTTGCAAATTCATTGTTTACTATCATCCAACATTCGATGCTATATAACCCGATTAACTAAATAACTCGATGGAGCAGAGTTCTTCTTAAGAAATTAATACAGCATCAGGTAGTCAATAAATTACTCGCAGTTTATGGAAACCGAAATTTCACGTACGTATCCTGAACCACATTATCCCAGGCCATGCTGTATATCCCACTTCTTCAAAATCTATCTTAATATTACCCTCCAATCTACATCTAGGTCTTCCCTCTTTCCCTCAGGTTTCCCCACCAACATTCTGTATGCACGTCTCTTTCCCAAAACACGTGCCACATTCCCCGCCCTTCTCATTCGTCTTCACGTGATCACCTGAATAACGTCTTATAAGAAGAACACATTACGAAGCTCCGCATTATGCAGTTTTTCTCGACTCGTCCTTCTAAGGCCCACGTATCTTAGCACTCTGTTCTCTAACACCCTCGGCCTATGTTCCTACCTCATTGCGAGAGACCAAATTTCATACTCACACGAAACCACAGGCAACATTACAGATGTGTAAAACGTGAGTAAAAACAATTACAAATACATAAATGATTTTGGATTTTCAGGACGTAGAAAATATACTGCTCTTTGAGTTATTATGATATCGTGCAGTTGGTAGCACTCCGAACGTTTCAGGCTAAATGTTGCGTAAGTTTTCGGAGCATATTTCCGAGACGCACGGCTCTGCGATAGCCTTACGGTAAACATTGAAACTTAAGTCGACGGAAGTAACCTTTTGAGGGTGAAAATAAATCTACAATGCATTTAAAAATCCATCCCACTAATGTCCTTAGTGGTATAATTGTTCATTCTGAGAATCACATGGAAGTTGTTTCTACGCACGCCATGAAGGATCACTGGAAAGTGGACATATATATATATATATATATATATATATATATCCGGTCATTCTTAATCTCGTCACTCGATGGGAGTAATCGTCTTTAAGGTCCGGTCGCTTGACCACAGGGAAAAGAGCCTCCGATGCCCAGTAATAGAGATTGGGTGAGCCCCATAGTCGCTGAGGAACCTTAGAGGTAGAAGAAGGTCTTGCCCCTTCTGGATTCATAGACTGCCTAGCTTGAAGGGGCCTTACGCTAGATCGAATTTAGTTTCGTTGCGCTGCAGTTCATTCAGTGACCTAACACATGCTCTTGGCTTCCTTACTAGATCTGGAACTGCCACCGAAGTACGCTCCAGTCATGTCAATAGCTTGTCGCACGAACGCTGCCCTGACGCAGTGGACAACAACGATCCAGAGCGTGACCATGGCAGCATTAGCGGTAGATCGTGCTGTGACGCTCCGTCAAGCAGACGCTCCAAAAGCGGATCCAAGTAACCGTCTCACGCAACTTCTTCCGGCACTCATGTGGCTGTACGGAACCGTCCTCGTGGCGCCCATCATCACCACGTCACACACTGTGGGGGTCCGACTCTTCCCCGACAGGTTAGTCCGCTGCTGTCAGAGTTAAGGTGTTTGTACACGCGTACGAAGCCGCAAAGAAAGTTTTGACAGAGCAGTATTCTTATCGGATAAGCCTACGCCTTTCCATTTAACTCCATGAAACAAAGTTATGCTTGTGAATCTATTAGTCGTTCAGCCATTCAAAAATTCCGCGCCTGGAATCCGAAATATTATTTCCGTGTGCAAAAGTCGTTGCTGGTCCGTATTCTGTCCCACATAGCACATCCTCACACCAATTTTATAAGGTCCATTCTACTGTTACTACTACTACTACTACTACTACTACTACTACTACTACTACCACTACCACCACCACCACCACTAACACTACTACTACTACTACTACTACTACTACTACAACACTTCAGTCTACGTCCAGGTCTTTCAAGTGTCTCTTCTGTTGTTCGATAGAAACTATGTGTGCATTTTTAACGTATCCCATGCGTGCTACAGGCCACACAAACTTAAATTTCTTTTATCTGATCGTCATATTGCTTTCCGCTGAAGAGCAAGCTGCAATACACGAAACTCCGCATTATCTAGTTTTCTCTAGCTTATAACCGAAGACACATGCATCATAAATCACAATTAATGACCTCGCATTATGTAAGTTCTTAAGTCTACCGTACAAAGAGAGGGAATAATTTTCCCCTCTGCATGATAGAGCATCATTACTAACAAATATAACTTTAGTCTCTGTACTCTTCTTTTCAGATATTCGTGTGGCATCATACCACAATCAAATGACCCCAAAGAGCTTCTGTACCCCTCGCTACTTCTACTACTCGGGTACGTAATCCCCTGGACAATCATGTTATTTATCTCAGTCATAATCACCCGTCACCTTATTTCTACCAGACGCCGACATCTGCAACTGGAAGAGGCATCCACACGGCGAAGTCAAGCAATGGGCACGTCTCTTGTGCTACATCATTCCACATCGAACCAGACATCCTGGAGCAACTGGTTGGGAAGTTCCGGCCCGCTATCGTGGGAAGAAGTCAAATTCTATTTGCTGAGTTCTCTATTGCTGGTATTGTATACTCTACTTTTAGTTCCCCATATACTGTGTGTCAACATACCCCCTCTAACAACAATGGCAACTGTCGACAACTCAGTTCCGAACAACAGTTCCATGTCAGAACTCTCGGCAGTTCTGACCGGGACATACGACTACATCTTTGTCTGGTGTCGCTACAAGTTCACACTTCTGGTACCAATATTTATAATCATCATTCACAAGGAGGTACGTAAAAAATGTGAACATATGTTCTGTTGCTGCTGTTGTCGCAATAATTCAGTTGTACATTTCGACACCCCGAGATCTATTTCAGCGTGTGTCGAAAGGAGGACGCAGCAATCTGTTCAAGATCTTAACATAAAAAATAGAGAGGCGACAAGAAAAATAAATACACGTAAAAAGGATAAATATACAAGGATTTCACATTACAGAACTCCTGTTCTCTTTGCCACATCGGAAGGTCTTCACCTGAGATCCGTTGATGATAGATTCGGCGGCAGTTATTACTTTAGTGAGACTGACATTGGTTGTCGTGATTCAGCAGGAGGTAAGGAAGAGTGCTGGACAGTCGAACCACGGTTCTTATGTGAATTCTGTGATGTTGCTTTAATAGTTTCGACACCTACTGATTCAGTAGGCAATCAAAATTCAAAACACAGTGTGAGGTGTGGACTGAGACGTCCAGTTTTCGGGGAGCAAACACTTGCAGAAGAAGACGTACATGTAAGTGACGATGTGGCAGGTGATACAGATGAATTCAAAAGGAAAGGGAATGAGTACGAAAGACTTCTATTAGTAATAAAAGATAAAACAAAAGACAGAAATATTTACATCGACAATAAACGAGCAACACGGGTAAGATTTGCCCAGACAGTGAGCGAAATTCCATTATCTGAGAGTGGAGTATGGAGTGCTCCGGAGGATCAAGTCATTGTAGAAAAATCGGCGCTTCACAGACAAAACGATTCCCAAAATACTGACCTTCGTCAGCTTAAACTGAAGTCTGAGGTCAGTGTACCTAGTAGATACAGTATGGCTAAATCATCTTGACAGGATATCTGCATTAGTTCACCTAGGCGCATTTCTATGAAACAACAGACAAAGAAGTCGGACTGACAAGTTTAATTCTGAAGGAGTGCGTCACAGTAGCGGAAATTTATCACAATGGAATAAAGGAAAGTCCAAATTATTAAAAAATATAGTTACGCCATGTCCTATACTGTACTTAGGAAATAATTAAAGGCATCTGCTTGTAGCCCTCGAAGAGTCGAATATACATGACTGCAGTTTTAAATGTGTGCACGAGCTAATTCCAGTGAAACTGTGTATTTTGACTTCTCGTACAGAACAATCTAAAAGCTACTTCAGTATACATTAACAATGATGTACTCTCACCCACACTGTAACCTTATTCTTTGTACTTCTCTAAATGAATATTAAGGTTTCAGGGCCCAAACTGACAGAGCAGTTAAATAAACAATAACTAAATATGCAGTCACATAATTTAAGCAAGTTTGAATTATCATTATACATGCACTGGGTTCGTTCGACTGAGGATACGGTTAAATCACTACCTTTTGTGAATCAAGGTGATGAAGATTTGTTTTCATTGAAGGCAGAGAATTTTTTACCAACTGCGTTACTGCTGGTTTCTCAAGCAGAAACCTGCTCTTTGTAGTTCTTATTCAGTCAAATATCTTAGCAGTTACAATAAATCTGGAGGAAATTTCTAAATGAAACACAATCCTTTGCATAGTGGACTGTTTCTATGATCTCAAAAATGCCGAACATATACTTTTTTTCACGGCTCAACAGCCCTTGTGGGCCTAGGCAATCTCATCCTTGAGGTTTCGACACCACACTCATTTAGACATACCACATTCGATGGGATTCCTCTAGACGAACGAATTGCTCGTCGCAGAGACCTCTACATGACCACACACAACAGTCTCAAGAGACAGGCATCCATGACCCGGGCGGTGTTCGAACCCGCAATCCTAGCAAGCGAGCTGCCACAGACCCACGTCTCAGAACTCACGGCTACCGAGATCGGCCGACGAAATACATTAGACCCTGCTAAAATCAGACAATAAATGTAGTGAGAGTAGAACGGCTTTCATTCATAATTACCGACTACATGTAGACAGCCTCTTGAGGCGTATGCACAGTCATGCATCATTCACTGCACGGGAAATGACTGGATGCACAGGTACTGGGACGGCTGTTGGTCGCGCATGATCAATAACGCTATTCATGTGGCCATAAATCAGTTGGCATAAAACACAGCGTTGCTGTACACGGCGTCAAATTAGACTAAGCGCAAGAGTAACAGGATACTGCGTAGACCAGTTCCCTCCGATTAGATAAAATTAGATTAGATTGGATTGAATTACATTACATTGGATAAGTTTCAGTAATAATAAAGCCACCGGGCCCACAATACAACAGTCTAAACAAGTTACGAAACATTCGTATAACGTGATACACCAAGCTTGATTTTATCTGCATAGTTAACAACAGTTAACACTAGAAGAAATGGGTACCTAATGAGAGTAAATATATATCTGCGACATGTAAAATGTACGCACCATTTTCTCCACAAATTTTCTTCTAAACATAATCGCTTCGGTTAAATTTGGGTCGTTATTTCGACATTCCTACATTAACGTACAGTGCTCATTACTCTGTTCGACTTTTACCAAAACTGAACTGTCTCAACAAATTTTTGTATCAAATTTCACGAAAATCCTTTCGGCCGTTTTCCACTTGTGGCCAGTGGACGGCCAGACACATAGAACTTACTTTTTTCATTTTTATATTTTCCATTTATTGTCGTCTTGCACTCAGATGTACTTTCATCTTACGCTGAGATCAAAATGTCCTGGGTGCTATACCTTCACTCCCCATAAGCCTTAATATCGCATTCCTTATTTAAGCACAAAGAAATATCTGTATACTCCGTGTACTTCTAATTTTCGTACTCAGTCCTTTACTCATTAACTCGTTGTTTTGAGATAAACAGCATTGTGAAAGCAAGGTATGTTTAAGCTATGCAGTCAATCGCGAAATAGCTTTTTCACCCCAATTTGTGGCGTTATATCGAAGGTGGTGGTAAATCGAAATACCTTAACTTTTCTAAACTGGTAAAATTTACTTAAAATGGCAAAAAGATGTTAAGTACAAAATTAGAACAAATTATAAGAACTTTCAATTCTGTACTATTGTACAGTAGCTCTTTCCTGAATAACGCCCAATATTGCTTTACCATTTTTAGCATTTAACTGCCATATTCATATTATTAATATTTCTTCAATTTTTTATGTTCTACAATTTCTTCTTTTTAATGTTAGTTCTTGATACATATTTCCACTTTTGTCAGTACTTTCGCTTAGTATAAAACCAGTACGCATAATAGGCTCTATTTCCTTTCATAATTCTGTGTGTTATTTCTTCTGATATGCTGTTATGCTTATAAAGGATTAATGAATTCTAAATTAATTAACTCCCCCCCCCCGTGGCGTTGCGGCCCAACGCGGGCCATGGCCTCCTCATTCTTGAGGTTTCTAGATCACACACAACGACGCATCACAGTCGGTAGGACTCCGGACACGTGGTCAGCGCGTCGCAGAGACCTCTACCTGACAACACACAACACTCACAACAGACATCCATGACCCCGGTGGGATTCGAACCCACAATCTCAGCAGACGAGCGGCCGTAGACCTACGCATTAGACCGCGCGGCCACTGGGACCGGCAATTAACAATTATACTAAAGAAAGATCTACATGACACTGATAAAGCTGGGAGTGACCTAAGCACGTGAAACCTCGACATTTTCTGTACGGGATAATTTATTGGTTTTTGAAAGACAAATATTAAGGAAAATATTTGGACCAATTCAGTGTAAGGAAAGATGGAGAATACAAAGTAATAACGAACCGCAAAAGTTGATAAAATGAGAGGATATTGTTAAATATATAAGAGCACACGGAATAAAATGGTGGGGACATCTTATGAGAATTCAGGGAATAAAACGAGAGAGGCAATGTACTGTACGTGTAACACAGCACTGAGGCGCGTTCGTGCAACCGTTGTTGCAATGGAAAACAAAGTACAGTAAAACCTGTGTAACTTGACCACCGACGGTTCCTGAAAAAGTGGTCAACATAAGCAAGTGGTCAACTTACACAAATGTGTCCCAAAATAACTTTTATACTCGTATTTTATTTTCT
>Ga0123357_10007093_pt1 | contig 13794 bp, 13 predicted proteins | sample TergutEmb28metaG_FD_89873 | JGI IMG/M metagenome (GOLD analysis project Ga0123357, IMG submission 89873) | Embiratermes neotenicus P4 segment gut microbial communities from Petit-Saut dam, French Guiana - Emb289 P4 | ecosystem: Host-associated > Arthropoda: Insects > Digestive system > Gut ... | reverse complement strand
GTGGTTGGCGTGGGGAGGAGGAGAAAATGGGAGAGAGTGAGGTGGGGGTGGGTGTGTGGTAATTCCGGGAGACGCCCAGGGACTCCAGTCCGTGGGCTTCTTTTGGGGGGATTCACGAAGTTTGCTAAAATAACGGAATGAAACTGCTTGCGCTCATGGAACGCTCGGACATGTCGATGGGGGATTGGCAGTTCGTTTTGATTTGTACGGGCGTGATTGTCGTGGTGGCGGCGATGGTCTTTGTGCCGGTGCGGATGGCACGGATTCGCCAATCGCGCTGGACGGAAGCGATTTTAGCGGGGGCGATGCTTTGGGGCGTGCTGATGGCGGGGAGCGTGATCTATTCCTATATGACGGAGTTACGCTGGGAGAAGGAGCAGGCGGTGCAGATCGCGAGCGGGTATTTTGAGCCAGGAGATGCCAGCAGGAAACTCGGGAAGCCGGGCTGGCCGTGGGGCGTATGGGTAGGGCTGATGGCCGGATATGCGGGCATTTGTGCCGGAGCGGCGAGGTGACAAGGTGACAAGGTGACAAGGAGCACCGCGTGGCAACGCGGTGGTGGGTGGGAATGCGAGAACAAACCACCGCGTTACTACGCGGTGCTCCCTATCTCCCTGTCACCTTGTCACCCCTTCACCCCTTCACCCCTTCACCCCTTCACCCCTTCACCCGCCGCAGTGCTCGCCACGCAATCAATAGCTTCTGCGGTGTGGAGAGCTTGACACGTGTGGTGAGGACCTTCGCGGGATTTTCAGCGATTTTTTCGAGGATGCCGCGATAGATGTCGGTCATCGCTTGCAGCGTTGGACGGGAGTCGGCGGAGATGCGGGCGGCCAGCGGCGCGGAGGAGTCGTAGTAGCTGCGGGCGCGGGCGATCTGGAATTGCATCAGAGCGAGAAAGTTGGAGTTCCCGGCGAGTTCCCCCCCTTCCCTTCCTTTGCCGATCTGCTCAGGCGCGATTTGGAATTTCGCCAAGTCTTCTTCGGGAAGGTAACAGCGTCCCTGCCCGGTCCCGTTGGGCTTGGCCGCATCTTCGTGGAGATCGCGAAGGATATTGGTGAGTTGGAAAGCGATGCCGCGATCGGCGGCCAGTTGCAAGGTCTCAGACGCCGATGGCCCAGTGCTGTCGAAGCCCCAGACATAGAGACTCGCGATCCCGACGACCGAAGCAACGCGGTAACAGTATTGGTGCAGGTCCGCGAAGGTGCGGATGGGAGCAGGCGAGAGGTCCTGACGTTGGCCGGCGATCATGTCGTCGAAGATACGCTGCGGAATGCGATAGGTTTGGATCAGATGGATGAAGGCCGGCCAGACGGAAGAGGGAGGGGGGAGAGTTTCGAGTTTCGAGTTTCGAGTTTCGAGTTTTTTGGGGGAGTACCCGTTAGCCCCCGGCTCTGCCGGGGGTTGACTGGCGGAGTAGGCTTGATGAGTAAGCTCCTGCCAATGGTCAAGATCGGCCTTTCGCTCTTCGAGGGATTTCGTATGTGCGTCGTCGTCGGCGATGTCGTCGACCAGACGCATATACGCGTAGAGGGCGTACATGGCGGAGCGTTTGGGTTCGGGGAGGAGTTTAAGGCCGTAATAAAAATTCTTCGCTTGCGATTTGGTGAGATGGAGGCAGTAGGCACGGGAGTGCTCAAGCGATGAAGTGGGGGGTGAGAGCGGGGTTATGGCGGTCATCTGGCACTCCCATCAGCCTTGCGTTTCCACGCTAGGCTATTGAGAAGGTAGCCCACGAGAGTGGTCGTGATGAGGCAAGCCTTCTGTCTTTTGGAGAGCGAAGGTCGACAGGTAAGCGTATCGAAATTCTGTCGACGAACCGCTTCGCAGATCGCTCGCCCGCCTTTGGCGAAAAGCGCGATCTGCTTGCGATACATCGGCTCCAATAGCGGTAGCAGTCGTTTGCCTTCCGTGAACATCGCCTCGGTGCGTTCCACCTGGAGACGAATCAAGTGACGAAAGTGATCGGTGACGGCACCGGCACGGAGTTGTTCCTCGGTAACATGAAAGCGTTGCATATCGTCGGCAGGGATGTAAATGCGATCACGTTCCAGAATATCCCGGCGAACATCCTGCCAGAAATTGATAAGCTGCAGAGCCGTGCAGATTTTGTCAGAAAGTTGCTGCCGTTGCACATCGCGATATCCGCACATATAAAGAACGATGCGCCCGACAGGATCGGCAGACTTGGTGCAATAATCGACAAGCTGCGGAAAATGCTGATAGCGAGTAACGGTCTGGTCCTGCTCGAAGGCACGGATGAGCTGATCGAACGGATCGATGGGAATATCATGGCGGCGGATGGTTTGCCGCAGCGCGGTAAAGACGACAGAAGAGGAGAGGGGGAGCGGGGGAGAGGGGGAGAGGGGGGCGTAGCAGTTTTGGAGATGCAAGCGGAAATCCGCGAGGTATTGGAGCGATTTGGTTTTGTCGCGGACTTCATCGCCGAGGTCGTCGGCGATGCGGCAGAATGCATAAACATTGCAAAAATCCTGCCGAAGATGCTTGGGCAGGAGAATGGAAACAACAGAAAAATTTTCGTAATGGGAATGAGTCAGCGAGCGGGTGTACGCTTCGGCAGCATCTGGATCGGCAACAGGATCGAAAGCCGCACGAATGATTGCTTCTGGCTTCTGGCTTCTGGTTTCTGGCTTCATGTCATTCGTCATTGAGTGCTTTGTGGTCGATGCGTTAGAATACTACGTTCGTCGCCCGAAAGACAGTAAGCATCCATTGGAGTTTGTAATGGGCATGAAAATTCTGCTTGCCAATCCGCGCGGTTTTTGCGCCGGCGTCAACATGGCCATCGAATGCGTCGATCGCGTCTTGAAGCTCAAGGGTCCCCCGATTTACGTCTATCACGAAATCGTGCACAACAAGCACGTCGTGGATCGGTTCGTCAAGCAGGGGGTGGTCTTCGTCAACTCGATCGATGAGGTGCCCAACGGCGCGACGCTGGTCTATTCGGCGCACGGAGTTTCGCCCGAGATTCGCCGCAAGTCGCAGGACCGCAACCTGCAGCAGGTCGACGCAACCTGCCCGCTGGTCACCAAAGTGCATTCCGAAGCCATTCGTTTCGCCAAACGAAAATACACGATTGTCCTCATCGGCCACGAGGACCATGACGAGGTCATCGGCACGCTGGGCGAGGCTCCGGATGCGATTCGGATCGTGGAGTCGCCGGAGGATGTGGCGAAGCTGGAGATTCCCAAGGATCACAAAATCGCCTACCTGACGCAGACGACACTGAGCATCGACGACGCGCAGCGGATCATCGATGCCCTCAAACAGAAGTACCCCGGGATCCATTCGCCCAAAAAAGAAGACATCTGCTATGCGACGACGAACCGTCAACAGGCGGTGATGGCTCTCTCATCGCGTTCGGACCTGGTACTGGTGGTAGGCTCGAAGAATTCCTCGAACTCGCTACGTTTGGTGGAAATGGCCCAGAACCGCGGCGTGCGGGGATACCTCGTGGATGACGTATCGGAAATCCATCACGATTGGCTCAAAGGCGTAAACACGCTGCTTCTCACAGCAGGCGCATCGGCTCCGGAAGACTTGGTGCAGGCGATCATCAAACTGCTGAAAGAAAAGTACAACGCAACGGTGGAGGACGCACACGTAACGGAGGAAGCCATGCACTTCGAGCTGCCGTACTCACTCCGGCGGCTGGAGGAAACTCACGCGGTGGGGCAAGTGGCTACGGGAAAATGACTCGCGGAAGTATTACGTTATGTGCTACTGGGGGCAAGAGTTTCCACGCGTTCGATCAGTCACAGGGCAATCACGTCGTAATTGCCGATTTCGTGGGTGTTTGCCCGAAGGCGATGCATGACAACGAGGGTGTTCTGGCGTAAGAACGCCGAAGCAGGATATTCAATGTCCATGACCTTGCCGCTGGACAAATGTAGGCGTAAGGGGACAAAAGGTTCGCGGTCGAGTTCTTGTTTCATATCTTCGGAGGTCATGATGAACCCTTTCGGAATTGATTGACACATGCATTATACGAAGAATAAAAGTTAAAAGTTAAAAGGCACTTTTACCTTTTAACTTTTACCTTTTATTCTTCATTTTAGAACGTCTTGCGTCGTCTTGCGGGCGGGATGTTGCCGATCTTGCGGTACTTCGCAACGGTACGGCGGGCAAGCTCAATGCCCTGCTCCTTGAGTTTCACGACAATTTCATCGTCGGATAAAGGGTTCGATTTATTTTCGTTGGCAATGATTTCGCCGAGCTTGGCTTTCACGGCATCCCACGACATCGCTTCTCCCTCCGCGTTCTCGGTGCCGCCTGTGAAGAACATGCGGAGCGGAAAAATGCCGCGAGGGGTCTGAATATATTTCTCCGCGACGGCACGGGAAACAGTGCCGACGTGAATGCCGAGCTGGTCGGCGACGCCGATCATCGGCAGCGGCTTCATGAACTGTGGGCCGTGCTCGAGGAATTCCTTCTGAGCTTCGATGACGACTTTGAGCACACGGAGGAGCGTGTTGCGACGCTGCTCGATGGATTCGATGAGCCACCGTGCGTTGCGGATATTATTGGAGATGAATTCACGTGTTTTTCCGTCGACGGCCTTGGTCTTGGCCATACGCTTGTAGATTTCGTTGATGTAGAGTCGTGGCGTGTGTTCGTCGGTAAGACGACAAGTGTAGTCGCCGGTCTCTTCTTCACGCTCGACGATCGCGTCTGGCGTGACGGTCGGAACGCGATCTTCGCTCAGGAGCGTTCCGGGGCTGGTGTTGAGGTGCTTGAGGAATTCCTTGCCGGCGTTGATCTGTTCAATCGTAAAACCGCTTTTCCGAGCGATCTGCGGCAAACGGTTCATCGCAAGGTCCTGCAGGTACGTGGAAACCAGTGCCCGCGGCACAGTCAGGTCCGCGTTCTTATCACGTTCCCACGCTTCGATCTGAATCAGCCAGCATTCCTGAAGATTGCGTGCACAAATGCCTACAGGCTCAAGGCGTTGCTGAAGGATCGGCAGTGCGTCGTGGAGATCCTGAACGGTGAGCCCGTCTGGCAGATGCTCGCCGATGGTTTCCATGGGCTCGAGAATGTAGCCAGCATCGTTCACCCAGTCGATGAGAACATACCCAGCCCGGCGAATCCGCTCGTCGACTTCAACAAGGTCCCATTGAAGCGTGAGTTCCTCCTGCAGGCTCTCACCGCGCGCGGCGGTATTGGCCATCGCGTCCATCTTGGCATCGCGTTCGCCGGAGGATCGCATACGGGAGCCGCGGTTCATTGAGGACCAGTCCGCCTGATCCTGAAGGTACTGCTCGATCTCGCGGTCGGTGATTTCTTTTTGTAAAGAGGTATTGGAGTCGTCGGGGGAAGGGGAAGAAGGGCTGACGACTTCCTGCGGAATGCCGGCGACAGGGGTCAAATCGGGCTGTTCGAACTCCGATTCGCGACGTTCAAGGACAGGATTGGAGGAAAGTTCTTGCTCGATGCGTTCTTCGAGGGCCATCAGGGGGAGTTGCAGGATCTCCATGGATTGGATCATGCGGGGCGCCAGCTTCATCCGCTGCTCCATCCGCATGTGTTGTGAGGCGTCTAATCTCATGAGCAGCCGCCCTTTATGACAGATTCGCGAATACGAAGGCCGCCACTGAACCGATGAGTGCCATGAGCACCCGAGCTATAAGATAGCGGGGAAATAGCGGGTTGGCAAGTGCAAATTGGGTACCGTTGAGCTCGGTTTGGTCCGATTTTGTCTAGTTTTGTCTGTTTTTGTCTGATTTTGTCTGTGAAAAGACCGCGTTATGGTCCTGAATCGCCGTCGACGTCCCAGTCGATGGAGTCGTCGTCGAGGGAGCCGTAGCCGAGTTGGTCGAGTTGTTCTTCGTCCATGCCGGCGTGGTGTCCGAGTTCGTGGAGAAGGGTTTTGCGGATTTCTTCGGCGAGTTCGTCGAGGGAGTCGCAGGCGTCCATGAGGAGGTTGCGGTAGAGGAGGATGCGTGGTGGAAGATGGCCGGAGTTTTCGAGGCGGCCGAGGAGGGAGGGGCCTTGATAGAAGCCCAGGGCGTCCTGGATGTCTTTGTCGGAACGACACGGAGCGTCTTCGACGATGATGGGGACTTCGTCGATCCAGTGAGCGAATTCGTCAGGAAGAGAGGCGATGGCGTCCTCGACGAGCTTGTCGAATTTGTTGCGAGAGATCTTCATGATTTGAACTTACGGTGATCGGAGGGTGATGGGGGATTTGCCGCCGAGGGTGGCGTAGAAGCCGGTGAGGAGGATGAGGAGGATGCAGAGGAGAGGTACGACGGTGGCCTTGGCGTACCAGGCGGCAAAGTCGTGGGTGATGGGGAAATCGAGAAGAAGACTGCGGACCAGGAGGCAGAAAAACAGGGCGACGAGTCCGTGACGGATGAGGATGAAGAGGAAGATGCACGCGACGATGGCCTGGACGCAGATGCTGATGTAATCGAAACGCCATGCGTATTCCAGGAAGGAGGCGAACAAGGGGAGCGGCGGATCGTGGTAGGTAGCGCCTTCGATGCGAGCGATGCCGGCGATGACGAGGAGGATGAAAACGATGGAAGCGGCGATTTTGTTGCGAAGAGCCATGCGGAGGACGACGATCAGGAGGAGAAGTCCCAGAGCGACGAAGATGGCGCTCAGAGCGCCGCTGAAGAGAGCGGAGAAGTTGTTGAGGGAAGCGACCATGCGTGAGGCATGGACGAGATCGGGCATGGGCGCGGCGAGTCCGAGCCAACGAGGAATGAGCATATCGAGAGCATGGAGGAGCATGGAGAGTGAGCCCGCGGTGGCCCCGATGAGAATATCGCGTCCCACGAGTGGATCGAACCATTTTCCTGCGATGACGCGGTTCCAGGAGATGACGATTTCGGGCCAGATACGGCGGACGTAGGGCTCAAGCGCGAGGTAGAAAATCCAGACGACCCCGACCCTGAAGAGGTTGGCGCCGACGGCGCGTTGGAATTGCGGATATTCCTGGAAGAGGTCGAAGACGTGGTGAGCCCGGAGCAACCATGCGACGGTCCCCATGATGGCGAAGGCGAAAGCCAATCGCAAGGCCCCGACGCGGTCGCCCTTGCCGGAGTGATAGTTTCGCCAGACGAGGAAGGCGCCCACGATGAGAAGGCAGACGCTGATGGTCGTCCATACATAGATATTGATACCGACGCCAATCTGGCGTTGGGTTTTGACAGAGAGGAATCGTTCTTCGCCAGCGGGTCCGGAGATGGAGAAGAAGACGGGCCGTCCCTGGTATTCGGCGGCTTCGACGTGGATTTTTTCGCTGTTGAGCGTGCCATCGTAGGCGATGCGGGACCGTGCGTAGACGGGCAAGGCGCCTTGAGGGGGCACGGGCCGGAGGTCGGCGGCGTTGAGGTGCGTTTCGTCGAGGAGTTTCTCGTACCAGTCGGCGGGGGGCGGGGCTTGGGGATTGATGGAGCGATTGGCGAAGGGCTGGGATGGTGCATCAAAGGGCGGTTGAGCTTGTAGGCCGATGAGGGTGCCTTGTTGGTCAAGGCGGATGCGTACCATGCCGGGCAGGAGCTGAGGGGGATCGTTTTCCTGGACGCCGATTTCCGGTTGAAGCGGGATGAGGTATTCCGGGCTCTGGCGGTACCAGAAATAGACGAAGCGAAGTTGTGGATCGGGCTTGGGATTGAAACTTGGGCTGCGGACTGGGAGCAGGGCTTGCCAGCGGTCGGAGGTGCGGAGGTTTTTATCGACGTAATCGTAGTAGTCGTGGTTGAGGGCGAAGCTGCTGGCGCGATCTCTGGGTGTTTCGGTGTATCCGAGGCGTTGAAGGATTTTGATGGCGGATTCGGGGGAGGCGGGGACGAGTGGCCGTTGAGGCTTGAGGGCTCGCTGGATGATGAAAGCGGAGGGGGCGATGTAGACGAAGCAGATGAGGGCGATGATGGCGGTGAGGAGGTAGGCGGAGGCGATGTGGAGTTTGAGTCCGCCGTGGGATTCGCCAGCGGCGGCGACGACTTCGGGGCTGGGGGTTTCGCCAGCGGCGAGGATGGCGCGCAGGGGGTCTCCGCCCGGGAGGGCGGCGGAGACGGCCATGGCGCTCGCCGGACGGGCATTGGGATCTTTTTCAAGACATTTGAAAATGACGCGTTCGACGATGGGGTCGATGTCTTCGATGATTTCGCTGGGAGGCGTGGGAGTCTCGGAGGAATGGAGGTGGAGGTAATCGCGGATGTTTCTGCCCTTGAAGGCGCGGTGTCCTGTGAACATTTCGTAGAGGAGCAGGCCCAGGGCGTAGATATCGGAGCGGACGGTGACGGGTTTTCCGGCGAATTGCTCCGGGGCCATGTAGGCGGGAGTACCGACGCGTAATGAGGGGACTTTTCCGCCCCCCGCTCCGCCGGCAGCGGAGCCTTTGTGGAACTGATCGATGGGGACGGCAAGTCCGAAGTCGGTGATGCGGACGTGGCCTCGGCCGTCGATCATGACGTTGGCGGGTTTGAGGTCGCGGTGGAGTACGCCGCGGTCGTGTGCGGCGGCGAGGCCGGCGCAGAGCTGGCGGGCGATTTGAAGGGCCTTGTCATTTGGGAGTCGTCCGATGCGTCGGAGGAGGCTGGCGAGATTTTCGCCGTCGACGTATTCCATGGAGATGAACTGTTCGCCCTGGAAAGTGCCGATGTCGAAGACGCGGCAGACGTTGGTGTGCGTGATGAGACGGGCAAGTCGGACTTCGTCGCGGAATCGGGCGAGCCATTTTTCGTCGGAGCTGAAGAGAGCGGGGAGGAATTTGAGGGCAACGGATTGGTTGAGCGTGGTGTCGTCCGCGCGGTAGACCTCTCCCATGCCGCCACGGCCGAGGAGCTCGATGATGCGGTATCGGTCCGCGACGATGGCTCCGACGGTGAAACGGCCGGCGTCGACGGTGCTGGCGTGAACGTCAGGGGCTTTTTCGGGGAGTTCCTGGCCTTCCGGAACGCCGCTCTCCTCGCTCGCTTCCCCCTCTTCGCCAGTGAAATCGTCGGGATCGATGTTGGCGCGGGAGAGGATGGCGCTGAGCGGATTGACAGGTTCGCTGGGCACCAGTTGCACTTCGCGGCGGTGTTCGCGGAGAAGAGACTGCACTTCCTGAAGTATCTCGTTGTTATTAGCAGCCTGCTGCTGGACGAAAACAGACTGCTCCTCTGCCGGCTTTTCGCAGGCGGCGAGGAAAATTTTTTGGACCTTGTTGTATTGCTCAGGAGTCATGAGATTTTCGATTTTTGATTTTTGATTGATTGATTTTCGATCTCCGTGATGCGTTCCATCTTCATCAAAAATCGAAAATTGAAAATCATTATTGTGTTTCGCTGTCGCGGAGTTCTCGGGAGAGCCAGGTACGAGCGAAGGTCCAGTCGCCTTCGATGGTGCGTTTGGAGACGTTCAGGGTGGTTGCGACTTCCTCGACGCTCAGGCCGCCGAAGAAGCGGAGCTCGACGACCTTCGCCTGACGCGGTGCGAGCTTAGCGAGCTTTTCGAGAGCCTCGTCGAGTGCGAGAACGTCTTCGTTTTTCTGCGGGGAAAGAGCGACGGCTTCATCGAGCTGAACGCGAGCTCGTCCGCCGCCACGCTTCTCGCGCTGTCGCGTGCGGGCATGGTCGACGAGGATGCGTCGCATGGCCTGCGCCGCGACGGCGAAAAAGTGGCTGCGGCCCTGCCAATCGACGCGTTTCTGATCGACAAGCTTCATGTAGGCTTCGTGGACCAGGGCGGTCGGTTGCAACGTGTGGTCGGCACGTTCCTGGGCGAGATAGTGACGCGCAAGGGCACGGAACTCGTCGTACACGAGTGGCAGAAGCTTGTCCGCGGCTCGTTTGTCGCCTTGCTTTATTTGCTCGAGTACCCGGGTAACGTCTTCGCGTGAGTCAGACATACGGCAGTCTCCATCAAGGTGTATGCCCGGTATTATGGCGTAACAGTGAGGTGGTATGCAAATAGGAGAGAGCTTTTATGAAGTGAGCCAGCAGGCGGCACGGTGAGTGGGGGTGTTGGATTTGGGATCAAGCGGCGGCATCTGCGTGGTGCAGCGGGGGTCTTTGGATTGGGCGTAAAGGGGGCAGCGTGGGTGGAAAGGGCAGCCGGGAGGGGGGTTGCTGGGGCTGGGGACTTCGCCGGCAAGGACGATACGTTGGGTGTTTTTTTGCGGCGTTGGTTTCGGAACGGCCGAGAGAAGTGCGACGGTGTAAGGGTGTTTTGGTTTTTTGTAAAGGTCGGCAGAGTCGGCGATCTCGACAATGCGGCCGAGATACATCACGGCGACGCGATCGGAAAAGTGCTCGACAACGGCGAGATTATGCGCAATAAAAAGATAAGAAAGCCCCAAATCTCGCTGCAAATCACCTAAAAGATTCAGAATTTGCGCTTGGATGGAGACGTCGAGTGCGGAGACGGGTTCATCGCAGACGATGAAGCGGGGTTCGAGGGCGAGGGCGCGGGCGATGCCGATGCGTTGGCGCTGACCGCCGGAGAATTCGTGGGGGTAGCGGTTGGCGGCGGAGGCGGGCAGGCCGACGCGGTCGAGAAGGTCGGCGACGCGTTTCCGGGCACCAGCTTTGTCGATGAGTCCGTGAACGAGCATCGGTTCGCTGAGGATTGAGCCGACGGTCATGCGGGGATTGAGGCTGCCGACGGGGTCCTGGAAGACGATCTGCATTTCGCGGCGTCGGCGGCGGAGTTGGCTGGGCGGGAGAGCGAAGACGTCTTGGCCGTCGAAGGTGACTTTGCCGGAGATGACGATGCCGCCGGTGGGTTGGATGAGGCGGAGAATGGTGCGTCCGACGGTGGTTTTGCCGCAGCCGGATTCGCCGACGAGGCCGAGCGTTTCGCCCTGGGCGACGGAAAAGGAAACATCTTCGACGGCCTTGACGTAACCGACGACGCTACGCATGAAACCTTTACGGATGGGGAAATGGGTGCGGAGATTGTTGACCTCAAGGAGTGGAAGGCCGATGCGGCGGGGTGAGGTGGGGGAGTGTTGTGAGGTTTCGGGCATGGATGTTTCCTACGATCATTGAATTTTCGGCATTCTTAGTCTTACCTGAATGAATTGGGCAGTCAACTTGCCCGCCAATTTGTGTGGGGTATGGCTATCTTTATGTGGCAAATTGTTACACCAAAAGCGAGGTCCGTGACGCCGCAAACGTTTTCGGTGCCATTTTGAGAGATCAGCGCAAAGCCCCGCATTACCATGCGGAGCTCCTCTTGACGCCTAATGCCACAAAAGATGACCACATCAATGGTTCCTGCGGGACCGATTTTGATTGCAGTTATGTTGCACCGTGTTCCCAGCCGAGGTTGGGCCAAGGATGAGAGGTGTGGGATTTGTCGAGGAGGTGCAGTGTTTTTTGTTCGGTGATCAGGCCGATGGCGGTGAGAGGAACATCGTCCAGATGGATCAGCTTGTCGACGTGGTCGGAATCGACGGCGAAAAGGAGTTCGTAGTCTTCGCCGTCGGCGAGGGCGTGGAGACCGGCGGGGAGATGGTCCTTCTCGGCGAGCGTCCATGCGTCGGGGTGGATGGGGAGGTTTTGCGCGAGCACCTGGGCGCCGACGTTTGAGGCTTTGCAGAGGCGTGGGAGGTCCTGGGCGAGGCCGTCGGAGAGGTCCATCATGGCGTGCAGATGTTCACCGAGGGCAGCGAGGATTTTCTGGGCGAGATGGATGCGTGGGGTGAAGGTGAGATGGCGGCCGAGGATGGAGCCGCCGAGTTGGCCGGAGACGAAGAGGGTGTCGCCGGGCTTGGCGTCTGAACGTGTGACATAGCGTGCCACCCCTCCGATTGTTGGCGTTTTGCCCAGGGCGGCGACGGTGATGGCCAGCGGATGCGGCCAGGTGGCGGTGTCTCCGCCGACGAGAGGGCAGTCGAATTTTGCGGCGGCGGCTTGGGCGGCGAGAAAAAGTTCCTGGGCGAAAGTTTCATCTCCACCGGACGAAAGCCCCGCATTGTCATGCGGGGCTCCATTTTTTTGCGGTAAGGCGACGGAGATCAGGAGGGCTGCGGGGAGGCAGGCCATCGCGGCGCAGTCGGAGAGGCAGCGATTGACGGCCTTGGTGGCGGCCTGTGCGGCAGAGTGCTGGCGCAGATCGAAATGAATCGTGTCGAGCGACTGATCGATCTTGAGCAGAGCGGTCGCGGTAGGGGGGGTGGCGGAAGCCGGCAGAGTGACGGCGGCCATGTCGTCGCCGATGTGCAGCGGAACGCTGGGATGAGCGGAAGAGTGACGTTGAATCCAGTCAAGGAAATCATTTTCACGCATGTGTCGTCCTCAGGCATCCACATCCAAACCCCCGGCAGAGCCGGGGCTGACAGTCGCGGCTACGGCATTTTCAGCGGCACAGTCGCGGCAAGTTCTCCGAAAACGAGCAGGTGCATTTTGAGCGTTACTGTGACTTCTTTGGCCGCCTTGAGATTGATGTCGGCTGGTACATCGCCGAAGTATTCGCCGGCGGCTCGATCCAACATCGTTTCCCCAAGGAGCGTCGATTTGCCATCGACATTAAGATATACCTTCGGCAAGGTCTTTGGGTCGTAATCCGCCAAATAGGTTTCGCCGGCCTGTCCTTTGGTATGGATTGTTTTGGGCTGGATGTTAACTTTGCCGTCGACCAGCGACGCCTGGAATTCCAGCACTTTGGGACCGCTCAGGGTCAAGACTTGCTTTGTACCGGCCTCCACTTTCAGCTTCGGCATCCCGACACCAGTGACCCACATCGACAAGCTTAGCGGTTTGGTGTCCAGTAGTGCTGTCAGAACCGTATAGTCGCCTGGAATGACTGTGACCGATTCGTCCGATTTGCCGTTGGTGGTCACATTGAGCCCTGCGTCAAAGGAGGCCAGAAGGATACGGCCGGCATACTTTCGCGGTGTGATGACTTCGAGACTTGCCGTGGGACCGCTGTAGGGGATGACCGTTAATTCGCTGCCGTCCTTGGCAAGGTTCCGGACCTCGAAGATGCCGTCGGGGGTGCTGATGTACTTGGAGAGTGGCTGAACGAAGTTGTACTCTTTCAAAGGTGTGCCGATGACGATGCCGTCTTCGTTGCTGGTGTAGAAGCCATCGACGTTGGAGTCATAGATAGCGATGGGGGTATTGCCGATCTTGCCGGTTTGGATACTTGCAGGCCAAAGCAGGACCGACGCGGAAATGCTCTCCTTTCCGGTTTTGGGGTCGGTTTGGGCGTAGCTGCTTCCCGAGCCACGGAGAGGATACTTTCGGCCGTTCTCAAGCGTGAGTTCCATGGGTTCGGCATTTAAGCTGGAGTTTGTGTTGAAGATGAAGTTCTGCGTGGGGGTTTTGAGGTATAACTTGCCGGTCTCCGGCGGTCCGGCTTCCACGGTGCATGCGAGCCCGCCGATCGTGAACGTTTGCGTGGGTTTCGCATCGTTCAGGCGAAACCACCCAGGGCGCTTCTCGCTATCCAAAAGATATAACGGTGACAGGTAAGTGTTTTTGCTGTTTCTGCCGCCGGAGACCGCAGTGGTGGTCAGCGGGACCTTGATCGGATCGGCGGCGCATAGTGGCGAGGCGATGACCATGACAATACCGAGAGAAGCGAAAAACGTTCGCTTGGAGCGAGATATCATTGATATCAACATAGTTCCTCCATAAAGGTGCGTGCTTGATGGCCTGCGATAGTAGCGCAGGTTGGATGTTTGCTGTCAAGATGGGTGAGTCGCGCCGGGGAGTTTCACCCCAGCGCTCTCGCAGAACCGGACGGGAATCTCTCGATTCATCCGGCTCCCATCATCCTTCGGCTCTAAAGTCCCGCTTTTCAACAGGACTGGATTCCTCTCCGCCAGTG
>Ga0123357_10007092_pt1 | contig 13795 bp, 13 predicted proteins | sample TergutEmb28metaG_FD_89873 | JGI IMG/M metagenome (GOLD analysis project Ga0123357, IMG submission 89873) | Embiratermes neotenicus P4 segment gut microbial communities from Petit-Saut dam, French Guiana - Emb289 P4 | ecosystem: Host-associated > Arthropoda: Insects > Digestive system > Gut ... | reverse complement strand
TAAAATTAACAACCATACAAAAGATATCCAACCAATTATGGATGGCAATTCCGGAGTTGGAGGTAGTTATCCCAATTTTTTTGCCCGTTTTGATACCATAAACAATTTGGATTTTTTAAGCTCGAAAACAAAGCAATATTTCTTAAAAATCGAACTTGAATCAATCTTTGAATATGGAGATAGAAACAACATTGAAAAATATTGTGAAAAATATATTTCAATAACAGGAGATTCTCTTTATGTGAATAGATTATTGGCAAAAAACAATATAGATTTAAGTAAGAGTAATGAGCTGTTGTTGATTGATAGAGATAATAATCAAACAAATTTTCACGAAGTATTAAAAAAGAATAAAGGAAAAGTTATCTATGTTGATTTTTGGGCAAGTTTCTGCGAACCTTGCAAAAGAAGCATGCCGGACGCTAAGCAATTACGCGAAGAATATAAAAATAAAGATGTTGTGTTTGTTTACTTAGCATGGAGAGATGAAGAAGACGCATGGAAAGCAGAGGAGCAAAAATTGGAAGTAAATTACCTTTCGAAAAGTTATTTCATTACCAACTCAAAAACAGCACAGTTGTTAACAGATTTGAATGTAGGGTATGTGCCCCGCTATCTCTTGTTTAACAAAAAAGGTGAACTGGGACAGAGCGAGGCGCCGGGACCTCACGGTAAAGAAATACGGAACCAATTGAATAAGTTGTTGAATGAATGATGCTAATAGTGAGATACACATTGTATCACTGATTTGTTGGCAGGGTCTCTACTTCATTAGTAATGAAAAATTAAAGGGAATTATTGAAAATAAAAAAATAGGGAAATAATATGCGACTATTCGATGCCTTTTGTTGTTTGCCAACACTCTTTAATAAATAATAACATATCGAAATGAAAACAAAAAATTATTTTATTTTTCTTTTACTGTCTTTCATGTTGTTTTTGCTCTCATTTTGTACTTCAAAAGTATCTAATGAAGAAGGACATAATGTTCACATGAATATTGAAGGAATCAAATTTGATTCTATAAAAGCCGGTTTGGCAATCCCCGGCAAATGGGTAATATATCCACTAAAAACAGACGATTACGTTAATTGGTCTTTACAGATACCGGACTCAATTTTTACTCAGTTTTTCATATTAAATTTCAGAGGATATGAAGCAGATAGTTCTTCTCATTTCGTGTTTAGAATTATAGATACAATACCTCCTATAAATTCCATACTTACAAGTAATGAGAAAAACATACACATTAATCTTTTATATATAACCAAATATGATCCGGGTGATGGATCAGGAGGTTATTTTTTTCGAATAATGAAGGAAGGAACAGATCCTGAAATTCCTTTGTCGGTAATTTTTGAGGTAAAGTATTTTGATTGGGGAGATGGCAAGCTTTCTTATGAAGAAGTAGTTGATAATTATCAAAAATTAGTTGTAAAATATCCCGATTCTTACGCTTTAGCTAAGGTTGTAAAAATGATTATTGATTGGTTTAAAATAGAAGATGCGGAGAAAATATATAATCTTTTTTCCGATAGAATAAAGGCGACAGATCAAGGCTTATTTCTTAAAAATTATATAGAGCGAGAACGGGATTTTACCAAACCAAATGCCAAATTTGACAATATTCAACTCCCAAACTGGAAAACAGAAAAGCCGGAATATATTATACAAGACACAACAAAGACTTGTTTAGTTGTATTTTCAGCTTCGTGGTGCGGTCCTTGCCGTGAAGAAATTCCGTTGCTAAAAGAAATATACAAACAGTATCATTCAAATTTAGATATGGTATATATTTCTACCGATAAGAAAGAAACAATGGATGCATGGAAAAAATTAATGGAAAAGGAAGAAATTCCATGGCGTAGCGTATTAGCCGGATATGACAATGAAAATGGAAAAATAAGCGAAAAGTATTTTATATCTTCAATTCCCACTACTTATTTGGTAAAACCTGACGGTTCTTTTGAAGCATTTGATGTCAGAGATAAAGATAATCAAGAAAAATTAAAAAACATGTTTAAAAAATAGTTAAACAACTCCAATAAAGATAATTGGTTTGTTTTAAAACCAAGGAAGGCGTTTTTTTACTTTTTCGGCAGTAATCGTAGATGCTCTGTCTGATATTTCACGGTAATGTTTGATGATCCCCGCACGGACATTTTCCAGAAATCCATTCAATGTTATTTTTGCCATAATGGGCGCTTTCCCATTGCTTTTAAGCGCACTCTTTTTTATGAAGTGAGCGAAAAACGGGGCTCGAACCCGCGACCCCGACCTTGGGAAGGTCGTGCTCTGCCAACTGAGCTACTTTCGCTTTTTATGCTGCAAATGTATGTACTTTTTTTGTTTTTTCCAAATATATTCCAACATGGTTTTTTGCTAAAACTCTACAATGAGCTTGATGTTAAATTGCCGCCCCGTTAAATTGTCAGGAACAGCATATTTGTTTCCATTAATATCGGAAAACCATGAATAAGAACTTACATTCTTAATATCCAAAAGATTAAAAGCTTCAACTCCGATCCATATATTTTTGAAATTCCGCCAAAAAGCAGGCTTGTCTTCCAGTGAATTTTCGTCTAATAAATGATAAGCCATTCCAATATCCACTCTTCGATAGGGCGGCGTATGAATCGCAGTCGTATATCCTTTGCCCGGTATGCTGAAAGGAAGTCCGGCTGCCCAAATCGCACGCAAATTGAATTGTATATTCTTAAAATGAGGACTGTACTGGGTAAACGATTCGGGAAAATTGTCCGTAAAAAACAGGGTAACGTTGTATGCCTGTTCCGTAGGCAAGGACATCTTTATTCCATTGATGTATTGTTTGGCATTCATCAAAGAAAGACTTAACCATGAATCTGTTCCCTGAACATATTGTCCAAACAGTTTCATTTCTATTCCGGAGGTATAACCGTGAGAAATGTTATACCCTAAGTATTGAATCCGTACATTATTTACCGAATATGGAATCAAATTATCCAATTTCTTGTAATATAACTCGGTAGTAAACTTAAACGGACGATTGTCGGATTTAAAATCATAGTCGCCGCCCAAAACAAAATGTATGGAGCGTTGCGATTTAATCTTATTATTTAAGGTAATATAATTATTTCCTTCCGCATCGGTATTGGTAACCAGAAATTCTTTGTAAAAAGGCGACTGATAATATATTCCGGTAGCAAAACGAAACGTAAAATTCTGATTTTTGAAAGGGATAAACCCCAACGAAGCGCGCGGACTGAAAATAAATTCATGATTAAAATCCCAATAAGAACCGCGAATACCTGCCGTTAAAGAAAATATTCCCTGCTCGATCCGGTATTTATACGTATCTTGCAAGTAGCCTGAATAACGGTTTGACTGGATATTGTTGTGAGATATAAGATTACTGTAAACCCTTAGACTTTCTTCATTGTAGGGTAACGAATAACCCATTGAATCCTGCATTTCCCATTCTCTGATATGGTCAATTATTTTTTCTTTCTGAGCTGACAACGCCCAGCGAATGTAGTTTTGATTGAATCCAACAGTACCTGACAGCGTAGCGTTGGTTACGTTGGATTTCAAGTAGTCGCGGGCATGTTTAAGAAAACTTCCGGTGCCGGTTATATTTTTTTCATCTGCCGTAACATCGCTTAGCCAATAAGCGCCGTCGATGTCATAATTTTCCTGTTCAGTCGATTGAAAAGAGGATACCTGAAAGGACATATCCGCATAGTCGGAAATCTTGTACTTTAATGTTCCGGCGCCAAACAAGGTCTGAAAAAGGTCTCTTTCAAAGCCGCCATAATATACGTCAACATTTTTTGCCGACTGAAGGGTTCCGAAAGAAGTTTGCCGTTCGGTGGGATTAAAATCATAAGCATTTTCGGAATAATTTCCCAGAAAACTCAACTCAAGTTTAGGCGTAAAAGCATAAGTCATATATGTTTGCACATCGGTTGCCGACGGATTGTAATCTCCTTTTGTATCCAGCGTATTCAATAGCGTAGTTCCTCTTTTGTAGCGTACTCCGGTGATTTGAGCAAATTTTCCGGAAGAGCTTCCCAAGTAAACATTTCCGCCTAACATGCTTCCGGTTACGCCGCCTTCCAATTTTTCCGGTTTCTTATACGTCACATCCAATACGGATGACATTTTATCGCCATAACGAGCTTCAAACCCGCCGGATGAGAACTCCACCTTGCCTGTTAAATCCTGATTGAGAAAACTTAAGCCTTCCTGCTGTCCGCTACGAATCAAAATCGGTCGATAAATCTCTATTCCATTGACATAAACAATATTCTCGTTGTAGTTTCCGCCCCGCACCATGTATTGCGCACTTAATTCATTGGTGGAAGAAACGCTGGCAGAGCTGGTAATAACGAACGATTCGACGCTTCCGCCGGTAGCGTCAACGACTAAATGCCCCTGTTTCGTGTTGATTTGCTCCATCGTATTGGTTTGTATCTTATTACTGCCGGTCACCGTAAGCCCCGACAATTCGTAGGAAGCATTATTCATTTTCACATTGACAGACATATCGCCCGTTACTTCGGGAATAATCCGTCGAGTTTCATTGTATCCCAAACGGGAAAAAGTCAACACGCAGGAATCGCCAACGTTAACCGTCAACGAATATTTTCCTTTTTCGTCCGTAAAAGCGCCATTCGCCGTTCCTTTCACTTGAACGTTAACTATTTCGAGAGGCAGTCCTTCGGAATCCGTAACAACGCCGAAGATTTTCGCCCGCTGAGCTTGCGCGGCAAAAGAAATGAGAACCAGACATAAAATACAGAAAAACCGGATACGCATTAAAAAAGTATTTTATCTAATAACGGAAAATTAGGGTTTTGCGTATAATTCAGCACCCTAAAACGGAAAAATCGCCGGCTGTCCGCCATTGAATACGTTCTTCCCACGGAAGTTGCAGCGATTTTGAGCGCCTGTCGAAGATGACTAAGTACGATTGAGCCGTCGCATCAATTTTGTCGCGATAGCCTTTTATTTGTTCCAACCCTTCTTCTTCCACAAGCTGAGGCGTTTCATAATCATGGAGCAATTTGATTTCGATGATGAACCATTTCCCGTTGTACTCTACGGCTAAATCCATTCGTCCGCGACCGGCGGCATATTCTCTTTCAATGCGTCCGCCGCCGTTGAGAATCCGTTGCAAAAACGCCATCAGAAGTAAATGCGGAAACGCTTCGGAATAATCCGATTTCTGTTCCCAAACATCGGCATTGCGCCGCCAGAATTTTTGAAATTCTTTCAGCAATCTATCCATATCCAGATTCCCGTCAGGCAGTTGCCATTGCCATTCGGGGTAAGCAATCGCCAATTGAGGACCATAAGTCATCTGACGCGCCAACACTTCTCGATAGATCGGATTGGCAACCTGCGGCGTTCCACGCTCAACGGTGACAAGCCCTAAATCCTGACATAAACGGAATCCTTCGCTTTCTGCCAAACTCGGATCGGGTACGCCGCTTATCAAGGATTGCATCACAGAACGAACGTAGGGATTTTCCAAACGGTAAGCCAAAGCATCCAAATGCGTTTCACGCGCCTGAATCATTTGTTGACGGGCTTCCCGAATATGTTCAACGGTTACTGTTTCCGTACTTTCTTCATCTAAAATACGCATAGTGGCTCGCATTAACAGATTATTGACAATCCACGGCTGTCCTTTCGACTGTTCATACACATAATCAAGCGCTTCGGGAGTTATCTGTTGTCCGGTTTCAGCAGTACGTTGCGCAAATAATTGAGTTATATTCTCTTTAGAAAAATTTTTCAATATCGCTGAATCAGCTTTAATGTTGAACGGCGAACCGGGGTTTGGAGCTATCCCGTCTTTTGAAGCAGTGATGTAATCTTTCAAATCACGCATCCCAACCAATACAATTGAAACCGGAAATGTTCCGATTCCCCGTGTCATAAAACCACTGCGTAGCAAACGTAAAAACCTGACCATCACATCGCCTTCCATCACATCTACTTCATCGAAAAGAATCACCAGCGGCTTGGGCGCTACCAATTCTGAAAATCTCGACAGCGTATTCGTTAGCAATAATTCCGGCGACTTGTTATATGGTTCCGGTTCCGGAAAACCGAATTGTTTAGCAGACCATATAATGCTGTCGCTTAGCATTTTCATTGCTTTCTCTACGTCTGTCACACGCTGGCAGGCTTCCACTGAGACATAACAAGCTGCATGGCTGCCGATGGCATTGATTTCACGCATCCAACTCAGCAGGAATGTTGTTTTCCCTGTTTGGCGCGGAGAATGAAGAACCCAATACAGTTCGTCTCGGACATAACGATGCAACTGAGCGCCTACCAGACGGTCTTCCGGCGGCAACATGTAATGAGACTCAGGATTACACGGTCCTGTGGTGTTAAAGAATCTGATGCGTGACATTCAAGTATATTTTTATGCAAATATACGAATTTATTTCCAGACTCCCAATTATAAAAAACGATTCATTAATGAGGCATTGGAATACCTAAACGTTCGTAAATAGCGCTCGGATCGGAAAGTCCGGAAAAACCAACCGTAGCAATAAACCATATTACAAAGAGCAGGTAAATAAGAGACAAAACGATTCCTATCCATGCGCAAATCTTTCCGGCATTCATATTTTTATACGAACCTTCCGTATATTTTCCGGGGTTGGAAACGTAAAGATCAGTTGCAGATTTTGCCAATACCAATGCAATGATTCCGCAAATAATTCCTACAATTCCATAACAACAACAAGTTGGAATAGAGACTATTCCTAAAACTAAAACAACAGTAGCGTTAGGAAGGTCAATCTTCGGTGCATTAAAATCATAATTATTTTCCATAATGAATTAAACTATTTGATGAGTGAATATTTTATATATATAAGAAATTACAATCGTAAACGATGCAAAAATACAGGAAATTTTGATAATCAAAGCTCCGTGTTTAAACTTGAAAATCAAATGTAAAGCCGTAAAAAACAGGCAAAAAAGAATAGGCGTCGTTGCCGGATACAAATGAAAACTCGTTGCAAAATCGCCTTCTAATAATGCAAGGATGCTCCGTTGCAAGCCGCATCCGGGACAATCGATATGAAAAAAATGTTTACTCGGACAAGTAAGCATGTGATTATTAAGCCATTGAATAATTATTCCCATTTCGCAAAGCGTTATTCTTAAAAAATGCAAAAATAATAATATATTTTTATAATAAACATAAAACCGTGAAAAATTATTAGTTACCTTTGCAATATTATGGCTGGCATTTATATACATATCCCGTTTTGCAAGCAACGATGCTTGTATTGCGATTTTTTCTCTTCTACCCAAAACCGTAAAATAGAGCAATATATCGAAGCGCTTTGCGACGAATTGCAGGAAAGAAAAGATTATTTGAATAATGAGCCTGTCAAAACCGTTTATTTCGGAGGAGGCACTCCATCGGTATTACAATTCAATGACTTCGCAAAAATCTTTATTACATTAACCTCTGTTTTCGATTTAAATTATAAGTGTGAAGTAACTTTAGAAGCCAACCCTGATGATTTATCCCTCGATTATTTGAAGAAAATCAGGTCTTTCCATTTCAACCGGATTAGTTTAGGCATCCAAAGTTTTAACGATTTGGAATTAAAGCTGCTGAACCGGCGTCATGATGCGCAATCGGCTATCCATGCGGTCGGACTTTTGCAAAAAGGAGGATTCGATAATATCAGTATTGATTTAATGTACGGCTTACCCGGACAGAACATACAATCTTGGAAAAAAACGCTCCGGCAGGCGATTGATTTGAATGTGCAACATATTTCCGCCTATCATTTGACCTATGAAGAAGGAACGCCGCTTCACGAACGGTTGAAAAAAGGCGGCATCACTCCGGTCGATGAAGAAATGAGCGCCCGCATGTTTGAAGTATTAATAGATACGTTGACGGCAGCCGGTTTTGAACATTACGAAATATCGAATTTTGCCCGTCCCGGATTTCAATCCCGTCATAATACATCGTACTGGAACGGAACGTATTATTTAGGCATCGGCGCGGCGGCGCATTCTTACAATGGCATTAGCCGGCGGTGGAATAATAAAACATTGACGCCTGACTACTGGACTTCCGGCTTTGAAGTTGAAATGTTGGACGAGAAAATGAAATATAATGACTTTGTTATTACTCGCTTACGGGTGATGAAAGGAATAGATTTGAATGAACTGACTTCACTTTTCGGCGAGCGACAAAAAACGTATTGTTTGCTGCAAGCTCAAAAACACATTGCAAACGGCTGGCTGCAACTCAAGGACAATTGCCTGCGATTGACGCGGAAAGGAATTTTTATTTCAGACAGTATTATGAGCGATTTGATGCAATAAGGCGTGGACAGACTATTTTACCGTCACCATTGTCGCCCCAAAACCGTATTCTTTGAAAGAAGCGTCCTGCACGGGACAGTTTTTGTATTTCAATTTCAACTCCGACAAAACAGCGTTTCGCAGCACGCCTTCCCCTTTCCCGTGAATGAACACAATTTTTTGCCCCTTTTTGTTTTTATTTTCTTCCATCGTTTGGCGGAATTTATTCAACTGTACGTTTAGCATATCCGTATTACTCATTCCGACAGTAGAATCCAGCAACTGCTGAATATGCAAATCGACTTCGACAATGGGCGGCGTTTTTTCTTTCTTCACCGGAGCCGGTTGACGGGGCGAGACGTCTGCCTTCACTTTTTGCGTCATCGCTTCCTGCAAACCGGATGCGGATTTATCAGGCAATTTTACCGGTTTTTTATCCGGCTCAATCACAATACATTCCCGAATCAGCGCCGGCGTTTCAAACCCGTCTTCCTCTTCCACCCAGACGACGTCTTTATTCTTGAATCGTTTTACAATACCTCCGCCAACCGCATTCAAAAAGCGGACTTTGTCTCCTGTTTTCATCTTTTTCCATTGTCAATAAATAAGCTCCCCGTTGCCATCCTGAGACGTTTATCGTTTCTTTATCGCTGATATGTTTTTGAATTTTTTTAATTTAATAATAAACCATCAGCTACTTCATTAGCTTTTTCTTTTCCCTGTAATTCTTCGACTATCGCTAATCCAAATTGGAAAGCGAATCCGGGACCTCGTCCGGTTATGATATTTCCATCTTTAACAACAGGACTGTTAACATAAGTAGCGCCTTTCAGAGTTGATTCAAAACCCGGATAAGCCGTTGCTTTTTTCCCCTGTAACAAGTCCAAACCACCCAAAACCAAAGGAGCGGCGCAAATGGCGGCAATTTTCTTACCGTTTGCTGCATATTGTTCCAAAGCGCTTTTAAGTCCGGCGTGCGCATTCAAATTTGAAGCGCCCGGCATACCTCCCGGCAAAACCAACATATCTCCTGATGAAAGATTCGCTTTTTCAAAAAGCGTATCGGCATTAACTGCAATTCCATGCGCTCCGTTCACAAGTAAATTTCCTGTGACAGAAACGGATGTTACATCCAAACCACCACGGCGCATGACGTCCATAGTAGCAATAGCTTCAGTTTCTTCAAAACCTTCAGCTAAAAAAATAAATACTTTCTTCATAATGAATGATAAATTACGTACGTTTGAAAATGTTTACAAATAAATAACTAAATTTGCGTTCTTTTAGTATAAATATGAAGACAGGTTTATTTGGAAATGATTATCAAGACGAAAAGCAGCAATGTATTCAAACGCTTTTTGACAAATTGCAAGCGCTGCAAGCGGAAATTTATGTGGAACGCAGATTTTATAATTATCTTGTCAAGCGATTATCTGTAATGCCTGCCATCGAAGGATTGATAGAATCAAACCAATTGGCATTGGATATGGCGATAAGTCTGGGCGGCGACGGTACATTTTTGCGGACGGCTGCCTGGGTGGGCAGGCAAAATATTCCTATACTTGGAATCAATATGGGACGGCTGGGGTTTTTGGCAGACATCAATACAGATGATATTGAAATAACCTTAGACGAAATTTTCCGGCAGGAATATACGGTTGAAAAACGAAGCGTGCTTGAGTTGGAGAGTAATCCTCCTTTTCAGGGAACGTACAACTATGCCTTGAATGAAATCGCAGTCCTTAAACGGGATACTTCATCCATGATAAACATTCATACTTCTTTGAATGAAGAATATTTAACGAATTATTTAGGCGATGGTTTATTAATCGCCACTCCAACCGGTTCAACGGCTTATTCGATGAGCGTTAACGGACCGATTATTATTCCGCAAGCAAACAACTTTGTGTTAAGTCCGGTAGCTCCGCATTCGTTGACAGTCCGCCCGTTAGTGATTCCCGAAGATTTTTGCATTCGTTTGGAAGTTGAAACGCGGAATAACAATTTTCTCGTTTCTTTAGACGGTCGTTCGGAAATCTACCCCTCAGGAAGCCAATTCTTTATCCGTAAAGCCAATTTTACTATTCAGCTTATAAAACGTTATCCTCACAATTTTTACGAAACTTTAAGAAAGAAACTTTTGTGGGGAGCTGATGTCAGGTGAGGAGAAAGACAGACAGGCTGTTATTCTCCTGTAACCGTTGTTTTAAAGTTCATTTGCTGCGGCATAGACTGTCCCATCACCTCGATATTCTGAAGATATTTTTGAGTTATTTCCGTACGGACAATCCAGCCGTTTTTCGTATTCAGTTGAATAGTTCCTGATTGCGTTCCGTTTGCTGAAATTTTTGCATCCATACCTTGAACTTTAATGTTAGATCCTCCTTCCTGCGTAGCAAGCGTACCGGTTAAGTCGATGGCGGCAACATTATCAGTAACTTGTTTTAATGTCAACGTTATTTTATTGATAATATCAACTCCATTGGCGTTGATCGTGTTATCAACATTCCAACTGTCATTTATGGCGACAGGTTTATCCGGCAAATAAGACGAAAACTGCTCTATCATCTGTTGGATTGTAGTCTCCGAAAATTGCTGGCTGAACATTTGTTTAAATTGCTGGTTGCTTGTGGTATTTATTTTTTCCATCAGCTTATCAACGCCTTTAACAGAGGTAACTTTACCTTGTTCAGTCATTTGAATATCAATAGGAACATCGATGAGCGATCTTAAAAGTTCGGCGTTATTTTTATCGGAAGCATTTCCGGTAGAATCCGAATCAAGGATATAAGCTGTTTGAGAAGTCATATTAATTTTTATTCTCCGGTAGCTCATCTGCAGCTCGTAACCATCGCTGGTTTTATCTGTTACGTCGTAATTTATGTCAATGCTCATAATCATGTTTATTTCCATATCTTGCCCCATAGCGTTCATTTTCATATTCATCTCAGTAATGCTATGTTGCTTGTAAGTTTTTCCTTTTTCAAGGTTGTATTTCAATGTGTATGTATCCGCTCCCATACAGTGGAACGAAATCGCCAAAAGTAATACGACTACTGCGTTTAATTGAATAAATAATTGTTTCATATAGATAAAATTTAAATATTTTGCGACAAAGATAATGATAAAATATAAAATGAAAAGAAAATAAACGCTATTTTTGCATTGTTTTTTGCCGATGACCGGAAATATCAAAATAAACAAAGGACTGTATCCGCTGGCATGGATTTACGGTTTAGCTGTAGCGCTCAGGAATAAGCTCTTTGATTGGGGCATTTTTTCGAGTGAGACGTTTCCTGTGCCTGTCATTTCGATAGGAAATATCACTGTCGGCGGGACTGGGAAAACGCCTCATACGGAATACCTGATTGATTTGTTAAGTAAAAAATATCGTGTTGCGGTTCTTAGTCGTGGATATAAACGAAAAACGCGAGGTTTTGTTCGGGCGGACGAAAATTCAAACAGCGCTCAAATCGGCGACGAGCCTTTGCAAATGCACCGTAAATTTCCGTCAATTACGGTAGCTGTCGATGCAAACCGGCGAAGAGGCATCCGCAATTTGTTGCATCTTCCCGAGAATCAAAAACCGGATGTTATTTTGCTGGACGACGCCTTTCAACACCGCTATGTGAAACCGTCTTTATCCATTCTGCTAACCGACAGCAACCGTCCGTTTTATGACGATTACCTGTTGCCAGCCGGAAGATTGCGCGAGAAGCCGGAGAATCGCAAGCGGGCTGATTTTATCGTTTATACCAAATGTTCCGAATCGCTTACGTCCGGCGATTATCAAATCCTGACGGAAAAGATAAATTTGCAGCCGCATCAGGAATTATTTTTCAGCGCCTACAGGTATAAAAACCTGCTGCCGGTTTTTCCGGAAACAAATCCTCTCAAGAATGAAACTTCCGACCGGTTGGAAATTGAAAAGGAATCCGTTTTATTAGTTACCGGATTAGCAAATCCTTCCGGTTTAATTGAATACGTGAAGAAATACAGCTCGAATTTGCAAACAATCGTTTATCCCGATCATCACGATTTTACCCGCAAAGATATTCAGGCGATGATGAATTTTATACAAACAACCGCCGGTAAAAATAAGCGGATTATTACTTCGGAAAAAGACGCTATGCGATTGGCAAACAATCCGTTGGTTACTGACGAAATAAAATCTTTTATTTATTATTTGCCCATTGAGGTTGTTATACTTTTTAATGAAGAATTATTTACACAAAAAATAGAAAATCATGTTAGAAAATTTAAATGAAACAGTATCATGGCTTAGACCACAGATATCGAAAGAGACAAAAATCGGAATCATTCTCGGCACCGGATTAGGCGCTTTAGTTGATAGTATTACAGAGAAAAAGGAGATTCCTTATAAAGAAATTCCGCATTTTCCGGTTTCCACTGTGGAAGGACATAGTGGAAAACTGATTATCGGCAAATTAGGCGGTAAGCAGGTGATCGCTTTGCAGGGACGATTCCATTTCTACGAAGGTTATGATATGAAACAGGTAACTTATCCGGTTCGAGTGATGCAATTGCTTGGTATTGAATACTTATTCGTATCCAATGCGGCAGGCGGAATGAACGGATCATTCAAAGTCGGCGATATTATGCTGATTGAAGATCATATCAACCTGTTTCCCGAACACCCCTTGCGCGGAAAAAACTATCCCGAACTTGGAACCCGTTTCCCGGATATGAGCGAAGCTTACGACCTCAATTTAAGAAAATTAGCTATTGAAATTGCTGAAAAAAACAAGATAAAACTACAGTTCGGCATTTATATCGGCACACAGGGTCCTACATTTGAAACTCCTGCCGAATACCATTATTTTAAAATTATCGGCGGCGATGCGGTAGGCATGTCAACTGTTCCGGAAGTGATTGTCGCCCGTCACGGCGGTATGAAAGTATTGGCATTCTCGGTAATCACCGATTTGGGCGTTTATGGGAAAATCGAGAAGGTTTCACATGAAGAAGTGCTGAAAGCTGCGGAAATTGCTCAGCCGAAATTGGCTTTTATTATGGAGGAGGTGGTGAAAAAATTGTAGGAGGAATGAAAAATAATTTTTCCAGAATTAGAAAATAGCTATTTTAATCAGAGATAAAATTGTATCTTTGCTCTATGTTTGTATTTGCAAATAAATTATGATGAAGCAGAATATCATAAAACTTAAAAGCATCACAATCAGTGGTTTCAAGTCTTTTAACAGCGATGAACACACCATTGAATTTGGTGATGTTTCCGTCTTAATCGGCGCCAACGGTTCAGGGAAAAGTAACCTTGTTTCTTTTTTTAAAATGGTTGGCTATATGATGAATACTACTTTGCAACAATATATTGGAGAACAGGGAGGAGCATCGTCTTTACTTAATTTTGGTTCTAAAATAACGCCAAAATTATCTGCAAAATTTGTATTTGAAAATCAAGATTCTTATGATAATTACG
>Ga0123357_10007090_pt1 | contig 13796 bp, 3 predicted proteins | sample TergutEmb28metaG_FD_89873 | JGI IMG/M metagenome (GOLD analysis project Ga0123357, IMG submission 89873) | Embiratermes neotenicus P4 segment gut microbial communities from Petit-Saut dam, French Guiana - Emb289 P4 | ecosystem: Host-associated > Arthropoda: Insects > Digestive system > Gut ... | reverse complement strand
ATAGTAAAATAATCACAGTCTAGCCAAATGTTTGCAACTTCAGTGTTTTCTTCTTTATACGTGGTGTGTCTATTGTGATAAATTAATCTCATATGACGTAGTTATACTAATTGCACTAACTAAAATACCCAAACTGATTGGAAGTAGTTAGAAAGATAGAAACATAGATTATCTTTATTAAGGAGTGTAATTGTTTTCATAAAGACCTAATCTCAAAGAAAGAAGACGCTTGCTGTTGACGAGAGGGTCTAATAAGAGAACGGAAACATTGGATGAATCTAAAATATTGGAGAGGCGCGATCCTGTCCTACCCGTAGCTACTGCCCCTGAATAAGACCAGAGAGGCTGGAGAAAATCGTTAAGAATCTCAGTCAAGGTTTTTGGTTACCCAGGAAATTTTAAACACGGTTATCTCCCTAATTCAAGGCAGACTCTCCATACTTGCCCAAACATAATTGATTTATTCTTATTTTGGTCTTGTTTAATTAATACGTACTCTTAAAACTGACTGTACAATTTATGACTCTTTATAAAGGAATAGTAAGGGAAAATATGTTTAAACTGATTGTCGGTTGTTACGTTAATTTGTAGTAGACACATTTATAGGTCATGAGTGACGTATACGCCCATCCAGTACCTTTCATGCTGTGATATGAAACAGGACCAACTACGGTTTCAGTTACGCACATTACTTTGCGGAACTCATTTTTACTTTCGCCATAAAATGAGGTGTGACGTGAAAGTATTATTACACGAAAAAAAGGCATATAATTTCAGCTGGTAGAGTTACCTGATAGCCCCGAAACTGTGAGATGTTGAAGATAATATAAAATTCTCATTGATTCGCCTTCCTCAAGAATGCTTCTACAAATATGGCAACGTTGAGGCTATTGTGGTTGTGTTCATGACGATTACCGTCCCCTGTGATATGGCGCCTTCGAAAATGGTACGTAGTTAACCGACGTTACAGGCGTGTGTGATTCCTCCTTCTTCGGGGTAGTCAAAGAATACTCAAAGACGAATATTCGTGTTCTGCTGTGTATATGAAACACAGAGTTACTCCAAAACAGTGGTACCTACACTCCAGTCTACTCGGTGTCATAGTTCAGAAGCCTGAAATCGTCATTATATTGGCAATCACTTATACTTACTTACTTACGTACGTACGTACTTACTTACTCACTCCATGGAGCAGAGTCTTTCTTGAGAAGCTAACCATTTTGCAGCTAGTCAAGAAATTCCCCGCATTTTATGGAACCCAAAGGTTCATTACGGCATTCACAAGTGCCCGCCACCTGTCCCTATCCTGAGCCAGCTCGATCCAGTTCATATCCCCACATCCCACTTCCTGAACATCCATCTTAATATTATCCTCCTATCTACGCCTGTGTCTCCCCAGTTGTCTCTTTCCCTCAGGTTTCCCCACCAAAACCCTGTACACGCCTCTCCCCTCCCCCATACGAGCTACATGTCCCGCCTATCTCATTCTTCTCGATTTTATCACCCGAACAATATTGTGTGAGGAGTACAGATCATTAAGCTCCTCATTACTAGTTTTCTCCACTCTCCTCTTACCTCATCCCTCTTAGGCCCAAATGGCAATCACTTACGGATATATTTTATTTTTTAATTTAAAATTAAATAGTGCTATGTCGTGGGTGGACCGGATATGGGAAGTTTAGTTTTGATTTGTCTTTCACAACTTTGTTGTTGTTGTTGCAGGTGTGGAGCGACTATCAGCTACAGTGGGACGAAGCCGACTACGGCGGAATCGGTGTTCTGAGACTTCCTCCGGACAAAGTATGGAAGCCGGACATAGTGCTGTTCAACAAGTAAGTTGTGAATCGGAACAGCATTTCCAATTTCCGGTCTCAATTATACATAAAATAATTGCAAATAAACCAGTTCTAACATAGCGGTAGTAAACAGGGTAGCTGGATAAGCGGGAAATCCCGGTGTGATAGAATACGTGGAAGGAAGAAAATTATCTGAGGCTGTGAGAAATGTTACGTGGCGTAGCACATAGATGTTCACCGAAGTTTTTGAACTGCTTGACCCTTTAGGATATGACCGATATGTTGTCGCTAAACGACAAACTTAGGCCGACAAACATCTCGGAAGAACGAAGGGCTCGAATACAACGCCGCGGAGGTCTGAAATCTCGCAGAGGAAGTACCCTCTTTACCAATGTGTCGCGACCGCCGCTGGAGATCCCTGTGCATTTCCCGAGAATAAAATTGCTTATGTTGCACTCTGATTCATATTCACGACCAGCGCACAACAATTTACATCTGTTGCTTGTACCTTATTAAGCTGGACTTTTCTGAAGCCTTGTTGACATGTGCGAAATTAAGCCATCAGGCTATCAATTCTAACGGAAAGGAGTCTTGCAGCACAGCCCAGTAACCTAGCCGGCACCAGGAGTTTCTCAGTGAACCGTGCAAACTAAGTTGATTTCAAGACAGTTACATAAGTAGTATATAAACAGATACCCCCATCTTTACCTATGTCCACGAAGCGGTCAGTTGTACCAGGTGAAACTTTGTAGTAATTTCTTATTTCATCATATAGTTAGTTACAAGTACAGACCTGTAAATAAAGGTACATCAGGTCTGAGGTGCCCAGAGGGTTCCAGGAAGTTAAATTTCCCAGATTACGTGATAATGGCCCAGGATGGTGGTAAGGTTGTCAGCCTTACGCATCGGCCGCTTTTTACCCCCAGGAAATACTCCTGATACTCATTTCTGTTAGAGGCTGAGTCGATTATGTCGATGAAAAATTCCAATGATACCATCTGGAATCGAACCAACGACCTTCCGATTTGTAGCACAGCACCTTAACCACTGTGCCACCGCGGTCCCCAGTACAGACCTGCTGAAATTATAATTCTTAAAGAAGTTGTTCTTACGGTGATTTGGGAAAAAGTTAGTTGAAGCAGCAGGGGTTGATGGTGGGTTGACCAGTATAGGCCTTTCTGGCGTGAATCCAGCAAATGCATCATGTTGTCCTTTTCCAGACGCTCAGGTGAAAACCTTATTGACAACTCATAAAATCGCAACGGTACGAGAGGGGATAAAAACGTAATGATCCCTTGACGGTGCGAACAACTTACCTAGCTGTCATTTCCTTTCCTGGTCGTAAGAGTAACTACAGCAAACAGCAACAGGAAGGTTGACAGGAACAAAGAAAGCCCTGAAAATCTCAAGAGGCTGCGTTTTTGCTGAGTAGTGGCAGTGATACTACCGCTGATGGTGGATTTTATTCTTACTATGAGAAATGACGGCTGCGCTGTGGATGAAATGGGTCTGCAAGAGTGCTGGCACTCAGGACACACTGTGCCTCTTCACATTCTCAAGTTTATAACTTTTCGTGAATGCTTTCCCCTTTTTTTTTGCGTGAAAAGTTCAATACTACCAGAATTCTGTCATATATCTTTTCTTAAAATTTGTACTGGCTTTTTGTATGATATACATAAATCTTGAAGGGTCAAAATTAAAGGGTTTTTGTTCCTTTTTTCAGGAAATAGAACAGCAACACCTGGGCTATGCTAGTTTGTAGTCTCCTAAGCAGTGCAAGACTTTCGGAGATGTTTATTTCCTCCATGTACAGGGTTAAAAATTTCTGTAATGAAGATAGAGGAAATGTGTTCTTCCGAAACCTTGCTAACCCCGTCTAATACTGAATGTTACCGTTAAAAAGCGACCAAATTTTACATATCAGTATTATTAAAAATATTGCGATTGCACTTTTTCCTGAGTCGCAAAATAATATTTTTTTTTACTTGTTCTCTGAAGGACTTATCCAAATCGCTCGTAGACCTAACAAAGGTGACGTCAGAAATGGAGGCTATTACTTGATATCATCTTCATGAATTCATGTACAATCAAGATATTAGCTCAGAAAGAGATACTGAGATAAATATATACATCGAAAAAAATCATGATCTAATAATTTCATTGGAAGATTCCGTGTGACGTAAAATAATTTCAATATTCTTTGGAGAATGTTGTGGGAGATACAGTTAGAAATTTTCCTGGTGAAATTGTTGGTACAATAAAGTAGCTTTCAGTAACACGGGTCTTTCTTCTAGGGCGTGCTTTTATTGCGCGGCGTTGAGCGTTTGGCTGTGATTAGTAGATGTTTGGCGAAATAGTGTAGAGCTTTCAAAAAGTTTTATGGGTTAGTTCGCTGGTTAAGGAATAAAGACCATTTACAAGAAACCTGACCAAGAGTGATTACGGAGATCACGTGACTTTCTATTACATAAACCCTTAATGAACTGTAGCATATCTAGTCTGTACAGTTAGGTGCCTTTCTTTTAAAGTAACTTAGCCTGCTGCATTTCTGCGTCGCACTAAAGTCTGCATTTTAGGTGTCTTATTTACATGTAAGTAAGCATTACACTGACACAAGTAGTCTTGTATCCTTAGTGTTCAGAGGCGACGGTAACTGTCGCCTTCAGTTTAATAAGGGTTCGTATCGAACTTCAGTCTCCGATAATTACTAGTGGATTATGCTGTCCTCAAGTCTTGCATAGGAACTGAATTCTAGAACACATTGTTGAAGGAAATATACAGGGAAGGATAGCAGTGACGGGAAGACGAAACAGAAGACGTCAGCAGCTACTGGATGATCTTAAAGAAAAGAAAGAATGCCGGAAATTGAAATAGGAAGCACTAGATCGCACTCTGTGAGGAGGTCGCTTTGGAAGAAGCTATGGACCTGTCTTAAGACAGACTACGGATTGATGATGATGATGATGATGACGACGACGATGATGGTGCTCCGCATGACACAATTTTCAGTAATTTTTGTCGGGCGTATTTTTATTAAACCTGCATCTTTATTCGGTCTAATAATTGCTGGAAGATTTTTTATGTTGAAATCATACAAGAAAATAACAATTATGGAAATGATTATTTATGTCATAATATTTAGTAATTATCCTCGGGAAGCTGTCTTTTAAACTTTGATCTTTAGTAGTGATCCTCGGAAAGATTTGCATTAGGCCTAGATCTGTATTGATCATACGAAGCGGGTTTCTGTGTTGTCATAACGCGTCTAACAATCATCCAGCGGTTTACTACTGAACCTTGATTTTGGTAATCATTCTGATGCATTTTTTTATGGAACCATAATGTCACTAACCGCTACGTACAGGACTCATATTGAGCGTTGTGTTCTTATTGTACTTTCTGTGTTTGAAAGTCGTGTAGTGATATCAACTGATAACAGCTTTGTAAAGTCTGTTATAAATGACAGCCTAATGCTAAAACTATTGATTCCTTTTTATGTCCTTCTTCGTGGTGATAAGGCTGATGGAGTTGTTAACGGTGTGTGAATAGGCAGTAGCTAGGCGGTCTTGTTGCTAGAATGTTCTGCTTGATTCACTCCTCTGATATTAGAAACAACGGTGTTACATTTCCGACGCAAAATTTGCAACAAAACAGCGTAGCTGGTTGAAATAATCGTAGCTGACTGAATACTCTCTCTAGCTGCAGCAGAAAGTTATAGAATGCGGTTTCAAAACGCTGCACATAATGATAATAGCATTATAAGGAAATGTGATGAAGTCCGCTGACAGCTTCATGTAAAATAACTGTTTATTTTGCGTCGACAAGGTGAGAGGAAAATCGTACGTCTGCTAAATTAAGCAACATTCCACGCGAAAAGGTACAAAATGAAACGAAAATAGAGTTTTTCATTAAACATACTACAGTGTGTCCCACACGCTACCGAACCCGGCATTTCTTTAATAATTTTACCGTGTCGCAACAATTAGGCGCAATACAGACACCACTACAGACATATTCCGCTTCATTTCTCACACAACGAACGTACTCTTGTTCAAATTTCGTTGCAATATCTTCATTTTTGTTACAATTATTAAAGAAATGCCGGGTTCGGTAGCGAGTGGGACACACTGTATATTGACGGTTGAGGTTATGCACATTTAGTGTAAGAACGAACTGTGGAACTCATTCATTGTCGGAATATTTTGAGTTCAATTCGCGGCCGACATACCGTGATTGAAATTTTGATTGAAATTTTCTTAGTTTTTCCACAGTACCTCCATGAACATTTCCCGGATGGAACCACAAATTTAGCTAATACTTCTTCCTTTCACATATTACTTAATTAGAATTCACTAATAATCATAAACCAATAAAAAGCATAAAAGAGAAGGGAAGGACCGAGGCACCAAATTGTAATCTGTTCTATGCGTTGCGGATAAAAAGCTGGCCGTACATTCCATGTTGGACATTTCTGTTAATTGACGTTGAGCTTCATCATGTAATGGAATATACAAGCGTTGCGTCGCCACTCCGTCTGACATTTGTGGCAGAGCACACCCTCTCTGGATGTCCTCCACATACACGCGATATTCATTTGCATTTTTAAATCAAAGTTCCGCTATAAATGACGAAGAACCATTTGTCCATCAAGTAGCTCGTGCCGGTATGTGTGGAATAAAGTTTTGGGCCTTTATTTACATCACTAGTTTTGCCCTTACGATTATGCTGTAAATATGAGTGACTTAACAGACGTTCAGCTAGGAATCGTACGTGATTGAATTCTGAAGGCGGTGAATATTTATATTGTGATATTCCGCGTTATAATACCATGTAGCCTGGTAGGTTGTTATCAGTGTTTTAGAGGGACACGCTGCCCCCGTGTTCAATGTAAAAGTGAAAGGTAACCACATACCATCATCATAAGGTTCGTCATCCCCTTTATGTTTATAATTAAACTAGACTGGATTGTATATATTTGTCTAACACAACTATATGATGGTAGAGATATGTGTAGAATTTATTACGTAAAGAACACTGGCCATCTTCAGGCTGAGAAATGTAAAAACTTAGTAAGCAGCTATACTCGACTTATGTGGGTTGTATACAACCCACATAAGTCGAGTATAGCTGCTTACTAAGTTTTTACATTTCTCAGCCTGAAGATGGCCAGTGTTCTTTACGTAATAAATTCTACACATATCTCTACCATCATATAGTTGTGTTAGACAAATATATACAATCCAGTCTAGTTTAATTATAAACATAAAGGGGATGACGAACCTTATGATGATGGTATGTGGTTACCTTTCACTTTTACATTGAACACGGGGGCAGCGTGTCCCTCTAAAACACTGATAACAACCTACCAGGCTACATGGTATTATAACGCGGAATATCACAATATAAATATTCACCGCCTTCAGAATTCAATCACGTACGATTCCTAGCTGAACGTCTGTTAAGTCACTCATATTTACAGCATAATCGTAAGGGCAAAACTAGTGATGTAAATAAAGGCCCAAAACTTTATTCCACACATACCGGCACGAGCTACTTGATGGACAAATGGTTCTTCGTCATTTATAGCGGAACTTTGATTTAAAAATGCAAATGAATATCGCGTGTATGTGGAGGACATCCAGAGAGGGTGTGCTCTGCCACAAATGTCAGACGGAGTGGCGACGCAACGCTTGTATATTCCATTACATGATGAAGCTCAACGTCAATTAACAGAAATGTCCAACATGGAATGTACGGCCAGCTTTTTATCCGCAACGCATAGAACAGATTACAATTTGGTGCCTCGGTCCTTCCCTTCTCTTTTATGCTTTTTATTGGTTTATGATTATTAGTGAATTCTAATTAAGTAATATGTGAAAGGAAGAAGTATTAGCTAAATTTGTGGTTCCATCCGGGAAATGTTCATGGAGGTACTGTGGAAAAACTAAGAAAATTTCAATCAAAATTTCAATCACGGTATGTCGGCCGCGAATTGAACTCAAAATATTCCGACAATGAATGAGTTCCACAGTTCGTTCTTACACTAAATGTGCATAACCTCAACCGTCAATATACAGTGTGTCCCACTCGCTACCGAACCCGGCATTTCTTTAATAATTGTAACAAAAATGAAGATATTGCAACGAAATTTGAACAAGAGTACGTTCGTTGTGTGAGAAATGAAGCGGAATATGTCTGTAGTGGTGTCTGTATTGCGCCTAATTGTTGCGACACGGTAAAATTATTAAAGAAATGCCGGGTTCGGTAGCGTGTGGGACACACTGTAGTATGTTTAATGAAAAACTCTATTTTCGTTTCATTTTGTACCTTTTCGCGTGGAATGTTGCTTAATTTAGCAGACGTACGATTTTCCTCTCACCTTGTCGACGCAAAATAAACAGTTATTTTACATGAAGCTGTCAGCGGACTTCATCACATTTCCTTATAATGCTATTATCATTATGTGCAGCGTTTTGAAACCGCATTCTATAACTTTCTGCTGCAGCTAGAGAGAGTATTCAGTCAGCTACGATTATTTCAACCAGCTACGCTGTTTTGTTGCAAATTTTGCGTCGGAAATGTAACACCGTTGTTTCTAATATCAGAGGAGTGAATCAAGCAGAACATTCTAGCAACAAGACCGCCTAGCTACTGCCTATTCACACACCGTTAACAACTCCATCAGCCTTATCACCACGAAGAAGGACATAAAAAGGAATCAATAGTTTTAGCATTAGGCTGTCATTTATAACAGACTTTACAAAGCTGTTATCAGTTGATATCACTACACGACTTTCAAACACAGAAAGTACAATAAGAACACAACGCTCAATATGAGTCCTGTACGTAGCGGTTAGTGACATTATGGTTCCATAAAAAAATGCATCAGAATGATTACCAAAATCAAGGTTCAGTAGTAAACCGCTGGATGATTGTTAGACGCGTTATGACAACACAGAAACCCGCTTCGTATGATCAATACAGATCTAGGCCTAATGCAAATCTTTCCGAGGATCACTACTAAAGATCAAAGTTTAAAAGACAGCTTCCCGAGGATAATTACTAAATATTATGACATAAATAATCATTTCCATAATTGTTATTTTCTTGTATGATTTCAACATAAAAAATCTTCCAGCAATTATTAGACCGAATAAAGATGCAGGTTTAATAAAAATACGCCCGACAAAAATTACTGAAAATTGTGTCATGCGGAGCACCATCATCGTCGTCGTCATCATCATCATCATCATCAATCCGTAGTCTGTCTTAAGACAGGTCCATAGCTTCTTCCAAAGCGACCTCCTCACAGAGTGCGATCTAGTGCTTCCTATTTCAATTTCCGGCATTCTTTCTTTTCTTTAAGATCATCCAGTAGCTGCTGACGTCTTCTGTTTCGTCTTCCCGTCACTGCTATCCTTCCCTGTATATTTCCTTCAACAATGTGTTCTAGAATTCAGTTCCTATGCAAGACTTGAGGACAGCATAATCCACTAGTAATTATCGGAGACTGAAGTTCGATACGAACCCTTATTAAACTGAAGGCGACAGTTACCGTCGCCTCTGAACACTAAGGATACAAGACTACTTGTGTCAGTGTAATGCTTACTTACATGTAAATAAGACACCTAAAATGCAGACTTTAGTGCGACGCAGAAATGCAGCAGGCTAAGTTACTTTAAAAGAAAGGCACCTAACTGTACAGACTAGATATGCTACAGTTCATTAAGGGTTTATGTAATAGAAAGTCACGTGATCTCCGTAATCACTCTTGGTCAGGTTTCTTGTAAATGGTCTTTATTCCTTAACCAGCGAACTAACCCATAAAACTTTTTGAAAGCTCTACACTATTTCGCCAAACATCTACTAATCACAGCCAAACGCTCAACGCCGCGCAATAAAAGCACGCCCTAGAAGAAAGACCCGTGTTACTGAAAGCTACTTTATTGTACCAACAATTTCACCAGGAAAATTTCTAACTGTATCTCCCACAACATTCTCCAAAGAATATTGAAATTATTTTACGTCACACGGAATCTTCCAATGAAATTATTAGATCATGATTTTTTTCGATGTATATATTTATCTCAGTATCTCTTTCTGAGCTAATATCTTGATTGTACATGAATTCATGAAGATGATATCAAGTAATAGCCTCCATTTCTGACGTCACCTTTGTTAGGTCTACGAGCGATTTGGATAAGTCCTTCAGAGAACAAGTAAAAAAAAATATTATTTTGCGACTCAGGAAAAAGTGCAATCGCAATATTTTTAATAATACTGATATGTAAAATTTGGTCGCTTTTTAACGGTAACATTCAGTATTAGACGGGGTTAGCAAGGTTTCGGAAGAACACATTTCCTCTATCTTCATTACAGAAATTTTTAACCCTGTACATGGAGGAAATAAACATCTCCGAAAGTCTTGCACTGCTTAGGAGACTACAAACTAGCATAGCCCAGGTGTTGCTGTTCTATTTCCTGAAAAAAGGAACAAAAACCCTTTAATTTTGACCCTTCAAGATTTATGTATATCATACAAAAAGCCAGTACAAATTTTAAGAAAAGATATATGACAGAATTCTGGTAGTATTGAACTTTTCACGCAAAAAAAAAGGGGAAAGCATTCACGAAAAGTTATAAACTTGAGAATGTGAAGAGGCACAGTGTGTCCTGAGTGCCAGCACTCTTGCAGACCCATTTCATCCACAGCGCAGCCGTCATTTCTCATAGTAAGAATAAAATCCACCATCAGCGGTAGTATCACTGCCACTACTCAGCAAAAACGCAGCCTCTTGAGATTTTCAGGGCTTTCTTTGTTCCTGTCAACCTTCCTGTTGCTGTTTGCTGTAGTTACTCTTACGACCAGGAAAGGAAATGACAGCTAGGTAAGTTGTTCGCACCGTCAAGGGATCATTACGTTTTTATCCCCTCTCGTACCGTTGCGATTTTATGAGTTGTCAATAAGGTTTTCACCTGAGCGTCTGGAAAAGGACAACATGATGCATTTGCTGGATTCACGCCAGAAAGGCCTATACTGGTCAACCCACCATCAACCCCTGCTGCTTCAACTAACTTTTTCCCAAATCACCGTAAGAACAACTTCTTTAAGAATTATAATTTCAGCAGGTCTGTACTGGGGACCGCGGTGGCACAGTGGTTAAGGTGCTGTGCTACAAATCGGAAGGTCGTTGGTTCGATTCCAGATGGTATCATTGGAATTTTTCATCGACATAATCGACTCAGCCTCTAACAGAAATGAGTATCAGGAGTATTTCCTGGGGGTAAAAAGCGGCCGATGCGTAAGGCTGACAACCTTACCACCATCCTGGGCCATTATCACGTAATCTGGGAAATTTAACTTCCTGGAACCCTCTGGGCACCTCAGACCTGATGTACCTTTATTTACAGGTCTGTACTTGTAACTAACTATATGATGAAATAAGAAATTACTACAAAGTTTCACCTGGTACAACTGACCGCTTCGTGGACATAGGTAAAGATGGGGGTATCTGTTTATATACTACTTATGTAACTGTCTTGAAATCAACTTAGTTTGCACGGTTCACTGAGAAACTCCTGGTGCCGGCTAGGTTACTGGGCTGTGCTGCAAGACTCCTTTCCGTTAGAATTGATAGCCTGATGGCTTAATTTCGCACATGTCAACAAGGCTTCAGAAAAGTCCAGCTTAATAAGGTACAAGCAACAGATGTAAATTGTTGTGCGCTGGTCGTGAATATGAATCAGAGTGCAACATAAGCAATTTTATTCTCGGGAAATGCACAGGGATCTCCAGCGGCGGTCGCGACACATTGGTAAAGAGGGTACTTCCTCTGCGAGATTTCAGACCTCCGCGGCGTTGTATTCGAGCCCTTCGTTCTTCCGAGATGTTTGTCGGCCTAAGTTTGTCGTTTAGCGACAACATATCGGTCATATCCTAAAGGGTCAAGCAGTTCAAAAACTTCGGTGAACATCTATGTGCTACGCCACGTAACATTTCTCACAGCCTCAGATAATTTTCTTCCTTCCACGTATTCTATCACACCGGGATTTCCCGCTTATCCAGCTACCCTGTTTACTACCGCTATGTTAGAACTGGTTTATTTGCAATTATTTTATGTATAATTGAGACCGGAAATTGGAAATGCTGTTCCGATTCACAACTTACTTGTTGAACAGCACTATGTCCGGCTTCCATACTTTGTCCGGAGGAAGTCTCAGAACACCGATTCCGCCGTAGTCGGCTTCGTCCCACTGTAGCTGATAGTCGCTCCACACCTGCAACAACAACAACAAAGTTGTGAAAGACAAATCAAAACTAAACTTCCCATATCCGGTCCACCCACGACATAGCACTATTTAATTTTAAATTAAAAAATAAAATATATCCGTAAGTGATTGCCATTTGGGCCTAAGAGGGATGAGGTAAGAGGAGAGTGGAGAAAACTAGTAATGAGGAGCTTAATGATCTGTACTCCTCACACAATATTGTTCGGGTGATAAAATCGAGAAGAATGAGATAGGCGGGACATGTAGCTCGTATGGGGGAGGGGAGAGGCGTGTACAGGGTTTTGGTGGGGAAACCTGAGGGAAAGAGACAACTGGGGAGACACAGGCGTAGATAGGAGGATAATATTAAGATGGATGTTCAGGAAGTGGGATGTGGGGATATGAACTGGATCGAGCTGGCTCAGGATAGGGACAGGTGGCGGGCACTTGTGAATGCCGTAATGAACCTTTGGGTTCCATAAAATGCGGGGAATTTCTTGACTAGCTGCAAAATGGTTAGCTTCTCAAGAAAGACTCTGCTCCATGGAGTGAGTAAGTAAGTACGTACGTACGTAAGTAAGTAAGTATAAGTGATTGCCAATATAATGACGATTTCAGGCTTCTGAACTATGACACCGAGTAGACTGGAGTGTAGGTACCACTGTTTTGGAGTAACTCTGTGTTTCATATACACAGCAGAACACGAATATTCGTCTTTGAGTATTCTTTGACTACCCCGAAGAAGGAGGAATCACACACGCCTGTAACGTCGGTTAACTACGTACCATTTTCGAAGGCGCCATATCACAGGGGACGGTAATCGTCATGAACACAACCACAATAGCCTCAACGTTGCCATATTTGTAGAAGCATTCTTGAGGAAGGCGAATCAATGAGAATTTTATATTATCTTCAACATCTCACAGTTTCGGGGCTATCAGGTAACTCTACCAGCTGAAATTATATGCCTTTTTTTCGTGTAATAATACTTTCACGTCACACCTCATTTTATGGCGAAAGTAAAAATGAGTTCCGCAAAGTAATGTGCGTAACTGAAACCGTAGTTGGTCCTGTTTCATATCACAGCATGAAAGGTACTGGATGGGCGTATACGTCACTCATGACCTATAAATGTGTCTACTACAAATTAACGTAACAACCGACAATCAGTTTAAACATATTTTCCCTTACTATTCCTTTATAAAGAGTCATAAATTGTACAGTCAGTTTTAAGAGTACGTATTAATTAAACAAGACCAAAATAAGAATAAATCAATTATGTTTGGGCAAGTATGGAGAGTCTGCCTTGAATTAGGGAGATAACCGTGTTTAAAATTTCCTGGGTAACCAAAAACCTTGACTGAGATTCTTAACGATTTTCTCCAGCCTCTCTGGTCTTATTCAGGGGCAGTAGCTACGGGTAGGACAGGATCGCGCCTCTCCAATATTTTAGATTCATCCAATGTTTCCGTTCTCTTATTAGACCCTCTCGTCAACAGCAAGCGTCTTCTTTCTTTGAGATTAGGTCTTTATGAAAACAATTACACTCCTTAATAAAGATAATCTATGTTTCTATCTTTCTAACTACTTCCAATCAGTTTGGGTATTTTAGTTAGTGCAATTAGTATAACTACGTCATATGAGATTAATTTATCACAATAGACACACCACGTATAAAGAAGAAAACACTGAAGTTGCAAACATTTGGCTAGACTGTGATTATTTTACTAT
>Ga0123357_10007088_pt1 | contig 13798 bp, 12 predicted proteins | sample TergutEmb28metaG_FD_89873 | JGI IMG/M metagenome (GOLD analysis project Ga0123357, IMG submission 89873) | Embiratermes neotenicus P4 segment gut microbial communities from Petit-Saut dam, French Guiana - Emb289 P4 | ecosystem: Host-associated > Arthropoda: Insects > Digestive system > Gut ... | reverse complement strand
GCGAACCGCAGGGCTACGCGGTGGCAATATGAGGGAGGACTGAGATGGCCCCAGGTTCGAGATTCAGAAATGCCATAGGCTGGCTGGGTTTAGTTGACGACGATCGCTATGTTGACACCCCGTCAGCCCCACAACAGCCCGATGTGGTTCCAGTCGTGCCTGAGGCGCGTCCCGCCCCGATCACGCCACCGGTTGTGAAAACGCCACCGGTTGCAGCGCCGGCACCGCAACCGGTGGCGGCCCCGCCAGAGGTGCCCGCACCACGTCCAGCTCCGGCGAGTGGTGGAACGAGCGCCAGTTTCGTGGGGGATAATAGTCAGACTATGCTCTTAACTGCTGGCTTACTGATCCAACCGTCGAACTACGACGACATACAACCAATTGCTGACCGCTACCGCGGTGGCTTAGTGACAATTATGAATTTACGCATAATGTCTGTCGCCGATGCAAGGCGCAGCCTTGACTTCTTCTCAGGAGTGGTCTATGCCTTACAAGGTTCTATCCGTGGTTTAAGGTCCGGAGTGTTCCTTTTGGTTCCAGTTGGGGCTCGTATCGATCAGACAGCCATTGATGATGTCATGGCGGAACTGCGGTGAGGCTGATTGGGGAGGCATTGTCGTGGCTGCTGAGCGCGTATCTGTGGGTGTTGATCATCCGTGCCCTTGTCAGCTGGCTTCCGCTGCTGATTCCCGGTTTCAGACCGCGTGGCGCTGTAGCCATCGTGCTGGGCTGGTTGGGACGCTTGACAGATCCGCCGTTGCGGTGGCTGCGACGTTTCGTTCGTCCAATCGGCGCGGGCGCTGTATCCCTCGACCTTTCCTTTATAGTCCTATTCGTGCTGGTGTTGATTGCACAGCGTATGGTTGTGATTGTCTTTTTCTGAGATTTCTCAGGCCGCAGTGGCGTTGGTTGCTCGGTTCTGCGGTATCCTTAGGAAAGCCTGAGAAAGTCCAGGTGATTGAGAGCTGTATGGGAGCACACCATGACACTGACCGTTGATGAGGTTCGAAACATACGTTTCCCTATGGCGCGCCAGCCAAATGAGGATGGCTACCGCGCCAGCGCTGTCGATAACTTTATCGACCGCCTTGAGGTGAGCTATGCCCAGATCGTCGACGAAAATCAGCGTATGAAATCCGGCGGCGGCGGGGGCGGCGACGATGCTTTGCGACGTCAGCTGGATGCGCTGACCCGTGAACGCGATGATTTGGCTCGCCAGCGTGGTGATCTTGCGGCCAGGCTATCTTCGATGCCGGCGCAAGACGGCGCGCAGACCGCGGCGCTGCAGTCGCGGGTTGACGAGTTGACGCGCGCCAACCAAGACTTGCAGGGCCGTTTGGCGTCCATGCCGGCGCCTGACATGGCCCACACGGCGGCGCTGCAGTCGCGTGTTGACGACCTGACGCGCGCTAATCAGGACTTGCAGAATCGCCTGACATCGATGCCGGCGCCTGACATGGCGCACACGGCGGCGCTGCAGGCCCGGGTAGACGACCTGACGCGCGCTAATCAGGACTTGCAGAGCCGTTTGGCCGCTACGCCCGTCCCAGATTTGGGGCAGACGGTGGCCTTGCAGGCACGAATCAGCGAATTGACGCGCGCCAACCAGGATTTGCAGAGCCGGATGGCATCGGTGCCGATCGGCGCTTCAGAGCAGCTGGCCAAGGCCGCCGAAGACAATGCGAACCTGCGCTCGCAGGCGGCGCGGCTGGAGTCGCAGGTGCGCGATCTGCAGTCGCAGCTGGCTGCCAAGCCGGTGCCGGCGCCGATCAGCCTGGAAGGCGACACGCGCGAGATCATCGTGACGACAAGCGCCGAGGCAGCCCCCGCCGTCGTTTTGCTGGTTGAGCAGACGCTGCAGCAGGTGCAGATCTTGATGGACAACGCCAAGGCCGACGTCGACCAGCATCGCAACGAAGCCGAGACGGAAGCCCGTCGTCTGGTGGAGTCGGCGACGCAGCAGGCCGACGCGCTGACACGTCGCGCCCAAACCGATGCCGAATCCGTCAGGTCGGAGGCCACCGCTGCCGCTGATCGCCTGATTGCTGAGGCTCGTGCGCGTTCAGCACTGATGGATAGCGAAGCCACAGAAAAGCACAACCAGATGATGAGCCAGCTCGATCGTGAACGTGACGTGTTGAGCGAACGAATCGGCCAGTTGCGTGACTTCGAGTCGCAGTACCGGTCAAGCATGTCGACCCACCTGCAGCGTCAACTAGATTCGCTTCGCGAGACGGAGTTCGCACCGAACTATCGGCCGGAACTACTTGGCAAGCCGGGCTCTTCGGCTTTGTCCAGTGGCTTGCGCTAACGAATCTGCACGCAAAGACCGCGAGTTGACCGTGTGAGGCTGCGCGGGTGGTACCCGACAGCGTATGGTTAACTTCCTATAACCCCGAACAGTAGGAGCATGCGATGGCGAACACTGACAATCAGTTGACTGCCCATGAGTTGCCGGTTTTACCAGGCGAGGAACCTTGGACCGCGGACGAGGTCGACGCGGTACGCTCGGATCTATGCGACGATATTGCGCGTATGCGCCAAGCGATCGCCGACGCCGAAGAGAACCTTGCCGACCGCATGAATGATGGGCCTGACGGCGCCGGTAAAGACCCGGCCGACGTTGGCGCGTCAAACTTTGAGCTCGACCAAGAGATGTCACTCAACGCAAACACGCGTCATATGCTGCATCAAACAGAGTTGGCGCTGAAGCTGCTTGACGACGGCGGCTACGGATTTTGCGAAGCGTGTGGGCAACCGATCGGCAAACTGCGTCTGCAGGCATTTCCGCGGGCAACCATGTGCGTAGCTTGCAAGCAGCGCGCGGAACGACGCTAGTGACGCGGGAGCAAACAGACAAGCACGGTTCGATCGCGTCGGTTTTCGCCGCACATCCCGTGCTTGGATGGAAGTATCACGGTTGGCTTATCGTTGTCGCTATTGGGTTGTTCTGCGTCGACTGGGCAACCAAACAGTTGGTGCTTCACTATCTGAATGTTCCGGTGAGCATCCTTGGCAGTTGGGTGCAACTAGAGCTGTTGTTCAACCCAGGGGCGGCGTTTTCGCTTGGTGAAAGCTTCACTGTTGTGTTCGCAGTACTGGCTTTGTTGGCCGTCTTGGTGCTGGTTGTCATTGTGGCGCCGCGGGTGCGAGGCCCGCTGTCAAACATCGTTGTGGGCCTGCTGATCGCGGGCGTCGCAGGTAATCTGGTCGACCGCATCTTCCGGCACCCCGCCCCCTTCCACGGCTATGTGATCGACTGGATCGGGGTGCGGTACTTCGCGGTTTTCAATGTGGCAGACATGTGCATAACGGCGGCGGCGATTTCCATCGTCATCGCGCTCTTGAGATCGTCGGGCGGCCAGCGGTAAGGGTCCGTTGTGAGTGTTTTTTTGGTGCCTGACGGGCTTGATGGTGAACGCATTGACACCGCGGCCGCCCGCATGACGGGATGGTCGCGCAGCCGCTTGGCAGATCATGTGGCGGCCGGCCGCGTCGTCCTTGACGGTGTGACGGTCGACAAACCGTCACTTCGCGTCAAGGCTGGCCAGATGCTGGATATCGATGAGATGGACGCACCAACCGTCACCGTGGTGCCGCAACTGGCGGACGGGGTGCGCATCGTCCATCTGGACGAGTCGATCGTGGTGATTGATAAGCCGGCCGGCGTGGCGGCTCACCCGTCACAGGGGTGGGCTGGGCCAAATGTCGTCGCCCACTTGGTGGCGGCCGGTGTGTCTGTTGCCACGTCTGGCCCACCTGAGCGTCAAGGCATCGTGCAACGGCTCGACGTCGGAACATCCGGGTTGATGGTCGTCACCCGCTCTGAGGCGGCCTATTCGGCGTTGAAACAACAGTTTCGCGCCCACACGGTTGAGAAGGTTTACACGACGGTTGTGCAGGGGCATCCCGATCCGCCGGTTGGCACCATTGACGCCCCCATTGGGCGCGCCTCCAGCAATCAGTGGCGCTTCGCGGTGCGAGACGATGGCCGTCGCAGCGTCACCCATTACGAGACGATTGAGTTGATGCGGGGTGCCGCGGCGCTGAGGATCCGCCTCGAGACGGGACGCACCCACCAGATTCGCGTGCATATGGCGGCGCTGCGTCACCCTGTGGTTGGCGACCCTTTGTACGGCTGCGACCCGGTGCTGGCAGCTCGGCTCGGCCTTGAGCGGCAGTGGCTGCACGCCGTCCAACTGGGATTCGTACATCCCGCGACAAGCCAATGGGTTCAATTCACGTCCGAACCAGCCGACGATCTACGACGTGCGCTTGACCTGCTGCGACAGGGCTGAATCAGAGCCATTTTTTGCGACGGAAGAGCAGCCATAGGGCGCACACCACCGTCACCATCAGACCCAGTGCGAAAGCGTAGCCGTAGCGCCAGTGCAGCTCGGGCATGTGGAGGAAGTTCATGCCGTAGATGCCACTGATCAAGCTGGGCGCGAAGATGATTGCCGCCCAAGCCGATATGCGTTTCATAGCTTCGTTTTCGGCCTGACCGGACTCGTTCAGTTCCTTGATCTGTTCGATTTGACGTTGTGTCATCAGTGTGGCATTGACGGTCAGGATGTCACGCAATGATCGACGGAATTGATCGATCGATTCGGCGATCACCGTCAGGTGATCTGTCACGTCACGCAGGTACGATCGCAGCTGCTCTGGCACATCGTACTTGGTGAAGCCGGCCATCAGGTCGTTCAGAACACTGCGCAAGGGCTGGACGGCCCGTCCAAAGTCGGCCACCTCGCCGCTCAGATCGTAGATACGCCGCGACACGCCAGTGTCACCGCTGAACACCTCGTATTCGATCTCGTCAATATCGTGATCGAGGCCGCGCACGACTGGCGCGTACTCGTCAACCACCGCATCGACGATGCTATAAAGGATGGCTTCAGGGCCGCAGGCCATCAACTCTGGATCGGCGTCAAGACGGCGGTGGGCGGTGGCGACGGCCGGCGTGTTGCCGTGTGTGATCACGATCGTTTTGTCGCCAAGGATCAAAACATGCAGCTCTGTGAACTCGACTTCTTCTGCGACATCGGAATAGCGAGCGGTGTGCAAAACGACAAATAATGTGTCGGCGTAGCGTTCAAGCTTGGGCCGCTGATGGGCCAAGACGAGGTCTTCGCGCAGCATTGGGTGCAGGTCAAACTCGTCAGCGAGAGCCTCAATGCGACGCGGGCTTGGACGCGTCAGATCGAGCCATTGCGGGTTGTCAGAGACGCTGGTCACAGACATGGCAACTCCTGTTGGTCAAGAGCACGGTTGGCCGAAGTCAGGATGATTGAACAATCAGCCTGACCGGGTCACCCGGCAGGCTGGTACTTGGAGGTCGGTCAGACAAAGACTTCCTCCTTTGCGTCTAACGGACGCATCAAGACTACCGTGTGCAGCGAAAAGTACGAAGCAAGCTTGGCTTGGTATATCAATTGTGACGAAAGTGTTTACCAGCGAGACAGGCTTGTTTGTTGCGTTGAATGTGGCGAAATTGGTCCGGGTCGGTGTTGCCTGCCCTAGCTAGCGTCAGTAGGCTATGAGCAGTTGCACCCCATGCGGATGCAACCGCCCACCGATACAGGTGGGCAGCTCAGCGAAGAGAGGAAAACGTGAAAGCGCTTGTATTTCATGGGCCAGGCCAAAAGGCTTGGGAAGATGTTGCCGATCCCGTCATCCAGGACCAAACAGACATCATCGTAAAGATCGACACGACGACGATCTGCGGCACTGATCTGCACATCATGAAGGGGGACGTTCCCGAGGTTACCGACGGCCGGATTCTTGGCCATGAGGGCGTCGGAACGGTGTCTGCAGTTGGCGACGCCGTCACCAAGTTCAAGGTTGGCGACCGTGTGGTTATCAACTGCATCAGCTCCTGCGGCACCTGCGTGTACTGCAAGGCTGGCCATCCGGGGCACTGCCTCGGCGTTGGCGGCATCGGCTGGATCCTTGGCCACCTCATTGACGGCACCCAGGCCGAGTATGTGCGCATCCCGTTTGGTGACACGTCGTTGCACGCGATGCCGGAAGGCTTGACAGATGACGACGTCATCTTCATGTCAGACATCATCCCGACCGGCTACGAGATGGGCGTGCTGTTTGGCGCCGTCAAGCCGGGCGACGACATCGTTGTAATCGGCGCCGGCCCCGTCGGCCTTGCCGCCATGGTCACGGCCAAGCTGCACGGCCCGCGTCGCATCATTGCCGTCGACCTTGACGATTTCCGTCTTGAGGAAGCCGTCAAGAACTTCGGCGCCACGCACGCCGTCAACTCCGGCAAGGAAGGCTGGATGGACGAGGTCCGCGCGCTGTGCAAGTCGTCTGACGGCGCTGACGTCGTGATGGAGGCCGTTGGCATCCCCGTGACGCTTGAGTCCGCGTTCCAGCTTGTGCGCCCGACGGGCCACGTCGCAAACATCGGTGTGCACGGCAAGCCCGTCACCTTGCCGATCGAGACGCTGTGGATCGCAAACATCTCGATCTCGATGGGCCTCGTCGACGGCGTGTCCGCCCCGATGCTGATCGATCAGATTGCTGCTGGCCACATCAATGTCAAGGCGCTGGGTACGCACCATTTCAAGCTCGATCAGATGATCGAGGCGTACGACGTATTCGGCAACGCTGCTGCAAACAAGGCACTCAAGGTCGTTATCTCCGCGTAGTTTCGGTCTACACGCGTCAAGGGCCGTCGTCACCAAATGGTGGGGGCGGCCCTTGTGCGTTCGCACAGATACGCAGGCCGAACGCAGACGTGCTTGGACGTCTGCTGAGACCAAGGAAGGTGTTGAATGAGCGAAACAAACCAGTACCCGGGAAGGGAGTCGAACCCTCACAGCCTTGCAGCCAGTCGGGTTTGAGCCGACCGCGTATACCATTCCGCCACCCGGGCTAGGTAGCTCGTCTATTCTGCCACATCCTCCGCGCGTCTAGGTAGCCGAGCGGCCTGTGAACGCGATACAGTAGCCTAAGAGACTGCAGAAATATCCTAACCCGGCTGCGGCGCATTGGATTGGACGATCCGCTGCACCCATATATTGCGGTGTGCTACCAGTGCACACACAAGATATGGGATTGCGACTCAGCCCGCCCAGTATTTCCTAGCCCGGGCAGCATATTTCAAAAATCTCGCAAACGCCACACAGATGTCTCCCGCTAGGAACTTATCATGAGCCAGTCAGACCTATCTAGCACACCGGACGGTCGCCCCAGGGTACTCGTTGCTGAGGACGAGGCCCTTATCCGTTTGGACCTGGTCGAACTGCTGACTGACGAGGGCTACGAAGTCGTCGGCCAAGCAGGCGACGGCGACGCGGCCGTCAAGTTGGCACGCGAACTAGAGCCGGACTTGGTGGTGATGGACGTCAAAATGCCCATCATGACCGGCATTGAAGCGGCCGAAATTATCATGGACGAACGCATCGCACCGGTTGTCATGTTGACAGCCTTCAGCCAGCGCGACCTGGTTGAGCAAGCCCGCGAGGCCGGTGCCATGGCTTATGTCGTCAAACCATTCGACGCGTCGGACGTCGTCCCAGCCATTGAGATGGCCATGGCGCGCTTCGCCGAGCTGAGGGCCGTCGAGGACGAGGCGGCCGACCTGGCGGAGCGTCTTGAATCGCGCAAGCTTGTCGATCAGGCCAAGGGCCTGCTGCAAGACAGCTTTGGCATGACGGAGGCTGAGGCCTTCCGTTGGATTCAGAAGCAGGCCATGGACATGCGCAAGTCGATGCGCGAGGTTGCCGAGGGCGTCATCGAGCACGCCAAGGACACCGACTGACGCGGGTCTGTGGTTTCTGGGTTGCAGGCAGCGACACCAGCAACTGTTAGGGACGACAAACCACTAGGCTGGTGTCATGACTGACGACCGGCTGCTGTTGATCGACGGGCACTCGATGGCGTTTCGCGCTTATTATGGTGTGCCGGTCGACACGTTTATGACGTCGACGGGGCAATACACAAACGCCGTGTATGGCTTCACGTCGATGCTGACCAGCTTGATAAACAAGCGGCAACCGACCCATATCGGCGTGGCTTTTGACGTTTCGCGGATCAGCTTCCGCACCGCTGAATACGCCGACTACAAAGGCACCCGGACGGACGCTCCAGAGCCTTTCCACGGCCAGGTTGAGCTGATACACGAGCTGCTCGAAGCGGCAAACATCGCGCATTGCGGGCTTGATGGCTACGAGGCCGACGACATTTTGGCGACGTGGGCCGTCGATGCGGCCCGTCAAGGCATGCAGGTGATGATCTGCAGCGGCGACCGTGACCTGCTGCAGATGGTGACGGACCAGGTGACGGTGCTTTACCCGATCAAAGGTGTTGGTGACTTGGCTGAGATGACGCCAGCGGCCGTCCAGGCCAAATACGGCGTCACCCCGCGTCAGTACCCAGACCTGGCGGCGCTGGTTGGCGAAGCCAGCGATAACCTGCCCGGGGTGCCCGGCGTCGGGCCGAAGACGGCCGCCAAGTGGATTGAGCAGTTCGGCGGACTGGAAGACCTGCTGTTGCGGGCGGATCAGATAGCCGGCAAGGTGGGGGAGTCGCTGCGGGCACACCTGGACAATGTGGCGCGAAACCGCCGCCTGAACGCTTTGGTGACTGATCTCGATCTGCAGTTGCGTGTGGATGACCTCGTCCGTCGTCGCCCAGACACGGCGGCGCTGTCGCGGCTGTTCGATGTGCTGGAGTTTCGCGGTGTGCGGGCCCGTCTGCTGGAATCGTTGGGGCCAGCCGAGGAGCCGGCCCCAGCGCCTGTTGCGCCGGTGGTGACGCGCAGCGTCGAGACGCTGGCGGCTGGCCGTCTGGGCGCTTGGCTGCGGGCGAACACGAGCCCGGATCAGCCCACCGGTTTGCTGGTGTGCGGACATTGGGCGCGGGGCACCGGGCAGGTGGACGACCTGTGGTTGGCCGGGCCGAAGGCGGTCGCCCGGGTGCATGTGCCGAAGTTGCCTTTATCGGACGAAAGTGCTTTAGCGTCTTGGCTGGCTGACGCAGGACACGTCAAGGCTATGCATGCAGCGAAGGGACCGCTTCAGGCACTTCAGGCCCAGGGGTGGCATATTGAGGGCTTGCAGGTGGACACGGAGTTGGCCGCCTACTTGCTGCGTCCGGATCAGCGGTCGTTTGACCTCCAGGTGCTGAGCACCCAGTATCTGAACCGCGAGCTGAGCAAGCCGGCTGATCCGGATTTGGCTCAGGCCATGCTTGACTTTGAAGAAAATGACGACGCTCCGATCCGGGCGGGCACGATCGCGGATCTGTCAAGTGTCTTGATAGCTGCGCTGAATCGTGATGGCGAGGCTAATCTGCTAAGGGACGTCGAGCTGCCCGTCCAGCGTGTGCTTGCCGCCATGGAGACCACCGGTATCGCCGCGTCTGAGCCCGTCTTGCAGCGTCTGCGCGACGACTTGGACGGGGCCGTCATCAAAGCGCAGCAGGCCGCTTTTGGCATCGTCGGCCACGAGTTCAACCTGAGCTCGCCCAAGCAGCTGCAGGCCATCTTGTTCGATCAGCTTGGTATGCCCAAAACCAAGAAGACGAAGGTCGGTTACACCACAGACGCTGGTGCGCTTGAGACGCTGTACGCGACGACGCAGCACCCATTTCTTGAGCATCTGCTGGCACACCGCGACAACATCAAGCTGCGCCAGATCGTTGACGCCCTGATGCGCGCCATTGCGGATGACGGGCGAATCCACACGACTTTTCAGCAGACGGCCGCCGCCACCGGGCGGCTCAGCTCAACGGACCCGAATTTGCAAAACATCCCGATTCGCAGCGAAACGGGGCGCCGCGTCCGCGAGGCTTTTGTGGCTGGTGCCGGCTTTGACGAGCTGCTGAGCGCCGACTATTCGCAAATTGAGATGCGCGTCATGGCCCACGTTTCGGGCGATCCGGCGCTGATCGAGGCTTTCCGCAGCGGCGTCGATTTTCACACCATGACGGCGTCGCGCGTCTTCGGCACACCGCCGGACCAGGTGACGCCGGCGCAGCGGTCGCAGGTCAAGCAGGTGAACTACGGGCTGGCCTACGGGCTCAGCGCCTACGGCCTTTCGACGCGGCTTGGCATCAGCGTGTCGGCCGCCCGCGAGCTGATGACCGACTATTTCACGACGTTTGGGCATGTGCGCGAGTACCTAGACGCCGTGGTGGCGAAGGCTCGTCAGACCGGTTATACCGAGACGTTGCTTGGCCGTCGTCGCTACCTGCCAGATCTGGGTGCCGCCAACGGGCAGCGCCGCGAAATGGCAGAGCGGGCGGCGTTGAACGCCCCCATTCAGGGCAGCGCCGCAGACATCATCAAGCTGGCCATGGTGCGGGCACACGAGCATCTGCAAACGGACGGCCTGCGCTCGAGGCTGCTGCTGCAGGTGCACGACGAGCTGGTTTTTGAGGTTGCCCCCGGCGAGCGCGAACAGCTGACAGCCCTTGTGAGGGACGTGATGTCGTCCGCCATGGAGCTATCGGTGCCTTTGGACGTGTCGGTCGGCGTCGGCGATTCCTGGGCGTCTGCCCACTAGGCTAGCTGTATGAACGGTTTGACGTTGGTGGTGCTGGCGGCAGGACTTGGCAGTCGGTTCGGCGGCATCAAACAGATGGCTGCGGTTGACGACGCCGGGCACACCTTGATCGACTATGGCGTGTTTGACGCGGTGCAAGCCGGCTTTGATCGCGTCATTTGCGTCGTCACGCCGGCGATCGAGGCGGAATTTCACCAGCGCATCGGGCGTCAGATCACCCGTCACGTCGACTTGGTGTATGTACATCAGACGCTGGACGCCTTGCCGTCGGGCCACGTCGTGCCACCCGGGCGCGTCAAACCTTGGGGGACCGGCCAGGCGGTGCTCGTCGCATTGCCGCTGATCGATGGGTCTTTTGCCACGGTCAACGCGGACGACTTCTACGGCACCGATGCCTATCAGCAGATGGCGGCGTTTCTTAGCGCTGATGGGCGCCAGCACGCGTTGATCGGCTATCGTTTGGCAAACACTTTGTCGCAAAACGGCACGGTGTCGCGCGGGGTGTGCGATGTCGACGCCGATGGGCAGCTGACGGATATCCGCGAACGAACAGCCCTGCACGTCGTCGATGGTGGCGCTGTTGACGAGGCTGGCGTGTTTTTGGATGGGCAAACGATCGTGTCGCTGAACTTTTGGGGGTTCAGGCCAAGCGCGGCAGCGGCGTTTCGTGACGGTTTTTCCGCGTTTCTTGACAGTCCAGACGCCGCCACAGCCGAGTACTTCTTGCCAGATGTGGCACGCACACTGATACCGGACGTCGCCGTGCTGCCGACGTCATCTAGTTGGATGGGCGTCACATATGCCAACGACCTGCCGGGCGTGCGCGCGCGGATCGCCGAATTGGTGGCGCAGGGCGCTTATCCTAGGCAGCTGTGGGCATGAGCGATGACGTAGCAGCGTGGGCGGCCCAGTTTGCGACAGCGGCTGCGATGGTGGACGTGGCCCGCTTCGGCTCTGGCCACGTCAACGACACTTATCTGGTGACGGACGAGGCGGGCAACCGGTACGTCATGCAAAGCGTCAACCGGCGGGCCTTTCGCCGGCCAGACCACGTCATGGAGAATATTTTGCGGGTGACGGCCGCCATGGCGGCGCAGGTACCTGACCCGCGGCGGCGTCTGACCCTGGTGCCCACCCGATCGGGCAATTGGTGGTTGGAAGGCCAAGACGGCCAGTGCCTGCGCATGTATGACTTTATTGATGGCTCGTGCGAGCTGACCACGCCGGTGAGCCTGGACGAGTTCGCGGCTGTCGGCCGGGCGTTCGGCGATTTTCTGGTGCAGATGGCGGCCATTCCGCCAGACCAGCTGCACGTCACCATCGAGGGTTTTCACGACGAGCCTCGCTACATTTCGCGTCTGAAGGCGGCCGTCGCCGCCGACCCGCTGGGGCGCGTCAGCGAAATGACGAAAGATATCGAGCTTGCGCTTAGCTACGAGGCCATAAGCCACGACTTCGATGCAACCACCATGCCATTGCGTGTAACACATAATGACGCGAAAGTGTCAAATGTTTTGTTTGACGCAGTGACGCGCCAGCCGCTATGTGTTGTGGATCTAGACACGGTGCAGCCGGGCTATTGCGTCAACGATTTTGGCGACGCTATTCGTTCCGGAGCGTCAACAGCGCCAGAAGACGAGGCCGACTTGAGCCGTGTCAGCTTCTCACTAGACCTGTTTGCGGCCTTCACAGAAGGCTATTTGGCGGCCTGCGGGGACGTCCTTGAACCCGTCGAGATCGCTAATTTGCGCCAAGGGGCTCGTGCAATGACCCTCGAAACGTCGCTGCGGTTTTTGACAGACTACATCGAAGGCGATGTCTATTACCGCATAGCGTATCCCCACCATAACCGCGACCGGGCGCGCAACCAGATGACGTTGTTGCAAGACATCGACAGGCATTGGGACGCCATGGGACGGCTAATCTCTGGCAGCATAAACCGTTTCTGACAAGGTGGTGGTTGTGTCTGTGGTCAATGGGCCCTTCGCCTTGTAAGGTAGTTCATGTAATTGTCATGTAAGAGGTCGCTCGTTAGGAGCGGGACACTGGGGTACCGATCCTAGCGTTGTCTCTTGTGACGGTAAATTCGGAATGAAGGATGCCATATGTTCAAAAAACGCATACTTGCCGCGTCTCTGGCTGCCATGATCGCCATCTCGACGGCTGCTTGCAGCAGCGGCACCCCAAGCAACAACAACCCCAGCGGCAGCAGTGACGCCAAAGTCGATCTGACCATGCTTGCCGCTATCTACTCGGATAGTACAAAGGATCTGTGGCAAGGCTACATCGATGCCTTCACTGCTACACACCCGAACATCACGATTACCCTTGAAATGCAATCATGGGAGAATATCAACAATGTCATCAAGACGAAGGTTCAGGCGGGCCAGGCCCCCGACATTTTGTCGATTGATGCTTTCTCGGCCTACGCTCAAGATGACCTGCTGTATTCAGCCGATCAGATTCTGTCACAGGCAACGATTGACGACTTCCAGCCCGCCTTCGTCCAAAACGCCACGATGAACGGCAAGCAGTATGGCTTCCCGCTGATCGCGTCCGCTCGCGCTCTGATGATCAACAACACAATCTTCAAGGCGGCCGGGCTTGACCCGAATAACCCGCCCAAGACGTGGGACGACTTGAAGGCTGACGCCAAGGCCATCACGGACCTCAACCAGGGCTACTACGGCTACGGCATGCCGCTTGGCTCGGAAGAGGCCCAGGCAGAGCTCGCCATGTGGATTCTTGGCAACGGTGGCTCATACGGCGACCCCAGCAAGCTGACCATCAACACGCCGGCCAACGTTGAGGCCGTCCAGTTCATGAAGTCACTGATCGACGCCGGCCTAACCGAGCCAGACGCCGGTTCAACACAGCGCACCCCGATGATCAACAACTTGTTCATGCAAGGCAAGATCGGCATGGCCGTTGGCCTGCCGCCGTTCATCGGTATGTTCAAGTCGGACGCTCCTAGCCTCGACTACTCGATCGCCCCTATGCCAACCAAGACGGGCGCACCGGCGACGCTTGGTGTTGCCGACCATCTGATGGCCTTCAACAAGGGTGACGATAATAAGGGCAAGGCTATTGGTGCCTTCTTGGACTTCTTCTTCAGCCAGGCAAACTACGTCAAGTTCGTTGATACGGAAGGCTTCTTGCCCACCACCAAGTCTGGTGCGTCCGCGACGACTCACACCGAGTTCGCCATCTTCAACCAGCTGCTGCCGGCGGCTAGTTTCTACCCGTCGATCAACCCCAAGTGGGGCCAGACG
>Ga0123357_10007087_pt1 | contig 13798 bp, 16 predicted proteins | sample TergutEmb28metaG_FD_89873 | JGI IMG/M metagenome (GOLD analysis project Ga0123357, IMG submission 89873) | Embiratermes neotenicus P4 segment gut microbial communities from Petit-Saut dam, French Guiana - Emb289 P4 | ecosystem: Host-associated > Arthropoda: Insects > Digestive system > Gut ... | reverse complement strand
TGTTAATACTATATGAACTGTTTGCTGTATGAACTGTGTAACCATATTGGTGTTAATACTATATGAATTGTTTGCTGTAAGAACTGTGTAGCCATATTTGTGTTAATAATATATGAATTGTTTGCTGTATGAACTGTGTAGACATATTGGTGTAAATACTGTATGAATTGTTTGCTGTGTGAACTGTGTAGATATATTAGTGTTAATACGGTATGAATTGTTTGCTGTATGAACTGAGTAGGCATATTGATTTTATTAATGTTTGAATTGTTTCTTGTATGCACTGTGTAGCCATATTTGTGTTAACACTATAATAATTGTTTGTTTTATGAACTGTGTAGCCATATACGTCTTAATATTACATGAATTGTTTGATCTATGAATTGTAGCCACATTGATGTTTATACTATACGAATTGTTTGCTGTGTCAACTGTGTAGACATATTTGTGTTAATACTATAGGAATTGTTTGCTGTATGAACTGTGCAGCCATATTGGTGTTAATACTGTATGAATTGTTTGCTGTGTGAACTGTGTAGATATATTAGTGTTAATACTGTATGAATTGTTTGCTGTATGAACTGTGTAAACATATTGGTGTTAATATTATATGAATTGTTTGCTGTATGAACTGTGTAGCCATACTTGTGTTAATACTATAGGAATTGTTTGCTGTATGAACTGTGTAGCCATATTGGTATTAATACTGTATGAATTGTTTCCTGTGTGAACTGTTTAGACATATTGGTGTTAATACTTTATGACTTGTTTGCTGTATGAACTGTGTAGGCATATTGGTGTTAATAATGTATGAATTATTTGCTGTATACTCTGTGTAGCCCTATTGGTGTTAATACTATATGAATTGTTTGTTGTATGAACTGTGTAGCCATATTGGTGTTAATACTGTATGAATTGTTTGCTGTATGAACTGTGTAGCCATAATGGTGATAGTACTGTATGAATTGTTTGCTGTATGAACTGTGTAACCATATTCGTTTTAAACTGTATGAATTGTTTTCTGTATGAACTGTGTAGCCATATTGGTGTTAGTAATGTATGAAGTGTTTGCTGTATGACCTGTGTAACCATATTATTGTTAAAACTGTATGAATTGTTTGCTGTGTGAAGTGTGTAGACATATTGGTTTTAATGCTGTTTGAACTGTTTTCTGTATGAACTGTGTATGCATATTGGGGTTACTAATGTATGAATTGTTTGCTGTATGACATGTTTAACCATATTGGTGTTAAAACTGTATGAATTGTTTGCTGTATGAACTGTGTAACCATATTGGTGTTAAAAATGTATGAATTGTTCGCTGTGTGAACTGTGTAGAGATATTGGTTTTAATGCTGTATGAATTGTTTGCTTGACGAACTGTGTAGTCATATTGGTGTTACTAATGTATGAATCGTTTGCTGTATGCACTGAGTTGCCATATTGGTGTTAATACTAAATGAATTGTTTTTGTGTGAACTGTGTATCCATATTGGTGTTAATACTGTATGAATTGTTTGCTGTATGAACTGTGTACCCATATTGGTGTTAATAATGAATGAATTGTTTGCTGTTTGCACTGTGTAGCCATATTGGTGCTAATACTATATGATTTGTTGTTGTATGTCCTTTGTAGCCATATTGGTGTTAATACTGTATGAATTGTTTGCTGTATGAACTGTATAGCCATATTGGTGTTAACACTGTATGAATTGTTTGCTGTATGAACTGTGTAACCATATTGGTGTTAATACTATATGAATTGTTTTTTGTATGCCCTGTGTTGCCATATGGGTGTTAATATTAAATGAGTTGTTTGCTGCATGCACCTTCTAGCTTTATTGTTGTTAATACTATATCAATTGTTTGCTGTACGCAATGTGTAGCCTTATTTGTTTTAATACTATATGAATATGTTTGCTGTATGCACTGTGTAGCCAAATTTGTTTTTAATACTAAATGAATAGTTTGTTGTATGCACTGTGTTACCATATTGGTGTTAATACTATATGAACTTTTTGTTGTATATCTGTGTAGCTCTATTGGTGTTAATACTATATGAATTGTTTGTTTTATGCTCTGTGTAGATAGATTGGTGTTAATACTATATTAATTGTTTCCTGTATACACTGTGTAGCCTTATTGGTGTTAATAATATATGAATATGTTCCTGTATGCACTTTGTAGCCATATTTGTGTTAATACTATATTAATTGTTTGTTGTAAGCTCTGTTTAGCTGTATTGGTTTTAATACTATATGAATTATTTGCTGTATGCACTGTGTAGCCATATTGGTGTTAATACTATTTGACCTGTTTGCTGTATGCACTGTGTAGCCATATTGGTGTTAATACTATATGACCAGTTTGCTGTATACACTGTGTAGCCATATTGGTGTTAATACTTTACGACCTGTTTGCTCTATGCACTGTGCAGCCATTTTGGTGTTAATACTACATGAATTATTTGCTGTATGCTCTGTGTAGCCATATTGGTGTTAATACTATATGACCTGTTTGCTGTAAGCACTGTGTAGCCATATTTGTGTTAATACTATATGACCTGATTGCTGTAGGCTCTGTGTAGCCATGTTGGTGTTAATACTATATGAATTGTTTGCTGTATGCTCTGTGTAGCCATATTGGTTTTAATACTATATGACCTGTTTCCTGTATGCAATGTGTAGCCTTATTAGTGTTAATACTAAATGAATTGTTTGCTGTATGCACTGTGTAGCCATATTGGTGTTAATAGTATATGAATTGTTTGCTGTATGCACTGTTTATCCATATTGTTTTTAATATATTATGATTTGTTTGCTGTATGCACTGTGTAGCCATATTTGTGTTTGTATTTTTTGAATTGATTGTTGTATGCACTCTTTTGCCATATTGGTGTTAATATTATATGAATTGTTTGCTGTATGCACTGTGTAGCCATATTGGTGTTAATACTCTATAAACTGTTTGCTGTATGTTCTGTGTGGCCGTATTGGTGTTAATACTATATGAATTGTTTTACTGTATGCATTGTGTAGTCATATTGGTGCTAATACTATATGAATTGTTTGCTGTATGCACTGTGTAGCCATATTGGTGTTAATAATGTGTGAATGGTTTTCTGTGTGCACTGTGTAGCTATATTGGTTTTAATAATATTTGAATTGTTTGCTGTAAGCACTTTGAATTTATATTGGGTTTAATAGTATATGAATTGTTTGTTCTTTGCACATTTTTCTTATATGGCCTGTGACATTTTTAATTTCTATTACTCTTATCGAAGCAAATCCTTTCGCCCCCTTGATTTGAAGAACAGCTCTTAAATATCCTAGATATTGCACATTGGGTTCGATCAGCACCGTGCAATATTCAGAGTAAACTATCGCATCAATGTTACGGAAGGTATTATCTGCAGTCATATTGCTGTTTGAATGCAGTTGCATAACGAAAAATTGTCATTTAGAGCTAATACTACGTTTGATCTACAAAATCTATCAACTACATCCCACAATACCGACACACCTGTTGGTAGAATCATACCACGCTAGATGCCATTATTGTAACATGTAGTTGTTACAATTTGAACTCAAGCAATTCTGCCTTCTTTCTGTCATAATGGCTGTGGGTGGTGGTTGGAAATGACTTCCTTCGGCTCCGCCGCGTATTTGTTGTCAAGTTGTGAGATGACATAATAGAACTGTGTTGTGTCCTGCGTGGTGTTGGACAAAGCAAACATAACCTCGAACTGCGCGAACCACACGGATTTCTCTACGAGTCAGAAAGGCGGGACACGAATACCGACGCGGTTGATAGTGAAAATCGTATCAGGCGTTTGTTCCGGCCGTGTTGATACTTCAGCCTCTTGCTGCATGCTGCTTTGATGGAGGAAAATTACACTTATTCACGGCACTACGCTGTCTCCTATCTGCGGTGTTACCAGTGTGGTAGTGTAGGAATAAATTAACAGAAACACGCACACAAACACAGTTTTATGTGCACACAACACTATTCTTCTTCGTACGTACATTTTCCGTAGCCTGTAGCCTTCTTGCTGTTTGTCTCCACTTTGCAGTTCTCACTTTCCCTCGCAACTATGTTGTCAGTTTTATACCGCTCTTTTGCTTGGCTAAGCGCCTTGGTTAGTCAGTGGCAGTCCACCACAACTACAAGTGGTCTATTTTGGGATTGTGACTCCATTGTTTTTAGTGAGCGATGTAACCAAATTATTTTCATGCCCATTGTATAATTGCGTAGCTGAATATCGGTGTAAATATTTGTACCATTTGATTCAATAATTCAAATCGTTCTACTCTGCCCGCACAGATTAGGAACTTATTTATGCCATATTATTCTCAATGTCAGCGACGATTTTTTCTCTATACAGCATAAGTGCTTGTTTTTGGCAATGGAGATGGTGTTCTGGGTGACTTAGATCAGAAGAAATTCGCGCTTCAAAAGTTTAAATAAGGAGAGGGTTTTCCTTCTGTTTTAAGCAAGGAAAATATTTATTACGACATGTTGAAAATTCTTCGTATTCCCAACAAAAGTACAAAAACCGGGCTAGAAATAGACGGCTTATATATATAATTTAGGACCAATAGTAGTCAAATATTTTATTCTGCAGTTTGCCTTTATATTGGGGTTTTAAAGAAACGTCTATTTGCATCAGCAAGTTGGCACCAAGCCATGTTTACGAATTACGGAATACTTTGATTAGTGCCGGAGAATCGAGCGTCAGGTTACGAATTGAATTTAAATCCACACACACACACACACACAAACACACACAATAACATAAACACACACACACAATAACATAAACACACACACAATAACACACACACATACACAATAACATACACACACACACGCCACACACACAATAACATACACACACGCCACAAACACAATAACACACACACAATAACATACACACACACACACGCCACACACACATTAACAAACACACACAATAACATACACACACATACACAATAACATACACACACACAATAACACACACGCACTATAACATAAACACACACAATAACATTCACACACACACACACACCATAACATACACACACAATAACATAAACACACACAATAACATACACACACACAATAACATAAACACACACAATAACATATACACACACACAATAACATACACACACACAATAACATACAAACACACACCTACATTTACAACAATAACAACAGGACATGGCAACATAAAGTCATGTTTATACAAGTGTAATATAATAGATAACCCACAGTGTCAGTGTAAAAATGGTGACCAAACGGTGCAACACATAATATTCGAGTGCACAACTTTGACCAAGAAAGGGACAAACTAAAAGCAGTGGAGATGAGGACAGAAAACTGGCCAGTGAGTTTTAACAAACTAAGCACAATATACTATAAAAACTTTAGAGAATACATAGACTCAATAATCCGGGACAATGACTAAAGCACAATATATGGAAAGTAGGATACTAAATGTATAAATTATAGAAAGAAAAACAACGTGTAATCTGTAAACAATGCACGTAGTATTGCGGCATGTTAATGGAGCATGCGAGGGAAAATAAATGTATTAAAAAAACACACACAATAACACACACACAATAACTTACACACACACTAACATACACACACAATAACATACACACACAAAATAACACACACACAGACACTAACATACACACACAATAACATACACACACATACAATAACAAACACAAACACTAACATACACACACAATAACAGATACACACACAATAACATACACACACATTAACATACACACACACAATAATATACACACACACAATAACATACACACACACAATAACACACACACATACACTAACCTACACACACAATAACACACACACTAACAAACACACACAATAACACACACACACACTAACATACACACACAATAACACATACACACACAATAACATACACACACAATAACACACACACACTAACATACACACAATAACACATACACACACAATAACATACACACACACTCAATTACATACACACACACAATAACATACACACACAATAACACACACACACACTAACATTCACACACACATTAACACACACACAATAACATACACACACACAGTAACATACACACACAATAACATATGCACACACAATAACATACACACACGTACAATAACATACACACACAATAACATAAACATACACACAAACACACAATAACACATACACACACAATAACATACACACACACAAAATAACACACACACAATAACACACACACACACAATAACATACACACGATAACACATAAACACACAATAACATACATACATACATACACTAACATACACACACAATAACACACACACACACTAACATACACACACACACTAACATACACACGCACAATAACATACACACACAATAACATACACACACAATAACACACACACACAATAACACACACACTAACATACACACAATAACACATGCACACACAATAACATACACACACACTAACATACACACACAATAACACACACACACACTAACATACACACACAATAACACACACACAATAACATACACTCACACTAACATACACACAAACAATAACATACTCACACAATAACATACACACACAATAACACACACACAATAACATACACACACGATAACATACACACAAACACAATAACATACACACATAATAACATACACACACACAATAACATACACAAACAATAACATACACACACAATAACATACACACACACAATATAACATACACACAATCACAATAACATACACACACAATAACATACACACACACTATAAAATACACACATACATACACACACACAATAACATACACACACACAATAACATACACACACACACAACATACACACACACAATAATATATACACTCACACACACTCCCAATAACTTACTCACACACAATAGCATACACATACACACACACACACACACACACACATGCTCCCTCTAAGCCATGCAATATCTTAACCTGATAACTCAGAGCTCGTGAAATTTCTCTAGTCATCAATCCAAAAAGAACCAAAAGAAACATGGCAATGTTTTATGCATGGTGGCTGTTAGGACTCATTCACCTTCCAAGTACTAGCAGAATAAGCTGAGCAGTAAGGTTCAAACAATAATACCTCTTCATTTGTAAAATTATAAGTTTAGTATCCGTTTCAAATAGTACGGTCTCTTGTGGCCATGTGGAAAATTGTTTCCAAGCGAAGAAATAATGTCGGTATTTACTTTCCTGAACTGGTACAAACAAGTTTCGTGATGGAAATAAATGAAAATATTTTAAATTTTTAGTGTCCATAGACATGAGCAGGCCTACAGTTCAAGTGTATGTAATTTGGAAGTAAATTTATCCCATAGATTTCTCTATATTTAATATGTAATATTATTCCACACCGTCCTATACCAAAAAGTAAATAAATTTAAAATATTTTGTAAAGCAGTATGTGTAAAATATTTATTCTTACCCAAATATAATAAATCGTGACAACCTCAGGTGTAATTATATATGTTCACTGGTACTCAGACAAACAGTGGCTGATTGTGACGCAGTTGTATCCAGCAAGTGTCAAGGTCATAAAACGGAGAATGGAAATCTGTGCGAAGAGTGGAAATATTGGGCACGAACAGCAAAAAGCTACTTCTGGCTTTGCCATTTATGTCCGTCTGTCTGTACGTTCGCATGAAACAACTCGGCCACCACTGAAAGAAATTCCTTGAGCTTCTAAAATGAGATGATGGGTTGAAGCCGTCGAGAAAATTAAAATTTGGTGAAAGTAGGACAAACAGAGGAAGTACTGTACTTAACATTTGCGTACATTTGTTAATACTTTGGCTACTGGAATTGCTATGACTGCTGCTGATATTAATCGCTGCTAATCTGAATTACGTGTCGTGTGAAATATATAATGGACAATTAGTGAAAATTAAGAGGATCCATCATAGTGTCTAATATTAATTGTTTAGGAAGGGGAATGTGAAACTTGATATGTAGATATATTATGAATATATCTATCAATTGTTCTTAAAATGTTGATTGTAAATATTAATTACAAAATAATTTAACAAGTTCAAATTTTGAGGTAATGCATGATTGAAAAATATATCAAGCGAACATTTCATAAAACGTGGACTGAATATTGTGACCATCTGCGAAGTCGCAAAACGTTTATTTGCCCCCGCACTTGGTCTTCCAACCAATCTGAGGTTGGGGCGATTTTGGTCCTTTACAGCTTCCTCAGTCAAATTCCTCACCAGAAGGAACCTGGAATTTTGGTGGTTATATTTAGCCCCTCATGAAGTTATCAGTATCCAACTTTTTAGTATTGCTGACAGCTACAACGGCCTACCTTATTTAGTTTCCTCCTATGACGGGCAGATTCATAAATATTATGTCACTCCTGAGGTATGGACGTCTTATACAGTTACAGAAAAACAGATCTAAAGCTACAAAGGCTATGTGTTGCACTTTACTACAACACAGCCCCTACAGATTACACCATCATTTCAAGAGGCAAGTCAGTGGGCATTACTGTGGCGGTAAACACAGAATTTGTGTATATCTCCGATTTAGAACGTTAGATTTGTCTGAGTTATATTGGCACAGTTCGCCAATAAAAACACTTCTGGTCAACAAACCGTGTTCGCTTCATAGGCCAGTGTTTATATTTCAACCCACCGGGAATTCCAGTGCAAGATATAAATCAAGAGAGCAGTGTCTGGGCTGAAAATGTCAGCTAGGAAAATTTGGCCAATTACTATGTGTCGTCTTATAAATTAGGGCTTTTTTCGTTTGGGGTTTAGGAGGTGCAGGGAGTACATTTTAACTCCACAAAGAAACCGCGACCTTCAAGTGTCCTGCAGCTTAGCAACCCACTGCAGCTTATCGGGTAGGAGCGAACAAAATGTCTTCAAGTTCGTCAATATAAAGGGCTCACTGAGCGACATCTTTTGAAGATTTTCAGCGTTAAAGAGTTAATCTATTTTCATCCTTAAACAAAAGCAACGGTTTACCGATACATGTTCCTGCAGGCCGAAAGTTTATCGGATGTGAAACAACGTGAAAGGGCCGCTAAACTTCAGTGTCCATACAAGGAGGACGATTGCAGACAGCAGCAGTAAAACACCATACGCAATCATCAGAGAACCCACAGCAGTGAACCCTGAACATATATCGAACGAAACGTCAGGTTAACACTCACGTGTGAATGCAGTGCATTGCAGAAAAATTCCAAACTGCAAAATTTGGACAAGTTTTTGTTGTACTTGATGGTTGCTTATATTTACAGTACACGTGTTCTTGTAGGGTCCACTGACAAATTACCGCTTGTAGCATACCTTCCTGCTTCAGACAAATATGAGTAGGCTTTCGAGGTCACCACGCTGTCTTGGTGGGCGAACAGATGTCTCCAGACTCAAATTTGATTTACGTAACAGATTTTCACGAACATTTGTATGAATATTATGACTGCCGAACACCCGTAAATTTTCCTTCCAATTTTCAGCATTCAGCAACATAAATGTGCCGGACGCATACAATTTTATTTCAATAGTCGCCAGCACCAGCTATTATTAGACCTACCATCTTGTAAAATAATGTAGCTTGGAAAAATATGCAGCATATCTCAGGACAGTATTTTGGTTGAATGTAAAGGAAAACATCTGTATAGCTTTGATGGAGGGAACTAATAAAATATTGGAAATACGCGATTGAAATTTGATGCGGAGATTAATTGGAAACACACCTACAAGTTGTGTGCGAAGTATTGTTTTTTATTACAAGTTACAAAACTAAGATTGATGGGACATGAAGCGGGAAATATTTTTTGGGGGAAACCTGGGAGGAAAGGGACCACTTGGGAGACCCAGACATAGTTGGGAGGATAATAATAAGATGGATCTTCAGGAAGTCCGATGTGGGGGTAAGGCCTGGATTGAGCTTAAACAGGATAGGACATGTGGCGAGAAATTGTGAATGCGGTAATGAACCTTTGGGTTCCATAAAATGCGGGGCATTTCTTGACTACGTAACTGCAAGCCGCTCAGTTTCTTAAGAAGGGCTCTGTTCCATGGATTAAGTAAGTAACAAAACTGGCAAGAGTGAAAATGTTTGAAGTTATGTCCGACAAATTTATCTTAATCTGATCTATGTAATCGTCCAACAACTTTCAAACTTGCAGATAAAGCACCTGGGGTGTAAGAGGCTGTGATGCTTAATAAAATAACCTGTTCTATCCAACAGACACCCTCACGTTCTAGTGGTATACTCTGCTCTCACAAACGAGGCATTAATGACCACTGAAACCACAGCGATACAAGAATTTACCACTTCTAGTGACTGAAGAATTCCTGTCAAGTGTGTCCCTGTCACCACGGCATGGCGCGTCCTCAGGTTGCGGATGGAGGAACGGCCTCCGATATGGAGGGCAGTTGGGAATATAATGAATAAGCAGTCGCGGAAAGCCGACGAGGGGTGCTCCTCCAGCTTGGGGTTTGGGCGATGTGCTAACAATGCCTCCCCGTGAAAATACCCCGTTAAGAAATATTCACAAGGCGAGATGCTTCCTCTGGAGACAAAACAATTCTGAGGTAATTTATTACACCACTCGGACCTCCGGGGTGGGAGTGTTTCTATAGGAGGTATCATGCAGTAGTGAAAGGGACATTTTATTGGGTACGTGGAATGTTAGTAGCCTGTATAGGGCAGGTTCACTTACGGCAGCGGCCAGGGAATTAGGCAGGTACAAATTAGAATTAGTGGTAGTGCATGAGGTTAGGTGGTACAAAGGGGGCACAGTAAGAGCAGGGGACTATAGTTTTTCCTATGGAAAAGGAAATGAAAACAATCAGGTAGGAACAGGATTTTTTGTACACAAAAGAATAGGGAGGCCTTTTATAATATTATTATTGCGTTTGGAGTTCCCCAGAAAATTGTAAGGCTAATAAAAACGTGTCTGACTGAAAAGTATAGTAGAGTCCGGGTAGCAAGAATTTGTCTGACATGTTTCCTATTAGGAATGGTTTGAAAAAGTGAGATGCTCTATCGCAATTGCTTTTCAACGTTGCCTTGGAGTATGCCATTAGGAGGGTTCAGGTAAACTAAGATGGCTTGAAATTAAATGGTACACACCAGCATCTGGCTAATGCCGATGATGTTATTATTTTTTCAGGAAGTGTAGATACTGTAAAGAAAAATGCAGAAGCCTTAGTAGCTGCTACTAAGGAGACTGGACTAGAAGTAAATGTTCATAAAACTAAGTGCATGACCGTGTCTCGAGATCAGAACGCAGGACGACTTCACAGTATGAAGATTGATAATATTTCCATTGAGATGGTGGAAGAGTTTAAATATTTGGGAACAACGTTAACAAATCACAATTCTATTCAGGAAAAAAAATTAAGAGCAGGCTGAAGTTAGGGAATGCGTGCTATTATTCGGTGCAGAATCTTCTGTCATCCAGGCTGCTGTCCAAAAATTTAAAAATCAAGATATATAGAACTATAATTCTGCCCGTTGTCCTGTTTGGGTGTGAAACTTGGTCGCTGATATGGAAGGAGGGACTTAGGCTGATGGTGTTTGAGGAGAGTATTTGGGCCTAAGAGGGACGAGGTAACAGGGGAATGGAGAAAATAATATAATGAGGAGCTTAAGGATCTTTACTCCGTACCCAATATTGTGCGGGTGGTAAAATCGAGAAGAATGAGTTGGGGGGGGCATGTGGTGTGTGTTGTGGAGGGGAGAGGTGTGCACAGGGTTCTAGTGGGGAAACCTGAGGGAATGAGACCATTGGGGAGACCTAGATGTAGATGGGAGGATAATAATAATATGGACCTCCGGGAAGTAAGAGGGGTTGGAGACTGGATGGAGTTGGCTCAGGACAAGGACAGATGGCGGGCACTTGTGAATACGGTGATGAAACTTCGGGTTCCATAAAGTGCGGGGTGTTTCTTGACTAGCTGCAGAACCAATTAGCTTCTCAAGAAGGACTCTGCTCCATGGAGTAAATAAGTAAGTAAGTGACTGAAGAATAGAAATGACAAATCAAATTGACCTTCGAATTGTGCATGAATATGCGGGTAGCCGCTTACACGATGAGTAAAACAATAGTAGGGCATTAAAATGTTACATTTTATTGCATTCCAAACATTTTATTAAGCTTCGGAGCTTCAAACGTTTAGACAGCAGAATAAATAAGTCTGACTGCATGCACTTAGCTTACGTGAGGCGATTGTTAGGAATTTTTCGAGTGCATTGTTCAAAACTTGACGGCTAACATACAGACTTTTATTGCACATGATCAGAGAAGGGTAATAGGCAAACATAAACAGGCTGACCTTTCTAAATACAGTAGCTTACATATTATTACTTTCAAAGTCAGTGGAGCGAAGATATTTAGATTATTTATCAGTGTGAATGGTATACATAACGTAGTTATTGGATCAGAGATTTACGTTGGTGAATTGACTTTGTGTTTTTTTGTGTCTGATAATACAGAAATTTATTTCAACATACCAGAGGCAAGACTAAAATTCTTTAATATTTCATATCAGTCAGATTATCCTATGGCTCATACGCTTAGTATTGATTTCAAGAACTGTCTTTCGCAAAGCAGATAATATGTTAGGTTAAGAGTGATTGGAATAGGACTGTGCAAGTATAGCATTGCGCTTTCTTTGGTCAGCTTTTTAAAGCATATATATATATATATATATATATATATATAAACCTTTCAACTCTTGGCATGTTAAGAATATAAGTAAAGTGATTTACTTATTTCGTTTTATTTGCAAACTTACTTGATTTTTTTTAACTGAATGATAATATGCCCGTTAGTGGTCATCGAAAGATCTGGATATCAGAGACGGCAGAGTGATGACAAACGATGCACGATTTACGAATGAAAATGAATCCATCACTGTCATGGAAAATGAGGAATTTTCAAGACAACTCTTTGATCAGAAACTTGGTGTTACATTTAAGTAAGAAACTATTAATGTACTACAATTGGATCATAGATTTGTGTGGTGCGGCAACTTGGACAGTGCTGCAGAAGGATAGAGGTGATCAGTTGGACTGATCGTTTGGAAAATGAGGATGCATTACAAAGAAAAGGGGAGAACAAGAATATTCTACACACAATAAAACACACACAAAAAAATAACCAAACTGGACAAGGCACAAATTCACGACACGAAACCAACAAACTGCACATAATTATTCCTTAGATTTTTATGTTACAATATCAACTGAATATTTCTGTATGTTTCGATCCGCAAGGAACCATTGTCAGGGAATAAATTCAAAGCAATATCGCATAATGCCACACTTATGCGCAGTTGATATTTTGTGGGCTGCATCCGACATACTGGTAAGTAGAGTGCTGATATCGCAGCTCTCCTCTACGTCACAATTTTATGTTTATTTTATAATTTATATTTTAATGTCTCTTAATATTTATATTTTAATTATATTAATGTCTTAAACATTAATTTCCAGTACACCAAGACCCATTGTCCTTACGCAATTGTTAGAGAAGAAATATTTTTAATTTCACTATTTGACTCGTTTAAAAGATGTCAGCTGTGCAGAGTGATTAATTTGGTTTAATGCGTTATAGAAGTAGTTTGACTCTGTCATAATGATCCCTTGTGAATGGAAGCATGTAAGAGTACTCAGTGTGATATTGCAATTTAATATAAAGAAAAATT
>Ga0123357_10007086_pt1 | contig 13798 bp, 11 predicted proteins | sample TergutEmb28metaG_FD_89873 | JGI IMG/M metagenome (GOLD analysis project Ga0123357, IMG submission 89873) | Embiratermes neotenicus P4 segment gut microbial communities from Petit-Saut dam, French Guiana - Emb289 P4 | ecosystem: Host-associated > Arthropoda: Insects > Digestive system > Gut ... | reverse complement strand
TCATAACCGTCCGCTAGACACGGCTTACATCGTGCGTAACATACGAACAAAACAGAAAACAACACAACAGCCAAGTACATGGCCTTGGCTCGTACAAACAAGTAAAGAAATCCTACTTAGGGGTAGGTAGCCTAGTACCTGCCCCTCCCGAGACAACGGACAGGCAGACGTCCGGGACTGTCCCAAACATATTCGGAACTTCAATTTAGAAAGAACAATACGAAAAATAAAGCTTTACCTAACAACATACCACGGACGTCTGCGTAGCCTTCCCGGGGTTGATTAACTATAGCAGGGGCATCCTGCCCCCGGTCTCGGACAGCTAGTAAGACCCAGATGTGGATATGGTGAAGCCAAGAAGATGACTATTTAGTATGAAATCGAAACCCATAAGGAAAATTCAGGGCAACGCCCTCGCCTTTCACTTTGCCCCGGAGCAGCCAATGACCAGACGAAAGCATCACGCAGGAAACGGTAAAGGGGGAAAACAAACCGGTATGCTTGCTCGAGGGCAAGCCTGGAGCCGATCCGGTCGCGGATGGCTCAGTTAACATTTACTGCTCCCTAAAAAACCCTTAATTGAGCTCTCTCTGTCTATATATTGACATTTCTGCAGACTGCTGAAAGCTGATTCAGTGTCTGTTGAATGTTGTTGTTAACTGAGTAGCACTTCTGCCTCATATTTGGAATTTTCTGGGCTTAAATCACAGCCTCTGAACCAGCTATATTTGCAGAAATTTTTCGTAATTTCTTCCAGAGAAGTGCCAGGGTATTACATAAATTAGGTACCTGGATTTGTGTATGCAGTGGGATTGGATTTAATTTTTTAAAACCACTTACAGTGTCAGGATAGCATAGTTGATGTGCTGACTGAGCTACAGGCTTATTCCAGTTGTGTATGGATTTGGATTGGATTTAATTTTTTAAAGAGTACATACAGCGCCAGGTTAGCGTAGTCAGTATAGTGACTGAGCTAGAGGCTGGATGACTGAGGAACTGTTTGATTCCTGGAAGGAGCAAGAGATATTTCTCTTCTCCAGAAAATTTTCCAACCTCTCAGCCTCCTGTCAGTGGGTACCAGGGGCTCTTCCCATGGATGTAAAGTGGTCAGGGCATGAAGCTGACCGCTCACATCCCTTTGTTGCCTAGCTTAATAGTATGTGTGGAGCTATACCTTCACTCCCTGTATGCTTTCATAACGTACACATGGATAACTTTCCCTTTCGATTCTAGACTGCTTACATTCTGCTGGATATGAATAATATTTTCATTATAATTTTTTTCTGTAATTTGTAAAGAGCATTATGAATTTGTCAGTGAACAGATGCAGATAGGTCTTTTAATACGCAACTGTGAGGAGTAAATTGTGATTATTGAGCATAAATTATGTTTCCAGAATCTCAGTTCCAGTTAGACACTGACTACATTCAGCGCTATTTGGGAGAGTTGAGCCTCTTGCAGGAGTCAAGATTAGTTCAGCTTCGAAAATGGGTGGCAGATCTTCAGAAGGGCAAGGTAAATCGATTTTCATTATTGGTGACTTCACACTTTATCTTTGTGCTGCGTACTTGTTCTGTGACTTTCAACAGATCTACTTTGTCATTGTCTGTACTGTTTTATATTGATGAACCCATACTGTCTAGTTGTATTACATTTTATGTTTGTTATCTGGGATGTTGCTTCTTTAGCATAGTAATGTTTCTGTGGACCCAGTTGCAGCTACATTGTTTTGGTTCATGTACATAATTATGCTTCCTCATATTCTTGTACATGTCACTACCTCATTCCCCACATACCAGCTTTAAATGCATCACCAGTGAGAATACTTGTCATCAATAATAATTAAATTTGTAAAAATGTTTTCTACTTATTGTGCCTTATCAAAAGTATCTGAACCCATGCTGTTAAATTAGCAATACAAAACTTACGTTGATGATGGACTTTGAAGTATGCCACTTTTGCATGAATGTGCTTATTCCAGCGGCTCTTCCACTAATGGTACAACCTGTCATTCTCTATTCTGGGGATGTCTAGATATTGTTGTGTCCTATTATGTTTGATTGTTACCATATCTTCAAATGAGTTACCTCTCAAGGTATTCTTAATTTGTAGGAGGAAGAATTCACTTTGGACAATGTCTGGTAAGTGTAGCAGTTGCCCCACTTGTGGAATGTGGTGTTTGGCTAAAGACTGCTGCACACATTGGGCTGATTTTCCCAGTGTCTCGTTGTGATGAATTTTCCATGCACCAGACTTCCATTTTTTTTGTTATTTATGGCAAACTGCATCAAGGTGATCTTAGTACTTCCAAATAAAAATGCTTTTTTCACATTTTGATCTCATAGAGTGTATTTATGGTGCACAATACCTTCTTGATTTAAAAAAAGTGATACGTGTCACCCTTCTTTTGCCTTGAACTTGGTGCACCTTCTTGGGTGGCATGATAATGTTTTCCATTGTGATGATTGTTGTTTGGTATCAGATTCATAACTTTACACCCTTGTTTTATCAGTGTTTTTAAAGAAACTTTTGTCTGCTTTTGCACAATTGAGTTAATTGGTGACTACAGACACATGGCGCTCTTTCTGCTCCATGAAGGACATTCAGAAAGCCCCTCACTCTCTACAGGTGTGTGCTCCCAGCTTTAAAGTGATGGAACCACTTAGGAACTTGCATATTGCTCATTGCCTTCTCTAAAATGTTTTATTCATCTCATAAATTTTTATACATGTTTTCTTGAGTTTTGTATAAAATTTGTTACACATGCATTGTTCTGTGCTCTTGGATGTTTTAAATATGACACACAACACAAACACTACTGTTTAATTGTGATGTTTGTGTCACATGGAATGGCAGCAGTAGGGTCTTACTGATTGAGGTCATGTAGGAAAACATCCAGGCATGCTCTTGAAAGTTCCATCACAATGTGATGTAAGGTACTAGAGAAATGAACTCTGTCTTGATACTTTTGATCAGGCCTTGTTTTTACCTTACAAGGGTTACAACTGCTTGTCAGTAGTAAGGCATTTAATTAATATTTTTGGGTACAGGGTGTAATTACAGCAAGTGATGACAGGGCAACTCAGTACACATGAAACAGAAAAAGTAGGCTGCAAAATTTATATTATTTAGAGTAAAATTTGGAGAGTCAGAAGGCAGGGTCCCCCCTGGCCCATGTGTGGCTGTGCCCTCTTCTTCTGTACTACATACACACATATTTGCATTTTTTTTAAAGACACCTGAATTTAGTATTGAAATTCAAATAAGGAATGTAGTTTGTACATTATGTAGACAGTTTGATCCCATTAGGTCAATGTGAAGATCCGGTAACATAATGACTTGCATTGTGTTTATCTGTTTCTAGGTTCCTAGTGATTCTACACTTCTGCGATTCCTGAGAGCAAGAGACTTCAATGTGGAGAAGGCAAGGGAGATGCTGTCACAGTCACTGATGTGGCGCAAGAAGCATCAGGTTGATAGAATCCTCTCAGAATATCAGACACCACAGGTTATTAAGGATTACTTTCCTGGTGGCTGGCATCATAGTGATAAAGGTGAGACTCAGATACAACAGTCTTCTTTGTTTTAAACATTTTAACATTATTTGAATGCGTATTAGGTTCATTGAACAGAATTGTATTCTGTTGCTCATTTATTTGAATGATTGGTGTTGCAACCTATCCTATTTCTTGCTTGTAACCATCATGGAACTTGTAATCCTTAAAGTCTGTTTGAGAAAACAGTGTCCCAGTAATTTCATATCCTCAAAGGACAAATGGGACAACACTGCCCCCAATTGCTATGACATTTTTTTAAATTTTCTGCATTTATAAATACACATTTTTCCCCCCACAGTATTTTCTAAGCTGTTTGTTTGATATAGATGATAATGTGAAATTAGGTCTAGTTAAAATTATCACTAGTGAGGTTTAATTAATCTTTCTAACAGTTGTATGATTTTTCACCCACAGTCACAAATTATTTACAGACATCTCCAATTGGCTGTTCTTCTTATTATTTTTTTTTTAATATTAGTGGATTGAAGTAAATACACATATAAGGGCCTTCTGATGGTTCTCTGTTCCATTTGTAAAATCCACATCTCCTTCACCCTCATTATTTCTTCAGTAAAATGTGACTGAAAAATATTAGTTCAGTAATTGCAATGGTGATAGTAATGGTTACTTGTGTTTATGTGCTCCACTTTTCCAGTTTAATGTCAGTTGGTCATCAAAAATGCAGTTTGGTGTGATACAGCTTGAAATATGTCTAGCACACAACCCTATGTGAAATTCTCGACACTTGAATTTCATTCTTATTTCTTTGTTTTTAATGGAATACACATGACACTGAATTCTCTTACGTTGCATAGGCAATGTTTGTTGTGTCATATGTCAGGTCTTTTTAGTTGTCTGGTGAATGGGGCTTGCCTTTCTTGTCTTGTGGTCTTAGGTTGCTGCGCCCTCCCTGCCTGCCTCTTTTATTAGGTCCCTCACCAGTGTCAATCTGAATTGTTGGTGTGATAGTTTTGAACAAAAAGTGGCATGCATAATAAGGCTGCTGAGAATGGTAAGGTCCAGAAGATGGGAAACTAGCTTGTTTGTCCGTCTGCTAAGAGAGTAAGTGTTCGTCATGTGGTCAGATGTATCCACATACCTCATGTGTCTGTTGTAGTCTTGTAATATGGCTTGTTTCTTAGCTTTTCCATGCTCATCGCAGAAATTATTCTGCAGTTATAGAGAATGCTTGTTTGCCAATGTGTTTACATTATGTTTGTCTTTCCATACTATGTCTGTCAAGTTACCTCTCACCTTAGTCCTCATATCACTTGGCTTCAGATTCATTTTCTATCCAAAATTCTTCAGTTTAATTTTCTCTCTAAAATTCTTCAGCATCCCTTTTCTGTTTGGTGTAGCAGTCCTACAGCAGTTTATTGCCATAGTGTATACCTCATCTTATAACACTGGCAATGAAAAGAAATTGTCAGTGTGTAGTTTATTTCCCACATTTCATGCCTTGCAGTAATACAGTTACAGTTGCATAAGTAGCTGTTATGGAAGGACTTGCATGTTGCTTCTTTTGCCTAAATACACAGTCATATTTTATGTATGTCCCCTAGGATCACAAAGTCTGTAAATTTTGTTCTCAAACCTTTTGTGTTTCTTCAGTATATACTGTTTAAACATGACTCTATCTGTGAATAACACAGTCAGTCACTTGCTAAATGTTCTGCTGTGCTGTAATGTTTGGCATATGAATCATGGAGCTTGTCAAATGTAGTTCTCATATTCAGCAGGCACTCATAATTGTCATCTGTCTTGTCAGCACTTTTTTTTTTTATTATTGGGAAAATGTAGGAATCTAAGTATATGAAATAATCTGTCATGTTTTATAATGTTGCTGTTAAAGGCCATGTAAAACTTTTTTGTGTTAACCAGTAATAATTCAAATTATCCTTCTGATCATGCCCCATCTGCCAAATAATTGACAAAAACAAATTTCTTGAACAGTCACATCAGGCAGTGGGGACTCTCCTTTGTCCAGTGTGTCCAGATTCTGGTGATAAAATCTGTTTGTCTATTCCATCAACAGTTGTGTAATCTCAAAAAAGAAGAGTACAAAAACACTAATTGGAGTTCAGTCTTTAGTGATCTAGGGTGCTTCAGGTTTGTTATAATCCACTGGGATCCCTTGTAAAACTGTGGATTGCAAGTACTGAAGGTCAGCAATTTGTATTGTAACTTCACTGTGTACAGTTTGTGTCATTAATGTCATGTCACTCTCAGTGTGTCTGTCACTCTGGAGAAGAAATGTCTCCATATTCAGATGAATGTATGTCAAGAGTCTGATTCTGATGTCAGTTCCATGATGCCTTGGTCTGTAAGTTTTCTCTTTGTAGCCATACTATTAAATGCACATCAACAAAACTCACGATACAACAAACCCAACACCTTCTGAATCCCAGAACGTGATTCAAGTGTCTACACTGCCTGACCTATCACCTGTTATTGCTGTGACAGGGAACGGACTGAACTGTTGAGTTGAAGATAGACATAAGCATGAAACTACTGTTCACAAAAATCACACAGAAATCTTTACAGCAGAATGCAGGACAGTTACCTTTGGTCCCATATTGCACTAAGCAAAGCAATGAATTTCTGTATGCATTTATTTCCTCTCCTACTGATTGCATATGAACTCATTTGCCTCATCACCCAGGTACATCAGCACTTTCATGAAACATGAACATCAATATAAATTTGAAATCTGAAGAACTTCTGAGGAAGTTTGATGACATACACATTCAGCTCCAAATTTTATAGCATGGGGTCCCCACTTACAGCAGCGGGAATTTGAAATGGATAAACCCAGAAAATAAAACTTAGGGTGAAACTGAACAAAATAAAATTGGCCCTTGAACTGAGCTGTGTAAGAATAGGTGGGTTTTCTTGAAACTTGTGGCACAGGTGGATGAATCCATTCTATAGCATATACTTTCTGTTTGAAGTTTTTATCTTTAATAATGTGTGAAATACAGTGGATAATATGAACAAGTGCAGAAATGGGGGTGTAAAGTGAAAAGAACACCGGCCATTAGCAGCTACTCTGGGTTTTAAATCTCTCATAATTTATAGGGTAGTTTTCCAATATATTCCCATGGATACATGCATTGACAAATTTCTCTTGACATTGTGTGTGGTTTTCCCTTTGAAAGCTACGTATTATAGGCTCTATGATAACACTGGACAACAAAATTTAACTTTTTTTGCGGCCCACAAACTTCAGTAGGTGAACTTAGCAGTACTTTTTGTGCTGAATTCAGATATGTGTACAGAATTTTTCTATCAGGCAGAGTTTCAAAGATACAGAGGACTCTATTTGTGCAAAAGAGTACTTTATGCACTAACGAAACAGGCAGAAACTTACCTCTAAAATGTAGAGGCGTATGACGTTCGCCAGTAATTGGCTTCAGCTACTTCCCTCTTCAGTGTCTGGCAATAGTCTGCCAACATACTTGAAGTCCACTTGCCTTGGTACTGCTTTTCTATAGCCAAAATGACTTAGTGAAATCTTTCACTGTGTTCATCACTGACTTCGCCGAGATTTTCTGGAAAAAAATCCAAGTGGGACTCCAAAAAATTGATTTTCAACCTTATATTGCATCCCATAACTTTGTATGAAATCAACAGGTCCTGCACAACATCCCGATAGTTCGCTGCTTTGTGATTTCCTAAGAAGTTCTTGAAAATCCTCTTAAAAGACAACCATGCATTTCTTTCAGTCTCATTCAGGTCTTCATTGAACTGTTTGCCTTGCATCAGTTCCTGATATGGGGTCCTATAAATATACCTTCCTTGATTTTTGCTTCACTGACATTTGGGAACTTATTCCTCAAATATTCGAATCCACGGCCAGTTTTATCCATACCTTTCACAAAGTTTTTCGTGAGGCCCAGCTTTATGTGCAAAGGGGGCAGAAAAATTTTCTCCAGGGGAGGATTGATGACTTTTTTCTCCCCTGGTGTCAGTGATGTTTGTTTAGGCCACAGTTTATTTACACAGTGATTCTTCTTGTCCCAGCTGTCCCACTCACACAGGAAAAGCAGTATTTAGTGTACCTGAGTTGCATTCCGAGTAACAGTGCCACAACCTTGATGTCACATAACTTCCACTTAAATTCGTCATACTTAATCTTTCCCAACAGTAGCTTTATGCTTTCATAACTTTCCTTCATGTTTGCTTCATGAGCCAAAAGGAACGGAGGGGAATTTATTTCCGTTGTGGAGTAGAACCACCTTCAAGCTCACTTTTGACAATCAATGAACAAGTGCCACTGATCTGGTTTAAATTCATGGCCAAGAACTTCCATAATGGAACAAACATTATTGCAAAACCCTACACCATCTTTCTGAGAGAAGAAATCCTTGAATTCTTCATGGCGCCCACAGTAAAAACACACCTTAGTGTTCTGCTGCAGAAGATTCCAGCCCTTTAACCTGGAGCGAAAGGTGTGGGTGATAAAGAAATTCTGTAAATATATTTGAATTCAGCATCCAAAAATACATCAGAAACAGACATTTTTCCTCATGGGCCAAAATCTTTGTTGACCAGTGTAATTAGTGAATGTCCTAATGGTGAAATAGTACTGACAACTGTAGCTCTTTGTGTTATTAGTGTACCAGCATCTGTGACTGTATCAGAAAACTGTCAGACTGTGCTAACATTTGTGGTTGTCAGAATTGGTATTTGACCTGAAAGTTTCACCTTTGACAAGTTGTTGTTCAGATGTGAGTAATGAAATGTTCTTTAAATGTGTTCAGATGGCCGACCATTGTATCTGCTGCGACTTGGTCAAATGGATGTGAAGGGATTGCTGAAAGCTGTTGGAGAAGAGGGGCTTCTTCAGCTTGTAAGTTTTTGACTGGCTATCCTGTACTCTAATACATTAAAGTCCTGATTATCTGATATTCCTTTTGTCACACGTGCTGTGACATCCGTACTATGTTGCATTTGTCAACATTAATTTTACAACAGTGATTATATTTTACCAGCAATCAACTCAAGGTGTAAAGGTATAAATTACAGCCCCTTACCACATTTATGTGAAGTATGCAGTGATTCAGTTGGTTGAGGCACCGTGCTAGAAGCCAGAAGGTCATGAGTTTGTTTCTGGAAGGGATCATTGGAATTTTTTATTTACTTTAATCATTCTGGCCACACTGTGGCTCTCAGGTCCACTCAGCCTCTAACAGAAATGAATACCATGGGTCTCTCCTGGGGATTAAAGGCAGCCAGTGCATAGGGCTGACAACCTTGCCACCTTCATGTGCCAGTTGCCTAGAAATTCTGGGAGCCTCAACTTCTTGGAACCCTAAGGGCCTGCCCAGGCATATATAGGGATTGCTTTACCTTTTACCACATTTATGTGTGTACATTTTAATTATATGTATATGTACATTTTTATTGCCTTCATTTTATATATGTGCTCATTGCCATTTGCTTTGGTATGCTTTTGTTACTGGTACAATTACACAGGTGCAGTTGTGCATTTATCTGTTAATGAAAAAATATTATGGAGTGAGGCAACTCATCATCTGTGGAGATTATTGGAAGATTTTGAATCATTTTCAAAAGTTAGAGGATCATTCTCTTATAAAGATGAAGGTTTATCACGTCAGTATCTCTATGATTGTGATGAAACCATTTACATTTTTAATGCATTTGTCAAATACTGTGGCTTCCCACCAAGAAGAAACAGCCTCTGGCTCCACAGGAAGCAAAGAACAACTCATTTCATGCCTGCTGTAGTGCCTTCAGTAACCATGAACTGATATTTGTTTTGTCGGAAAATTCCAAAACCTTATGCGCTCAAAAATGTATTTGAAAATGTACTTCCAGTTTGGTGTAGTAGTGAAAACAGATTTTATAGATGGACAAAAATCTCATTGAAATTGGCTTTGACACTTCAGTAGAAAGTATTCTTGAATCCAAAAAGAAATTTGGAAAGGAAAACAGCTCTTGACATTGATAGGGCACCTGCTGATTCTACTGAAAGAAACTAAAGAGTGGTGAAAGAGGAATATTAGTTTTGCAACCAATGTCATCTCATCGTGTTGACCTGTGGATCAAGGAGTCATTGAAACACTGCAGAAAGAATATCATTGTACACTTCTTCAGTCACTCATAGAAGTTGCTGATGAAAGAGGGGAAATGTTAGAAAATGTTGAAGGAAATAAAGCTTCAAGATGTTTTTTGGACAGTCCATGCTTAGGAGGAAATTGAAAGGAAACAATGATGTGATCATGGAGAAAGGTATTTGGAGAAGCAGGAAAATAAATTCAAGATAAACCAACAGGGGAAACAGTGATGTGTATTATCTTGACATTTCTGATTATCTGATTGTCCTTCCATCCTCTTTAGGTCATTTATTCAGGTCTGTACTGTATTATATCCATTCAGCACCAAACTGACCAACCATTTGACAGACCTAGGCATAGGTGAAAGGAAAAGTAGTGGGTCCTGGAGCAACAGAATGTGAAACTGTGGACTGAATTCAACTGGCTCATGATAGGGTCAATGACAGGCTTCTGTGATCATGGTCATGAAGTAGTATGTTTAATATGAGGCAAGGAATTTTGGATTAATTGAGGAAATGTAAGCTTCTTAGGAGGGATGCTGCTGCATGGTGTTCAGATACACTTTTGTGTGCTACAAAAGTGTATTTGACAAAATCAGATGCTGTTGTGGGGGTAAAGAGATATGTTTGATTTGTGTAATGTCACAAATAGATGTGGCTGTTGTTTTATTGGAAAGTAATAGTGAATGGGATGGTTGCCCAACATCACTGGCCCCTGCAAAATTTGAGAACTTTTGTGCCTTGGGAGTAAATGTATTATGTGCAGTGGGTACTGAGGGTTCAAAATGAACTGGCTTATCCTTTTCTAGACTCTGCATGTGTGTGAGGAAGGCCTACAGTTGATGGAAGAAGCTACAAGGACAAAAGGAAAACCGGTCTCAACATGGTCACTTCTAGTTGATCTGGAAGGACTCAATATGAGGCATCTCTGGAGACCTGGTATAAAGGTATGTGACCAGAAGTATACTTCATGGTGCAGATTATGTAACACTGAGAAGAAATGATTGAACAGCTCATTTCTAGGTACATTATTGTGAAATCACTGAGAAATATAATGCAGGAAATGTAATATAGAATATAAAGTCAGGTATTCGTATGGTGAAAAACAGATGTTGGTTAAGATCAAGTTATCCCACCGCTGAATTCAGCTGTGTATGATGAAGATGTTAAAAGTTTGGAAATATGACTCCATGCATTCTTAACCTTTGCTTGAGATTGAGCTGAGCAGTCATTTTCTCAACCTGGGTAATTTACAACCAGATAAAGAGCTCCCAGTACACACTGGATAGGATGCTATATAGACCTGAACTTGGAGATGCTGTGGAGAAGAGAAAAATGTGTGCATCTGCCAGGAATTAAACCCCATTTTGTTTGAAATCCAGCCCACTGTGTAGTCACTGTGTGAACTGAGTAAGTCATAAATTTTGATCAACAAATAAAATAGAATGGATACCCATTATGCTCATATTATTGAATGCCAGTCTCATTAATGCTGTTGCTCTACATGTGTTTCAGGCTTTGCTTAGGATTATTGAAATTGTGGAAGCAAACTACCCTGAGACAATGGGGAGAGTGCTTATTATTCGAGCTCCAAGAGTATTTCCTATCCTCTGGACATTAGTCAGTACATTCATTGGTTAGTATAATTATACTGTCATTAACCAATTAAGGATTGAAGTTATTGCTTGAGTGATTTTGAAGGTTGCTGTCTTCTGAAATGCAATTCTGTTTAGTGAGCCCTTGGGAACCTCCACTGACTGGTTAGGGATTACTAGGTGTTGATCCGAGGACTGGCACATACTCCGCCCTCAGTCGTTTGAGCCGCCGAACTCTGATTATGGGGATCTTGTGGCGTATAAGGAATGCGAACAGCATACAACATTCAATGAAATAACCGAGCAGTTGTACTCTTAACATCCACAAAGAATATAATTGAAAACAATAACAAATATAAAGAAATTAGTCATTCCAAAATGCAAGCAAGAAACACGCACACAGCCAAGCACAAATGTTCTAATACAAAACACACAGTTGGCTCAGCGTAAGTTTACCACCAATACTGGGAATACAGTCATTCAAAAGCGAACAGTACAAACAGTACAATCTTGACCCAGGTAAGCTTATGTCTCGAGATTCTATCAGCCGATCAAAACACACACATAACACTAAGTAATACAGTTGGCTGGCTTCAACATTCATAGTGTACAAACATAATGTGAACAGAAACTTGCCTGACAACAAAACATTACTCTGACTCATAATATTGAACAATATGGTACAACTTACGGGGAGGCTTCCCTGCACCAACCCCTTTCGAGGCAGATGCTAGGCAGACGTCAGGATGCATAGCCAATACGAAACCCAAACTTCAATTTAGAAAAATTAAGAGACCAAAACTGGCGGCTTTACTTGCTAGACATATCCTGAACACCTGCGTAGCTGTTCTCAAAAAATAACTGTAGAATGGAGCCTACAGCTCTTGGCCCAGTCCAAGAGAGATTCCGGAAGTAGATCAGACGAATCCGAGAAGACGACCAAGTTTGAGTCTGAGCTGGAGTTAGAGTAGGAGTTCAAATTCAAATGAACAAAACCAAAATCGTAACTTCAAAAGAAAACTCAGGGAAATGCCCTTGCCTTTCACTTCTTCGTAGATCAGCCAATGCCCAGATGATAGCCTCAGGGGGAACAGTAAGGAGGGGAGCAAACCGGTTTTCCTTGCCGGAGGGCAAGACCTGCAGCTGACCGGAGGTGGACCGGACGGCTCAGTAGTCAGGTAGAAATATACTAGAGTTAAGAGGGTCCTGCTGCCTTTGTTCAGGAGGTGTACCTGAAATGTTGGTACATTCCTGCCTGACTACGTGGTGTCACATCCCAGAAGATAGAAATATTTTTATAGTCATATGTTTGCATTGTTGTATATGAGACATGATTTGAGGACCACATTGGACAAGATTTGTAATCAGTAACATTTTTTGGAGATGTTGGTGCATGACATTTCAGAAAATATGCTCCTTTTTTTGACAAGTTTTTTTCCCCCCCTGTGTCTCTAATAGCACTATTCCTATCTCTCTCATTCATCCCTCCCTCCCACCCTCTCTTTTCTTTCCTTCTTACTGTCTGTTTCTCGTATTCAGTTTCTCCCTCATTGCCATATTGTTTCTCTTTATCTGTGTACACGCAGACACACAAGGTAAAAACTCTTTAAAATTTTGAAGGGTATAAAAAATTACACTGCCATTTATAAAAAGCACGAAATCTGTTACTACTGTAAAAATTTTGTTTTCTCTAAAAATGCCACCTTGCAACTGAAACAGGTCCTCTACAAATTTAATCCTGTATGAATGATGTGTATGAGTATATTCTTTATGATGTGGAGTATACATAGTCCTGCGATAAGTTCTGTTAAAAGTTTTATGTTGTCCAAAGTCGGAGACAGTGAGGCAGGAAGGTTGTAAGGATGGCTGTTTTTGGACTACTGTCCCTTCAGGTACTTGTGCCATGGCAGTTTGCTTGCATCTGCCACAGCATCAACATGGAGTGGAGTGACAAGGAAAATCATGTGGCTGTGAATGCCCTCCACAATTGCGGAAAATCCCATTCTCAAATTTTCAGGCTCTTAAAACCATTGAAAATTTTGTGAATGTTCATCTGTCAGGCAATTAAACATTATAAGGAACTCTGGAGGGTTGAAGACAGGGCTCGGTCATGGCGCCTGAAATGTGTGAGGGCTGAAGCCGCTATCAAAACAGTACGGGAACTCATTCACCGAAATCCGCTCTGGAAATAGAAGATCATGTCCTGAAAGCTGAACATATAGACCCAATCAAGTTGTGCCTTATCAGGGACGATCTACACATGAGAGTGCACCCCCTCTCAAAGGGACACCTCCTTACTTCTGCTTTGAAGGAGATCCCATGGACAAGAGCAGAAAGTCTCCTCCAATGGCACGCCAAGAACGGGTACGAAAACATCCTCTTCATGGACGAGAAAATCTTCACCATCAAGGGGCAGTATAACAACCAGAACAACAAGATTTACACTTAAACATCCCTTGATGTGAGTTCTGAGTGTGCAGGGATGCCATCACCCTTCCTACATGATGGTTTGGTGGGGGGGGGGGGGACCCATAAAGGGCGACCCTAATAGCTTTTTTTGAAAATGG
>Ga0123357_10007085_pt1 | contig 13798 bp, 13 predicted proteins | sample TergutEmb28metaG_FD_89873 | JGI IMG/M metagenome (GOLD analysis project Ga0123357, IMG submission 89873) | Embiratermes neotenicus P4 segment gut microbial communities from Petit-Saut dam, French Guiana - Emb289 P4 | ecosystem: Host-associated > Arthropoda: Insects > Digestive system > Gut ... | reverse complement strand
TCGTCCCCGGATTTTCCACCTGTTTGACCGGACAGACGGAGGGATCGCAGGTGCTCATGCTGATCACCAGCGACGACGGGTACGGCGCCAGCGGCAACTCGCAAGCCGGTATAAATGGTGGCGACACGATCATGTTTGTCGTTGACATACTGAAGGTGGGTATCAACACCCCGACGGGCGACACTTTGGCCACCGGCGACCAGTGGGTCACCGTGACCGACTCGGGTGGCGTGCCGGCCGCCACCGTCAACGCCGGTCAGACCCCGCCGACGGACGTGCAGACCACCGTGTTGATCAAGGGACAAGGTGACGCGGTGACGGCCGACGACACCATACTTGTCAATTTCTTCACAATGGATTACGCCACCGGCCAGTACATCGAAAATAGCTTCACGGACGGCAACGGCCCCCAGGCGGCCCAACTGTCCGACATGATTCCGGGTTGGCGCACAGCCATCGTCGGGCAGACGATCGGCAGTCGGCTGCTGATCATCGTCCCGCCCGACCAGGGCTATCCCAAAGGCAACGCGACGCCGTCGATCGCGCCGAACACCACACTGGTCTGCGTCATCGACATCCAGTTCGCGTTCATCGCGCCGCCGTCGTCTGGGCAGTAATCACCCAGGGTTCCCAGACGCCTGGCACGACCAGTGAGTCTGTGATCAGCCTTAGGACATCGGCTGGTTGCCAGCCTTTCTCGGCCAGCGCCCGCATCGTGACCGCACCGTCGCGTTTGGCTAGGCGAACGCCCCGGTCATTGACGGCCAGCCCGACGTGCGCATACTGCGGCACCGGGAAGCCCAGCTGGGTGGCCAACCAGGCCTGACGTGGCGCCGACGACAGCAGATCAGCGCCCCGCACCACCTGGTCGACGCCCTGCAGCCCGTCGTCCACGACGACGGCCAGGTTGTAGGCGGGGGTGCCATCGCCCCTTATCAGCACAAAGTCGTCGACGACGCCCGTGACGTCGCCGACGTGGGCGTCATGCACCGTCATGGTGGTGCCGTTGGCTCGCACTCTGATCGCCGGGGTGCGTCCCTGTGTCCGCAAGACGGCGCGTTGGGTATCGGTCAGAGTGGCGCATGTGCCGGGGTAGGGACGGTAATCGCCGTGCGGCGCCTGGCTGGCGGTGGCGATCTCGGCGCGACTGCAGAAGCACTCGTAGGTGTCGAGGTTTGCAGCATATTGGCGGTACAACTCGAAGCGCTGGGACTGGTGCAGCACCTCGCCGTCCCAGTCGATGCCCAGTGCCGTCAGGTCGTCCAACTGCCGTTGGGCCACCCCTGGCGCAGCGGCGACGCGTGCCTGGTCCAAGTCTTCGACGCGTACCAAAAACCGAAGCCCGCTCGCCCGCGCCATACGCCAGGCGACCAGGGCTGTGCGCAGATTGCCCAGATGCAGATCCGATGTGGGCGACGGTGCAAATCGTCCGGCCATTGCACCCCAGTTTATGCTTCGGATGGTGATAGTGTCTCGCTCATGGAACGGCGGACGTCGGAACGGCTGGTCAACTTGACCATCGCCCTGCTGACGGCTCGGTCGTTCATCGCGAAAAGCCGGCTGCGCGACATGGTCGAGGGCTACCGTGACCTGAACGACGAGAACTTCGACCGTCAATTCGACCGCGACAAGGAGACTCTTCGGGGCCTCGGTGTGCCGATCGAGACCGGTACCGACGAACGTTACTTCGCCGACGAACCGGGCTACCGCATTAAACCGGACGATTTCGAACTGCCGCCGATCAGTTTCACAGCGGACGAGGCGGCCGTCCTGGTGGCGGCGGCGCAGGTGTGGCAACAGGTGTCGACGGCCGAGTCGACGATCCGGGCGTTGACGAAACTTTGGGCCAGTGGCGTCGAACCCGATACGGACCGCTTGGCCGCGCTTCGTCCGCACATCAACGCGAAGGAGCCCGCCTGGCAGCCGCTGTGGGACGCCCTGCAGGCCCGTCAACGCGTCACTTTCACCTATCACGGCGTGGCGCGGCAGGTGTCACCATACGCGTTGGCCTACCGGCGTGGCGCCTGGTACATGGCGGGCTTCGACGACACCCGCGACGCGCCGCGGCTGTTCAAATTGGGACGGATTCAGGGGGCCGTCACGCCGGTCGGCGACGAGTGCGCCTACGAGCTGCCGGCCACGCCTACCGACGAGTTACTGGCCGGCCTGGAGGAGGCCCAAGCCGACGCCACAGCCCTGCTGGACGTGCGCGCCGGCCGTGCCCCATGGCTGACGAGGCGGGCGGAGTTGGCCGACGGGGCCGCCGACGGCTGGCACCGTTGGCGTCTGCCTTATGCCAGCGGCGGCGCCGTCGTCGACGAGATCTCGATGGGCGGGGCCGACGTGCGGGTGGTTGAACCGGCGGACCTGGCCGACGCCGTGGCGTCGCGTCATCGGGGCCTATTGCAACGTTTGGGGGGTGAATCATGACGACGGCGCCCCAGGTGGCCCGGCTGTTGACGTTGGCGCCCTACCTGCAGCAGCGCGGATGTGTCGACGTCGCCGAGGTGGCGGCCGATTTCGGCGTCAGCTCGCGGCAGATACTGAACGACTTGCAGGTGCTGATGATGTGTGGCCTGCCGGGCGGCCTGCCGGACGAACTGATCGAGATCGACATCGACCTGGCCCGCGAGGAAGGCGTCATCTACCTGAAAAACTCGCCCATGAACCGGCCGTTGCGGTTCACCCGCGACGAGGCCGTCAGCCTCATGGTCGCCGTCGAGGCGGTGCGTGAGGTGGCCGACGCTGCGACCGTCCGTGCCGCCGAAGCCGTCATCGACAAGCTATCGGCCCTGCTGGGGGAAACCCCGCCCGTCAGGATCGACGTCGCGGCGGGCGGCGACGAGGTGCGCGGCTGTCTTGCCGAGGCCATCGAAGGGCACCGCCAGGTGCGTTTGACTTACGACGGCTTGGCCAGACGAGGCACCACCATGCCGGTGGTCGACCCCGTCGGCATTGAAAGTCGAGACGGGGCGTCGTACCTTGTGGCGTGGGCATTGGATCGTGGTGACTGGCGCTCTTACCGGCTTGATCGCATCGCCGATGCCGAGTCGACTGGCGAGCCCGTTACCGATCACGGCGCCCCGCCCGACGCCGTCGGTGCCGTCGATGACGTTCCCCGAACCGTCACCCTTGACCTGGACGCCGGGGCGGCCTGGGTGGCCGAGTACTATCCGACGCGCGAGGTGACCAACTTGCCTGACGGGGGAGTGAAGGTGGTGCTGCCGGTCGCCGACCCAGGCTTCATCACTGGCCTGTTGCTACGCCTTGGCCCATATGTGCGGGCCGTCGACCCGCCCTCGGCTGCCGTTGACGCCTTGGACGAGGCGCGGGCCGCTTTGGGCAAGCAGGTTTCCGGGTCACATTAAACTGATTTCATGCGTTATGCCGTGATCATGGCCGGCGGTGCCGGCACCCGCCTTTGGCCGATGTCCCGCCAGGGCAGCCCCAAGCAGTTGTTGCCGTTGTTCGACGGGCGCTCGCTGCTGCAGATCGCCTGGGATCGGGCGGCCCAGGTGGTCGACCCGTCCCGTCTGTGTGTCTGCACGGGTGCGGCCTACGCGGACGAGGTGGCCCGTCAGCTGCCTGATTTGGCGGCCGAAAACTTGCTGGGCGAGCCCGTCGGACGCGACTCGCTCAATGCTGCCGCCTGGTCGGCGGCCGTCCTGGCCAAGCGGGATCCACAAGCCGTCATGGCAGTGCTCACGGCCGATCACCTGATTACCCCAGAGGACGTCTTCGCGCAACGGCTGGCTGTTGGATTCGATATCGCCGAGGCCGACCCACTAACTTTGGTGACGTTCGGCGTGGTGCCGACCTCACCGCACACCGGGTTCGGTTACCTGGAACGCGGCCCGGCCGTCGATGGTTTCCCCGATGCTTCGCAGGTGGCGGCCTTCCGCGAGAAGCCGGACGCCGCCACAGCTGCCCAGTATGTGGCCAGCGGGCGCTACTGGTGGAACTCGGGCATGTTCGTCTGGCGGGCCGCGACGTTGCTCGACCAGTTGCGCCAGCTTCAACCGGGCACCTTTGACGCCGTCACCGAACTGGCCCACGATCCATCGCGGCTGGGCGAGATCTACCCGGGTCTGACGAAGATTTCCATCGACTATGCCGTCATGGAACCCGTTTCGCAGGGCCGGGGCAGTGCCCACGTCGTAGCCGTCGCACTTCCCACCCAGTGGGCCGATGTCGGCTCGTACGCCAGCCTGTACGAGGCGTTGCCGCACGACGATGCGGGCAATGCGATGGCTGGCACCGTTGCCGCCATGGACGCCACCGGCAACCTCGTCATGAACGACGGCGGGGTTGTTGCGCTGATCGGAGTGTCCGGCTTGGCCGTCGTGCGCAGCGGTGACGCGGTGTTGGTCGTCCCCTTGGAGGATTCCGAGAAGGTCAAGCAGATGGCGTTGCGGTTGGGGTGAGTTTGACTAACGGCCAATTACAAGTGTGTAATTTCATGTAACGAATTTGCACTGAAGGAGGGCGCGCCATGCTCACACTGCTGACATTTGTCGAGGACGACGAAGCCGGCGCCTTGGCCTGGCAGGGTCGGGCTCTTTGCGCCCAGACTGACCCGGAGGCATTCTTCCCCGAAAAAGGCGGCTCGACACGCGAAGCCAAGCGGGTGTGTGCCAAGTGCGACGTGCGCCTGGAGTGTCTCGATTATGCCCTTGGCCATGACGAGCGCTTCGGTATCTGGGGCGGCATGTCAGAGCGCGACCGGCGTCGGCTGCGCAGGCAGGCCGTGTGACCTAGGGGGGCTGCCAAGGTAGACTTGGCCGAGTGAGTGTCGCGCAACAAGATGACTGGGCATGGGCCCATCGCGAAGTTGAAGCACCACCACCGGTAATCGGATTCGAAAAAGTGACGGCGATCCTCGTCGTCCACAACGGGGAAGCTTGGTTACCGTCAACATTAAAAGCTTTGGCCGATCTTGCTGACCCGCCTGGCCGTCTGATCGCCATTGACGCCGGCTCCACCGACGACAGCCCGCGGATCTTGCAAGAGGCCATGACGAACGGTGTCGTGGCGCGGGGCACCGTCATGCGGGGGGTGCTGTCGAGCGTCCAACAGGCGCCGCCAAACGGGTTCACCAAGGTTGTCAACGACGTCGTCGAGCGTCTGCCCTACGAGAACGGCTGGATCTGGCTACTGCACGACGACGCCACACCTCAGCGGGGCTGTCTGACCGAACTGATGCGCGTGGCGACGGCCCCCACTGCCGTCAGCGGCCCGGCCATTGTCATTCCCAAGTTGTTGCGGCCGAAGTTGCGCCGTCGTCCCGACCAGGTGCAAAGCCTGGGCGAAGCGATTTCCATCAGCGGCGCGCGAGTGGTTTCCGTCGACCTGGAGGACGTTGATCAGCAGCAAGACGAGTCATCACGAGTGATCGGCGCTTCGACGGCCGGCCTGCTGGTGCGTCGGGACGCCTGGTTGAGCCTCGGCGGGCTGGCGTCGCAATTGCCGAGCCATCGCGCCGGCGTCGATCTTGGTTGGCGGGCCAACGAGGCGGGTCTGATGGTGCGTACCGCGCCCGGGGCGGCGATGCGCCACCAACAGGCGGGTTTGACCGGATTGCGCGAGTCGCCAGCCAACATCGAAGCTGGCGACCCAGGGGTTGCCGACCGTGTCGCAGGCATGCAGGTGCGAATCGCCCACAGCCAGCGTCCGGGGATGGCTGCGCTGGGTGCCCGCGTCGTCAACCGGCTGGCCTGGGCCGGAAGCTGGGTCGCCAAGGACGCCAAACGCGGACGGCTGCATTCGGCTGTTCTGAAGGCGTTCGGCGACGAGTCGGCCCGACTGCGCGCGTTGACTGCCGCCACCCCGAAAGAGACGGCGCGCCAACTGCCGAAGGCGTTGGTGCCCGGCCCGGCCTGGGGGTTGCGCCACGCGTTTGAGACCAGCATCGGCCAGCCGACGGAGGACTGGAGCGACGGCACCATCAATCTCGACTCGTTGACGGGCGACGACGAGACAGTCGTGATACCGACGGTGCGCCGCCGAAACCCATTCGGGTTGTGGATGGCGTTGCTGTTGTTGGCGGCCACCGTCGCGGCGTGCCGTAACCTGATCGGCTTCGGTCCGCTGGCATCTACCGGTCTGGCGCCGGCACCGGCCAATTTGGCGGCGGCCTGGTCGGCATGGCTTACGCCCACCGGCGCCCACGGAGCCAATGCCCCTTGGCTTTTCATCATGGCGCTCGGCTCGACGGTGTTCGGGGGACAACCGGGCTGGTGGGCCACATTCCTGGTGCTGGGCGGGGTGTTCCTGGCCGCATGGAGCGCTTATCAGTTCGTTGGTGCCTTCATACGTCCGGGGCCGACGCGGGCCGGTTTGGCGCTTCTGTGGGCCGTGCTTCTGCCGGTCACGGGGGCGAGTTCCGACGCTTCGCCCGGGTGGGTGCTGTTGGGCGTCGCTCTGCCTTGGATGGCCGGTTCGTTCGTCCGTTGGGTGCGCGACCCGCGCCACGGCCTAGTCGGACTGCGGGTGCCGGCCGCCATCGCGCTCGCTGCGACGCTGGCGATTTGTGTGATGCCGGCCCTGTGGGTGGTGGTGGTAGCTGCTGCCGTTGTAGTGGCTGGGCGGCACAACGACTGGCGAGGGCTGTTGATCGTGGCGGCCGGGCCGGTGGTGGTTTTGGCGCCGTGGCTGCTGCGGCTGTTCGCCTCGCCCGGGCGGTTTCTCACCGGCGTGGATCCGCTGTTGTCCCGGGTGGGCCCCCAACCCGTGGCCTGGCGTGTGTTGGTCGGCCAGGTCGGTATCGGAACGCATGCCCCCTTGGTCGTGGGTTGTGTGGTCTTTGGCGGGCTCTGGGTGATCGGGATGATCGGCCTTGTCACGATGTCGACGCCGCTTTGGCGCCGCTGGTTGCTGGGCGCATGGGGTGGCACCCTGGTGATCGCTGTAGCGGTGTCGAGGTTGATCGTGACGATCGACGGGCAGCAAGCCCGGGCGGCCGTCCTGCCCTGGCTGATGTTGGCCGCGTTGATTGCATTGGGTGCCGGCGGCGTCGCCTGGGAATCGGCTTTTCGGCGGTTCAAACACCATGCGCGACATCGTCGCGGTAAGCAGCGCCGTGCAACCTGGCGCGTGGTCGGAAGTGGTTTTGTGGCGTTGGTGGCCGGCATCGGGGCGCTGTGGTGGGTCTGGGCCGGCGAAGGCACGCCCCTTCACCGCGCCGCGGCATATGTTCCGGACTTCGTGGTGGCGACCGAAACATCGCCGCAGGCCACTCGTACATTGGTCGTTCAGGTGGTCGACGGACAAACCAGCGTCAGCTTGACGGATGCGAACAACCCGGCATGGGGTGTCGGTGAGCAGTGTCCACTGCTGGTCGACCCGTCGTTGCGATCGTCCGTGGCGACCATCGGCGCCCAGTTCGCCAACGGCGATGCCAGCAACGATCTGTCCGACCAGTTGACGGCTCTGGCAATCGGCAACGTCGTGGTCATCGGGGCCAACAGCGCCGCCACCGACGCCATGAAGGGCGTCCCGAACCTGGTGGCTGGTGCGTCCGGCGACGCCACGATCTGGACGGTTGGCGGGTTGCCCAGCCGGGCGTCCCTGGTTGAGAACGACGTCGCGACACCACTGTCGGACGGCACCGTTCCGCCGGGGGACGCCAACCGTCTGCTCCGACTTTCCGAGATGCGGGCGTTGCCGTGGCAGGCCACGATAGACGGTGTCCAGCTCGAATCGGTCGACAGTGTGACCTTCCAGGTACCGGCCGCCGGTGGAGCGTTGCGTTGGTGGGTGCCGTCGACCTGGTGGGCGTTCTGGTGGACGCTGGTGACCCTGGGGGCATTGCTGTGGGGGTTCTGGCCGGCCACCAGCAGTGCAGATCAGGCGTCGCAGGCGGGGCCGAGGAGGGCGGTGAGATGAGTCAGGACGATTGGCCGACCGGCAAGCAGCCCAAGGTGACGGACGCTCTCGACGCCGATACTGTCGCTCAGACGTCATCGGACGACCGACCGAGGGCACGTCGTGGTGCCGTCGACGTTGCTGGGTCTGGCGACACTGCTGGGGCGGGTGCCTCGCTGGTCGAGGCAAGCACCCCCAAGGCGTCTCGGCGCGCCGAGCCACGGGTCGTCAAGTCCAGCCATCCCCGGCAAGGTGCGAGGGATTGGCTTTTCCGCGCCGGTGAGGCTGCGCTCGCGCTGGTTGTACTCGCCGCGACGGTGATACTGGTGGGACGTGGCGCCATCACCGCGCCTGCGCCGCCACCGCGGCTCAACGTCACCGCGAATCTTTTCTGTCAAAACATCACCGGCATGGCGGGTCAGGTCAGCGCGACGGCGGATGCCGACCTCAAGTGGCAACCGCAGGGTGGCGCGGCAATTCCGGGCAGTGCCTATTTCGAGCACGCCGTCACTTCCCTGTCCACCCTTCAGGGGACTGGTTCGGTGGCCGGCCTGGTGCAGTTCGGGTCAGGCGGCCAGATCGCGGCCTCTGGCTGCGCGACGCCTGCGGCGTCCGGATACCTGCAGGCGGGCTACGCGAATGCCACTCTGATTATGCAGAACGTCGACACTCAGGACGCCATCCTGAATGTATCCATGTTGGGCGCCGCCGGCGAGGTCGATCCGTCAGATCTCGTCGACTTGAAAATACCGGCTGGCACCGTCAAGCAGATAAACATTGGCGACTATGCCAACGGGATATCGCCGGTGGCTGTTCGTTGGCAATCAACCGTGGGTCGGGTGCTGGCGTGGGTGGTTGCCAGCAGCTCGTCCGGTCTTGACATTGTGACGCCCACATCGGCTGCCAGCGAGGTTGTGGTGCCGGGCATTCCTGGCGGGGCGACAGTCCAGGTGCTCATCAGCAATCCGGCGACGGTGCGCGTCCAGGCCCACGTCGAAGCGATGACGGCTCAAGGGCGGGTGGCGCTGGCCGACGCCGACCAATTGATGGTCGAAGCCGGGTCGACCACCAGCGTCGACCTCACCAGCGCTTTGTCGACAGACCCGACCGCGTTAGTCGTGACTTCCGATCAACCGGTGGCGGTATCTGCCTTGGTCAGCCATGCCTCGGATACGGCGACCTCGCCCGGTGTGTTGGTGAATCAACTGGGCGGCGTGGATGCTTTCGGTGTGGCGCCGGCACACAGCCAGCTTCTGATATCGAACCCGAGCAACGCTGACACCCAGGTGACGGTGACCATGGGTAACCCAAGCACGACCCAGACACTGCCGCTCGCCGCCGGTGTGACCACTGCGGTCGCCGTTCCGCAACCGGGTGCCGTGCGGGTTAGTGGCGCCGGTGTGGTGGCGGCTCTGGTGATTCGCGGTGGGGCCGATGACTCGAGCGGCATGAGCGTGGTTCCGTTGGCGCCGGACACGGCGCGGGCCGGATTGACACCGGCGTGGATCGAGGCGCAGCCGCATTAGGCTGGTCGCCCGTCACCACTCTTCTTCCCGGTCACCACTCTTCTTCGAAGTGGGGGTCGATGTCGGTGGTGCTGCGTCCCGTCAGTGACGCCAACTGCTCGACCATCGTGTGATGCACCAAGGTGGCCAGGTCGTCTTGATCGAGGGCGCGACGTTCGATGGGGCGCTCGTACAGAACCAGCCGGGCAGGCTGCCCGGCGCCTGCGTTGACGGCGCCTGCCAGCGGGATCGAGTCGTGGTCAATCATGCCTTGCCACATGGCGGCCGGCGACGGCACCGCCTCGACACCGATGTCGACGCCTCGGATGGCGTCCGGGCAGGAACGTGTGATCCGGTCGGCAGAATCCTCGACGCATTCTGTGAAATAGTCGCGCCGGGATGGCGCCAAGCGTACCGGCGCCGGCCTGGCCGTCAACTTGTTGCGCAGTGACAGGGGGCCGCGCATACCGTGCCCGTGCCTGTCGCGTCTGGATACCATGACCGTCACAATACCAGCGCTCAGGGGCAGGCTGTGGCGCGTCGCGGCGGTGCGTCGCCAAGTGGGCGCTATCATCGACGTGTGAATCGTCGTTGCTATCGGGTGGGCTGCCAGGGCGCGCCTGCGGCGACCTTGACGTACAACTACGCACATTCAACTGCCACCCTCGGCCCGTTGCGTCCCGAGCACGACCCTGGTGACTACGACCTCTGCCTTGAGCATGCCCGTCACCTGCAGGTGCCGGCGGGCTGGAGCTTGGAGCGCATAGCTGAACCAGAACCGAATATCACCCAGGCGCCGTCCTGGATCAACAGCCTGGCCGACGAGGTGCGCCGAATCGGTTGGGGCGAGACCGATGACGAACCCCAGGCGCCCCGCCGCGGCGACCTGGGCTTCGACCAGAGCGACGCCGCCACTGCCCGGCGCGGCCACCTGCGGGTGCTTGCGGACCTGCCGTAGGCTTGGGTGCTATGACAATTCGTTTGGTGGCCTTCGACCTGGACGACACGCTGGCGCTTTCGAAAACTGCTATCGAGCCTTCGATGGCTGCGGCCTTGACGCGTCTGCTGGCGGTTTGCGAGGTTGCCATCATCTCTGGCGGGGCCTGGCCGCAGTTCGACAAGCAGGTGCTCGCAAAACTGCCGCCAGCGGCCGATTTGAGCCGTCTGCACATTCTGCCGACCTGCGGAATGCGGTACCGTCGGTTCGTCGACGGGCAGTGGCACGATGTCTACCAGCACCTTTTGACGGACGAGGAAAAGGCCGCCGCCATCGCGTCCGTCACCAAGCGTGCGAAAGAATTGGGGGCCTGGGAGCCGGATGCCAAGTTGGCGGGTGATCGCATCGAAGATCGGGGTTCACAGATCACATATTCGGCGTTGGGCCAGTTGGCCCGGCCAGCCGACAAGGCTGCCTGGGACCCGACCGGCGCCAAGCGCCATGCGTTGCGCGACGCCGTGGCGGCCGACCTGCCCGGGCTGTCCGTGGGCGCGGGCGGGTCGACATCGATCGATATCACCCGTTTGGGCGTCGACAAGGCTTTTGGGATCAAATCGCTGGCCGAGGTGACAGGCATTCCACTTGCCGATATGGTTTTTGTCGGCGATCGCACCGAGCCCGGTGGCAACGACTACCCGGTGGTCGAGATCGGCGTGACCACGATCACGGTGACTGGATGGAGCGACACTTTGGACGTGATTGACGATATTTGCAAGCAGTTGGAGGTGCGATGAGCCTGACGACCATGATTTCGCCCCGATTCCTTGAGGTGGCAGCCTGCCCGGCCTGCCACGCGCCGCTGGCGATCGACTACGACGATTCGGTGTTGTTGTGCACGAACCTGGTGTGTGGCTTGGCCTACCCGGTGCGTGACGGCATCCCGATCCTGTTGGTCGACCAGGCCCGCCGTCCCGGTGATAACGAAGATGCCTAGTTTCGACGACGCCAGGCTTGACGACCGGGCGGTACTTGAGCGCCACGACGCGGACCTTCGCGAATTGGCGTTGGCGGGTGCCCACATCCGCGTGGAATCGGGGACGGCCGCCCAGGTGCACCTTGACAACATCCGCCCGCGGGGCATCGTCCTGGCCGGGCATGAGTCGCGGCTGATCCGGTCGGTGGCCGAGACCACCTGCCCGTCGCCGCTGGTGGCCTGGCCACACGAGGGCCTGCCGGGCTGGGCCGGGCCGCTCGATCTGGTGGTTGTGCAGGCCAGCGGCGGTGCCCCCGGCAGTCTTGGGTCGACGGTGGCCGAGGCGTGCCGTCGGGGTTGTGCGGTGTTGCTGGCAGCGCCGGCTGACGGCGTTGTGGCGGCCAGCGCGACGCGGGGTGCGACGCTTGTCGGCACCGTCACCGAGGACGCCGTGGCGGCGGCCATCGCGCTGGTCGGTTTGCTGGCCACGGCTGGGCTGGCGCCCTTGGTGCACACCGAATCAGTGGCGGAGGCGGCCGATATGGTGGCCGAGCAATGCTCGCCCCACAAGGACTTATCGCTCAACCCTGGCAAGGGCGCGGCCATCGCTTTGGCCGACGGGCTGCCCCTGGTGTGGGGCGGGTCGATGCTGGCGGCCCGGGCGGCTCGTCGCATCGCCGAGGAGTTGCGCCGCGTCACCGGGCATGCGGCGCTGGCCACACCAGCCGAGGACATCGTGCCGATACTGTCGGCCACGCAGCCGCGTGACCCCTTCGCCGACGTTGATGACGAGGCAACCCGTCCCGTCCTGGTGACGTTGGATGACGGTAACGACGACCGGGCCGGCGCCCACGCCCGCAGCGTGCTGATGGACATTGCCGCTACTCAGCAGGTGCGTGTCGTCGAGCTGGAATGCCTGGACGACGCGGGCGCCGTCGGCCGTCACGTCTCACTGCTGCAACAAGGAATGTACGCCGCCGCCTATCTAGGCGTCGGCTTGGATCAGTACTAGCGGTCGGGTCCCTTGTCGTCGCCCGGTTTCATCGTCTCCCAAATCTCTTTGCAAGTGGGGCAGACGGGGTACTTCTCGGGGTTGTGGGTGGGCACCCAGACCTTGCCGCACAGGGCCACGACGGGGGTGCCGTTGACCATTGCCTCCATAAGCTTGCCCTTGGGCACATAGTGGCTGAAACGATCGTGGTCGCCGTCCTCGGGGCGCACCTCTGTGCGTTCAAGAACGGCGGTCTGGGAACCGGGTGCAAGCTGGGTCATGCGTCAATTCTAGTGGCCAAGCCTCGGTAGAGTTGTGCCGGTGAATGCAGCGTATTGCCGGTATCCGGATATCTATGGCGACGAGGTTGTCTTTGTTGCCGATGACGACGTCTGGCGCGTCGGTGTCGCGGGGGGACGGGCGCAGCGCCTGACCGCCGATCACGCGCCCGTCACCAACCCTCGGTTCAGCCCGGACGGCTCGAAGATAGCCTGGACGTCCACCGTCAATGGTGAGCCCGACGCGTATGTGTTGATTGACGGGGCCGTGCGCCGGCTGACGTGGTGGGGCTCGACGAGCCTGGTGGTCGGCTGGGCCGACGACGATCACGTCGTGGTGGCCAGCGGGCACGAGGAGGTGTTCGCCGGGTTGCGCCGTCTGTACTTGGTGGCGCTGGACGGCAGTGCCGAGAAATTGCCACTGGGCCCTGCCATGGGGGCCGCCTGGGCGTCCGGCGGCGTGTTGGCCGTCAACACGCCCAACAACCGAGATTCGGCATCCTGGAAGCACTACAAGGGCGGCACGGCCAGTTGCCTGTGGGTGAATCCGCAGGGCGTCGTGGCGGACGGCTGGTTCGAGGTGCTGCCGGACGAACCGGCCGGCAAGTACTCGCCCGGGTGGTTGGATGATCGGTTGATTTTCACTTGCGATAAGGACGGCGTCGGGCAGTTGTACTCGGTGGCGGCCAACGGCAGCGATCTGCGTTGCCACACCGCCCACACGGCGGCGCTGGGCTATGTGCGCGATGCCCGGACGGAGGGGCGGCGCGTCGTCTATCACGCCCACGGCGTCATCTATGTGATGGACGGTCTGGACGCCGCCCCGCGGGCTCTGAGCGTCGATTTGGGCGTCAACGCGCCCGCGCCCGAGGACGTCGAGCCTGTCAAGCTGGGTCCCGTCAGTGTGGACGCGACGGGCGCCGGGTCGCTGGTGGAATGGCACGGCGGGGCGTATTTCGTGACACACCGGGCCGGGCCGGCGCGTGGTTTGGCGGTGGATGACGCGGTTCGGGTGCGGCTGCCGGTAGTCCTCGGGGCGACGGGCCAGGGTGTCGCGGTGACGGACGCGCAGGGCGCCGACGCACTGGAAATCATGCCACTGGACGGGGTTGGCGAACATCGTCTGTTGACTGGCGGCGAACTGGGCCGCGTGCTGGAACTGGTGGCCTCGCCTGATGGTGCCCAGGTGGCGTTGGCCAGCCACGACGGGCGGGTCATCGTCGTCGATGTCGCCAGCGGGGCGGCGCGCGT
>Ga0123357_10007084_pt1 | contig 13798 bp, 9 predicted proteins | sample TergutEmb28metaG_FD_89873 | JGI IMG/M metagenome (GOLD analysis project Ga0123357, IMG submission 89873) | Embiratermes neotenicus P4 segment gut microbial communities from Petit-Saut dam, French Guiana - Emb289 P4 | ecosystem: Host-associated > Arthropoda: Insects > Digestive system > Gut ... | reverse complement strand
GCCGTCGCGCCCCACGCGGGGCGCGTGGATTGAAACAAGTGCCTAATAATGCGTATGTATACAGCCAGACGTCGCGCCCCACGCGGGGCGCGTGGATTGAAACGCTCCATCCGCTGATGCGCGTCCAAGCTCCGAAGCCCGTCGCGCCCCACGCGGGGCGCGTGGATTGAAACATGTCTATGCAAAGCTAAACACAGCTAACATTGTGGTCGCGCCCCACGCGGGGCGCGTGGATTGAAACACTGGGCGCATATCCCTTGGGTCGACCCGGACGGTGTCGCGCCCCACGCGGGGCGCGTGGATTGAAACACAACGAGGACGTTCGGTTCATGCTGGAGCATCCTATGTCGCGCCCCACGCGGGGCGCGTGGATTGAAACGTTGATCTTGCTCATGCGTTACACAGGCCTTGCGGTCGCGCCCCACGCGGGGCGCGTGGATTGAAACAGGCGGAGCTACGCCACGGCGTATGCGGGTCGCAGTCGCGCCCCACGCGGGGCGCGTGGATTGAAACTTCAAGGAGTTGCTCGAACGATGGATGACCCTAGGTCGCGCCCCACGCGGGGCGCGTGGATTGAAACTGCAGACGGCTGCGCATCATGCGTTCTAAACCCCGTCGCGCCCCACGCGGGGCGCGTGGATTGAAACTCAATCACATGGATCGTGGTGCAGCTTGGATGCGCGAGGTCGCGCCCCACGCGGGGCGCGTGGATTGAAACACAGAGCGCCCAACAATAACGCGCTCACCACTCCGTCGCGCCCCACGCGGGGCGCGTGGATTGAAACGCTTTGAACAACGGCTTAATCTTATTTATCTCGCCGTCGCGCCCCACGCGGGGCGCGTGGATTGAAACAGCCAGCTCCGCCGCGCGGTGTTTCGCCACGCGGGTCGCGCCCCACGCGGGGCGCGTGGATTGAAACATGCACGCTTGGCGGCAGACGGTCAATATAGAGGTCGCGCCCCACGCGGGGCGCGTGGATTGAAACATTGCTCGCGTCTGCGAAGAGGACATCGACAATGTCGCGCCCCACGCGGGGCGCGTGGATTGAAACAGGTTGTGCAGAAGCTCCGGAGCGGCAGCGATAAGAGTCGCGCCCCACGCGGGGCGCGTGGATTGAAACAGATCGACACAGCAAAGGCGCCGCGTAGGATGGCGTCGCGCCCCACGCGGGGCGCGTGGATTGAAACACCGACAAGATGCCGGATCATGACTGCTTTGTGATGTTGTGCCCCGTATTCGGTCGCGGGGCAATCCCGATTATGGACCAACTCAGGTACTCATTTCGGTCCTGAGTTGGTCCCCGGTTGGGATCGAAACCGGACCGATCAGGTATCCATCATGGATCAATGATGGATGCTGAGTTGATCTGGTTTGTATCTGCCGCAGATACGTGGAGTATCAGGTTTGTATCCGCAACTGATCTATAACTGATCTGCTCCAGATACTCTCGGGACTTAAGCCCTCAAGCTCTTGCCGCCTGATGCTTGCAACTTGCTGATTTTGTTTGGCTTATTGGTTGACCTGATCGGGATCGAACCGATGACCTCTTCCATGCCATCACGTTTTAGTCACGTAACTTATTGAAAATGCACAGTACAGACCGCACTCTACACCACACATTACACGCTATTTCGCCCCGTTTTTCTCTTATTGGACCTTTATCGGACCTCTGAAATAGCCCTCATCACTTCCTGGAGCGACAGAAATCGGGTCTTATCCGGTATCTTTTACGGTAGATAATCAGGTACAATCGGGTATATTGGCCGGTATGATTAACACCGATACCATCCAGGTCACTCAGGAATTGCTCGCGCTGCTCTCCGAACTCGACGAGTTCAAGGGAGCTTGGCGCGCACTCAGTACCATCGCGCCGGAGCGCCTGAACGCGCTGCGTCATGTCGCTACCATCGAGAGCATCGGGTCGTCGACTCGCATTGAGGGCAGCAAGCTGACCGACCGGGAGGTAGAACGGCTGCTTGCAAACCTTGAGATCAAGCGCTTCGGAACTCGTGACGAACAGGAGGTCGCGGGCTATGCCGATGTCGTGGAGACGGTTTTCCGGGCATGGTCTGAGATTCCGATCACCGAGAATCACATCAAGCAGCTTCACCGTGACCTTTTACAGTACAGCGAGAAGGACGAACGGCATCGCGGCGGATACAAGACCTTGCGCAACGATGTCGGAGCCTTCGACGCTTCCGGCAAAATGATCGGTGTCGTGTTCGAGACGGCCACGCCGTTCGATACCCCGCGTCGCATGGCAGAACTGATCGCGTGGCTGACAGAGGCGCGCGAAGTTCACCGACTGCATCCTTTGCTCACCGTTGCTGTTTTCGTTGTCGTGTTTCTTGAAATTCATCCTTTTCAAGACGGTAACGGACGGTTGAGCCGTGTCCTGACCACATTGCTTTTATTGCAGGCTGGTTATAGCTATGTGCCGTATTCGTCTATCGAGAGCGTGATCGAACACAGTAAGGAAGCCTATTACCTGGGATTGCGGCAAACCCAAAGCACTATCAGAACCGAAACTCCGAACTGGCAGCCGTGGCTTCTCTTCTTCCTGCGCGCTCTGCAACAACAAAAGCGCCGACTCGCAGTGAAGGTGGAGCGGGAAAAGATTGCTCTTGCCACTCTGCCGGAGCTTGCCGTCAAGATTCTCGACTATGTGCGCGATCAGGGACGCGCTACTACCCGCGGCATGGTGCGAGAACTCGGCGCGAGTCCGAACACTCTCAAAGCTACATTCACCTCACTGGTCGATAAGGGTTTGCTACTGAGACATGGCGGCGGACGTTCCACTTGGTACGGACTTCCGTAAGCCCGAGACGGCTCCCAACATTCAGTTGGGAGTCTGTAGTTCTCTTGCAAGCGGTATCCCCAAAAGGTGTGGGATTGGAGATACCGCTCTAAGACGCAGAGCGGGGACGCGCACAAACTTCCTCGCTCCTGCGCCATCCTTAAGGAACCCGTGCAGGTCAGCGCACGAGCTTCGCCGCTCCCGGCGCGAGTCCTTTGCAGTCTTCGCCCTTGAATACGCTGTCGAAGGTCATGTCCATGATGGTCGGCTGCGGATTCTTCCCGTCCGTCATCTCCATGTGCATGGTTCCCTGCGTCCTCTCCATGCTCACGAAGGTAAGCTGCATGTGGCCGGTGGAGGTTCCTTTTCCCGACTGGCACACCACATCTGCCGACATGCCCGAAGCATCCTGCTTAAGATTTGTGTACTGGCAGTCCTTGTTGTTCTTCTGTGACTTGGTGTAGGCGTCGCGCCACGTCTCCGGCGTCATGCAGACCTGGGACACGAAGGTTTGCGGTCCCATGCCGGGCAGGGATTTGCCGCCTAACTGCGCTATAACTTCGGGGGGAAGATTCAGTTTGATCTTTGAAGTAGTCGTGATCTCCCACAGGCCCATCTTCATGGGCGGCGCGGAGAGTGTTTGAGCGAAAAATGGACTGCAAAACGCGAGTACAGTGGTAATACAAAACAGTCGTTTCATAGATTCAACCTTCCTGATTCGGTTAGTCCTTGTTGTGTTCCAGAGATTGAGGTGAGATTAGTCACAGTTCAACTCTGACTTCTACTGCGATTTCACGGAATCGCCAACCTGCGGCTTGCCCGCTCCGCTGAAGACTCCTACTGCGGAACCGGCATCCACGCTGGTGATCGTAAGCACTCCGACTGGATTCTCGACCGAGCGCAACGGCTGACCTGTCGTGGGGTCTTTCACCACGCGAACAACGTGAGAAACCTGAAGTTGGTCGCCAACCTTGACGCCAGAGGAACTGCCCACGTTAATAACAACGCTGTCGAGAGCCTCCGCGTCTGCGATCTTTCCATCAACCACAACCGCAACGGGAGCAGGAGGCGCAACCGTAGGCAGTCTTCCAGCGTTGGCATTCAAGCTCTGCGCCAGAGTTTGTACGGCTTTCGATGTAGCTTCGCCGATGATCGTCTCCCGGAAACCGCTGCTGCCCATGTTCACGCCGCCGCCGCCAAAGCCGCCATTGCCCGCACCGCCGCCTTCGAGCAAGGCTCCCGAGCGCGACGATTCGCCTTTGCCAGTGGACGATGCCAATATCTCGCCGGTAGTGGTGTCGATCATGCGAGCCGTAATCGCCACGATTGCCTTGGACTTGGCCACGCCCACCTTGCCCAGTCCCAGGCCGCTGCCCCACTTGCCGCCTATGCCGCTGACGCTGGTGTTCTTGTTCTCGCCGCCAAACTGGGTGATGTCGCCAATAATCACGGCGTCCACGCCCAGGATGCTTCCGATCTTCGCCGCAGTGCTCGGGTCGGCGCGGTTGCTATTGGAGAAGTTCTGCTCGGCCATGATCTTGTTGATCTGGTTGCGCTCGATCACTCTGAGAGTGCCGTCGTTCACCAACTGGTCGATCAACATATCCGAGATGCCCTTGCCTATATCGACATCCGTGCCAAAGATCGACGAAACATAGGATCGTACCGTGCCATATCCGAAATCGAGCACGGCCACTCGATGGCGCTGCTGAGCGGCGAGCGGGAGTCCGGCAACGAGGAACAAAAGACAGTATTGAATCGCTTTACGCATGTTTCCCTCCAACTGAAAGTTCAAGTTTGATTGCCTACCACGGGTTAGTTTCAGTAAGGCCTGGCAGACGCCAGTCATCTAGTCGCTGATGAGCTTTTCATCACCTGGCGCGATGTCCTTGCAGTCCGCGCCCTTGTATACGCTGACGAAGGTCTGTTCCATGAAACCTGGCTGCTTGTCCCCCGGTGCTGTGTCAATATGCATTGAGCCCGTTATCTTCTCTGGACTCTCAAAGGTCGTCTGCGTATGACCGCTTGACGTGCCACATGTGATATCGGCAGAGAAGCCCGAGGCACTCTGCTTGAGGTTCTTTATCTTGCAGCCCAGATCACCTCCTTTGTCTCCTCCCTGCGGATCGTAGGCTTCGCGCCACGTCTCAGGCGTTATGCATGTCTGGCTCACTACGGTTTGCGGCTTTCCGTTGACGGCATTCGGAAGATTCACTTTGATGGTCGTGACGGTCGTCTGTTCCCAGAGACCCATCTTTATGGGAGGCGCTGAGGCTGTTTGTCCCGTCACAGGAGGAGCAGGGGCAGTTTGAGCCTTCTTGGGTGAGGCAGGGGCTTTTTTGTGAGGCGGAGCGGCTGTTTGAGCAAAAACAGGGCCGCATAACGTGAGCATAGCGGTAATACAAAACAATCTTTTCATGAGTTTCACATCCTATCTGGTCAGTCGTTGTTATCTACAAAATGCAGCGTGGGCAAGCCTGAGTCCCGAACGCCAACACGATCTATCCAACGCGAGACATTTTTTCTGCATACTGGCCGATGATAGGCAGCTTGTAGCACTGGTTATTCCAAGCCTTGATAACGGCCACAAGCCAAAGAATGAACAACCCGATCATGATGAGGGGCCAAAGCAGAAAGCTGATGAGGCTGGTCAGCAGGCCGATATGCAGGATCGTGCCCACAATACCGAAGATACTCAGGCCTATCATCGTGACGATGCCCACGACACAAAGCCCGATGGACTGGATGGCGTGGAAACGGACAAACGGAATGGTCTTGAAAGGTTCGACAACCAGAAAGACAATCCCCACGATGGGCGCGATGATGTAGCAAAGGATGCTGGCGACATTATTCGGCAGACCCGACGAGGCTGCGGTCGATGGCTGCGGTGCAGGTGAATCAGACGAGGCTGCGGACGATGGTTGTGGTATAGGTGAATCAGACATTTCTTCTCTCCTTGTTGACCTTACTCAGATTGCTTGGAACGATTACTTGTTACTGTCTTTCCCAGAACCAGCGTGGGAAGCGGTAGACAACGCCGCCGCCGATGCGGAACTGGTTTTGCCGATTTGCCTGCCGGTTGAGTAACTCCGAATAGTAGTAGTCAGCCTGCACGGCGCGAATCCAGATGTGTTTCGATACGGCCAGGTCCACTCCGCCTCCCAGCGCCATGACGAAGGAGGTATCGTAGCTTGTGGTCCGGCCTCGCGGAGCCGCAAAATATCCATCGAAGCCATGCACTCCGCCCGCCAGCGCCTGACCGTAGGGCTGGATGAGCGCGTGATTAGAAAACCGCCAGCGCAGACCGCCCATGCCGCTGAACAGGCTCAGGCTGTATGGGGAAGAGGGAACCATGCCGGTGTGCTGCCTGGCGGCCTCGGCCACGAAGGAGAGGCTGCGCAGCTTCGGAATCGGAATCGGAATTGCCAACTCTCCGGTGGTTCCGTTCATCCAGAAGGCGGTGCTGCTGCCTGCCGGAGCATTCGCTCTCTGAGCGCTGTACATCACCGTCACATCTACCAAGCCCGGCTCGGTAGCTGCGAACGCGGCCTGAGCCGCAGTTAGCAGTAATGCCGATGTTGCGAACAAAACAATGCGTGTGAAGTTCATCTGTCGTCCTCGCGGAGTTCCGGTATCAGGCACGAGCGTGTGATCGCGCATGGGAAGAGCAGGCCCCATCCATGACACGATGAAATCCGTGTCATGGACGGGAAGCCCGCTATGCTGGCTACTGGATCAGCGTTACGGTTGTGCTGTGGGTCAGCGCTCCGCTGGTTCCGGTCACGGTGACGGTGAAGGTCTTCTGCACGGGGCTGTTACCGTCGCTGAAGCCGTTGCCGCTGCCGCAGCCCGTCACTCCGGCTGCCAGACCGAACGCGAACGCGATCAGCAGCAGGTGGAGCAGACGAAGGTGCTTGCGCCTGCTCAGGAACATCAGCGGAAGCGGAAGCGTCAGAAACGCCAGCGCCAGCGGAGACTTCAGGCCGAGGCCTTTCGCTGGAACCATCATGGCCGTCGCCTTGGGAAGCGTGACGGTTAGCGTGGAGGTTCCTCCAGCCGACACCGACGCCGACGACAGCGTAGCCGTAGCGCCGCTCGGAAGTCCGGGCGTGGCTACCAGAGTAACCGTGCCGGGAAAGGCTGCTCCTCCGGGAGCGGAGCCTACACCGATGACATACGTCGCCGTGCCTCCGGCCTGGGATAGAGTCTGCGAGGATGGCGTCGGCGTAAGCGTGAAGTCAGGCGGAGCCGAACCGCCCGACACGAGGAAGCTGTATGGAAGCGCCGTCGCTGCCGTGTAGTTGGTTCCGGCTGTTACAGAGGCGTCCAGCGTGCATGTTCCAGAGGAGATATACGTTACTGTCAACCCGCTTACCGAACAGATCGCCGGTGTCACGCTCGCCACAGTGACCACTCCATCGTAGTTGCCTGCAAGCGTCACCGTTCCCGTGCTGCCTGCTGTGCCCGATGCTGGACCTGTGATGCTCAACGACCCTGCTGTCATACCTACGGGTACCTCTGGCTGAACCAGAACGTACACCGATGACGATGTTGTGACGCCGTAGTTCGCGTCTCCAGGGTACGTGGCTGCAATGGTGTGTACGCCAACGGCCAGAAGAGCAGCGTCTGTGACGCCACAGTAGGTGGTCGTGCCGCTCATCGTCAGCTGAGTACATGTAAGAGGCACACCACCGTCGACGGTAAAGCTAACCCTGGCCGTGGGAGCCGGGCCGCTTCCGGTCACTTCCGCCGCAACGGATACGTTACCGCCAACCGTCACGACCTGCGATGCGGGAGTCAGCGCGATGGATACCTTGTCCAGCGTCGATGTTGCCGATGCCACCGTCAAACTGAGCGGAATCGCCGTTGCCGCCATGTAGTTGGTTCCGGCGGATACCGATGCCGTCACTGTGCAGGTTCCGCCGCTCACATAGTTCACAGTGGTTCCGCTCACCGTGCAGACGCTCGGCGTGGCGCTGGACAGAGTGACCGTGCCGTCGTAATCACCTGAGACTGCCAGCGTGTCCGTCCCGCCTGCCGTGCCAGAGGTTGGCCCGATGATGTTCAGCGATCCTGCCGCCTGTTTTACAACCAGCGTGTAGTTCACGAATCCCGTAATTCCCGTGGTTATCGGAGCTACGCTGCTATCCGTTGCCTCGATGGTGAAGGTGAAGCCTGCCGGATTAGCTTCCGCCAACATGCCGGAGATCATGCCCGTGGCGCTGTTCAGCGTGAGGCCCGGAGGAAGCGTACCGGTCGTCACGCTGTAGGTGTACGGAGGCGTGCCTCCTGAAGCGTTTACCGTCTGCACGTAAGAGGAGCCGTAGGTTCCGCCTGCCAGAGCCGCCGGAGTGACCGTCAGCGGAGCTACCCCCGTGCCATCCAAGTGGGCAACAGCGTACCACCCGCCTGCGATATTCAAGTTGTCGTATCCCGCCCAGATGATATCGTCAAACGTACCTGCAGTTGTCGGAGTAAAGTCAATCGTATAGGTACACAGGTTGCCTGCGTCCAGTTTTCCCGCAGTGCCGGTCGGACTTATCTGCGGACAGGTAGTCTCGTTGTTCAAGGTAAAGTCGTATGCTCTGTACCCGGGAGAGCTATCTGCAACAAACGGATTAAACGGGATGGACGCTGTGGGAACCAGGAAGGTCAGAGCACTGTTGCCGATGTTCTGTAGTGATATCGTCTGTGGACTGTCCGCGCTCGTCGTACCGGCCACCGTGGTCTGGTAGGTCAGGATCGGTCGCGTCGTGCGGTCAATCTTCTGTATCGCATCGTCCCTGAGAGCTTGGTTTGCGACATAGATGTTCCCGCCGCCATCCAGCGCTATACCCCAAGGGTTGCTGAATCCACTGCCTAGCGTAATGACGCAACTGGAGTCGTTCGCGCCGCCGGGTCCATAACAACTGGCGGGGATTTCTTTCAGAACTCCGGGCACTGCCTCTGTGACATAGACGTTACCTCCACCGTCCACCGCTATACCGGAAGGACTGAGGGTTCCACCTAACGTCTTTACGCAGCCTGCGTTGTTCGCACCGCTGACGCAACTGGCTGGAATCAACTTCACTAAATTGTTGCCGGAATCAGCGACATAGACATTCCCGCTGCCGTCCACGGCTACCGCGCTAGGATTCGAGAATCCTCCACCCAAAGTGATGGTACAGGTAGCGTCATTCGCGCCGCTGATACAACTTGCCGGAATCATCTTTACCGCATCTTGGTAAATGTCGCTGACATAGACGTTACCGCTGCCGTCCACGGCGACTGCGGAACTAGCCGGCCCAAATCCACCTCCGAGATTGATGGTGCAACTTGCGTTGTTTGCACCGCCGGGTCCATAGCAACTTGCCGGAATCTCCTTTACTGAATTGGGGCCACCATTACCGAAACCGACATAGACATTCCCCCCACCATCTACTGCGACACCGTAAGTAAAAGGAAATGTTCCAAGGCCGCCGAGTGTTTTTACGCAGGTAGCGTCGTTCGCGCCGCCGTTGTAGCAACTTGCCGGAATTTCCTTCACTGAACCGTGGCTGGAATCAGCTACATAAACGTTCCCGCTGGCGTCCACCGCCACGTCCCCGGGATTAAAGAATCCGCCGCCCAGCGTTGCGGGCACGGGGAGCGGACTGTTGAACGCCACCTGCGGCCCGGTCCCGATGCCGTACACATTCGCCGTCGCAATGACGTTGTTGGCCGAGTCATACAACACCACCTGGCCGTAGCGCGGCCCGGCGTACTTCGGCGTGAAGGTCACGTATACCGCGCAGGAATCGCCCGCATTATAGGAACCCGCCGCGCAGCCGCTGGTCCTGACGAAGTCCAACCCGGAAGCCCCAAGAGTGAGAACCTGCGGAGCTTGAATCGTCACGTTCGTTAGAAACCTGAACCCCACACTAGCGTTCTGTGTGCCCGAAGTTGTACCTGCGGGAACGGGAACTGTGTTCGCAGTTGTACCTACAGGAACGGGGCCAAAGTCCAGACCCGAGAGCACGTACTTGATGACAAGGGTATTGAGATTGACATAGAGGTTCCCGTTGCTGTCTATCGCCGCTCCCCGGGGAGGGCCATAGTTCGACATCTCGACGGTGCAGGTCGCGTCGTTCGCGCCGCCGTTGTAACAACTGTAAGGAATCACCTTTTCGCGGTTGTTGCCGTTATCCATAACGTAGATGTTGCCGCCCGAGTCCACCGCCACGTCAGTGGGGTGATCGAATCCGCCGCCGCGCCGATGAATTACCATACCGCTGCCTGGATATTCCCACACTTCGCTGCTGCCGTTAACAGCGAAGACGACGGCGTCGTTGTTATCCACAGCCATGCCTTCGGGGTCGGAAAAGGGAGCTGATATCGAAGGGCTGCCACAGGGCAGTGGGCAACTGGCCCCCGGGGTAAACCCTATAAAATTGCCAGTACCGGGATCGGTTACATAAATTTTCCCGGCGCTGTCCACCGCCACGCCGTAGAATGCAGCAGAAGGATTAGTCAAATAAACATACTTGGTCCAGCAGGCCAGGCTGGTTTCCGGACAACCGCCAGCCGGAATCTTTTCGACCTCGCCAAGAGCATAGTCCGCAACATAGAGGTTGCCGCTACTATCCACGGTTATTCCGCGCGGGTCGGTGAATCCATTGGCATACGTCACTGCGCAGGACTTATCCGTGCAGCCGACGGGAATCTGGTACACCGCATTGTCTGTGGTGTCGGTGACGTAGATATTCCCGCTGCGGTCCACGGCAGTGCTGCTGAGATTGCTGAATCCGAGCGCCAACGATGTAGGAAAGGGGACATACACCGCTGCCGGTGTCTGCGCGTGCAGCGCCACTCCAGCGAACGAGGTCAGGAAGAGAACAAGACTTGTCCAGAGCAGGAGCCGCTGGGTGCGAGTGAAGCGAGAGAGCAGAGGCTGCGCCGCCAACCTGGAAGAAACAGCTATTAATGCGGAGAATCGTGTACGCATGAGGTCACACCTTTCGTGCAATCTGTTGAAAGTTCGCCGAGCAATCGACGCGCTTAACCCGCGACAGAATTTTCGGTTCTCTCTATACCCGTATTCCGGAGAAAATCATAATCATGATTTTCAAATTTATTTTTCGTGGCCCTCGAACGGCGCACGGCTCAGGAGGTCTGCCGAAGCATGGGCATTCGTCATACTGCGGACTTACCGCGATATACCGAACCGGGGCGATTCCATCTGAAACTCATTCATCTTGTTCAACTTAGCAATGAATTGCACGCCGGATGCAGCAGGCACGGTAAAACCCGGAAAGTGGTAAAGATCAGGCTTTGCAATTTGAGGCAGGCCGGGTGTAAGCTACGGGCATTCGCAGAATCTTGCATGATTTCGACACCTTGCGCTTGGGGTGTCAGCGTCTCGATAGATTGAGATGGGGCCGCTGAGGACGCCTTTACCTCCGGGGGGATTCAGGTGATACGGTCTGCTCACGAATGTTGTATTGGAGCTTTGCAGCGAGAAAAACAATGGCGGGAAAAAAATCCATTACCAATCTGCTCAAAGCCTGGCGAGAGGGAGATCAGCAGGCATACGAAGAACTTGTGCCTATGGTCTACCGGGAATTGCGCCGCCTGGCGGCAGGCTGCCTCCGGGATCGTCCCAATCAAACTCTTCAGCCAACGGCGCTGGTACATGAAGCCTACCTCCGGCTCAACCAAGGCACTGCGCCGGACTGCGAAAACCGAGTGCATTTTTTTGGAATTGCCGCCTGCGCCATGCACGACATCATGGTGGAACATACGCGGAAGCGCGTGGCCGCCAAGCGCGCCCGTCCACTAAGCGCCACTGCAAACACACCGATAGATATGGACCTGGAAAACGTACTCCATGTCCACATCTCGCTCGAACGGCTTGCCAGTCGGGATGAGCGCAAGGCAAAGATTATCGAGCTGCGTTACTTCGGCGGCCTTTCCGTCTCTGAAGTTGCCGAGTGCCTGCAAATTTCTGTCCCCACAGTCGTGCGAGACATACGTTTCGCCAAGGCATGGCTCAAACAGGAGATGATGTCATGTCCAACAACGATTTGAAGCGGGTGGAAGAGCTATTCCATCAATGCCTGAACCTTCCCGCCGAAGACAGACCAACGTTCCTTGAAACCGCCTGCGATGGTAACGAGCCGTTGCGCAAAGAGGTTGAGAACCTGTTGGCCGCCGATACCGATGAAGAGATCGATATAACGGGTTCGATGGGCCGGGTAGCGGAAGATATATCTGAGCAAAGAGAACCCTGGGCCGGGCGCATAGTGGGCGCGTACCGCATCGTGCGCGAGATTGGCCGCGGCGGCATGGGAACGGTCTATCTGGCCGAACGCGCCGACGGAATCTTTGAAGGGAGCGTTGCCGTTAAGATTCTGCAATGGAGCGTGGCCAACTCATCCATGACAGAGCGGTTCCGGCAGGAGCGTCAGATTCTGGCCAGCCTCAAGCATCCCAACATTGCTCACCTGCTCGACGGCGGCGTGACCGAAGATGGCCTGCCGTACCTCGTCATGGATTACATTGACGGCGAACCTCTGCTCGACTGGTGTAAAGACAAGTCGATTCCTGAACGCATTCATCTCTTTCAGCAGATTTGCTCGGCTGTTCAATATGCGCATCAACATCTGGTGATTCACCGCGATCTGAAGCCTGACAACATCCTTGTCGATAAGAGCGGAAGCCCGAAACTACTGGACTTCGGCATCGCCAAGATTCTTGACGAACAGATGCAGGATTCCGCTGGTGGCAACACGACGGTCTATCGTCCACTTACTCCTCGCTATTCGAGTCCTGAGCAGGTGGATGGGCGGCCAGTCAGCACGGTCACCGATGTCTATGGACTGGGCATGATTCTCTACGAGATGCTGACGGGGACTCCGGCACAGCATCTCACCAGTGCGCAGTACGAGGAACTTCATCGCGTCGTCTGCACAGTGGACCCGCCGAAGCCAAGCGCGGCGGTCACATCGCCTAAGCTGGCCGAAGAACTCACCGGCGATATCGATGCCATCATTATGAAGGCTCTGCGCAAGGAGCCTTCGGCGCGGTACAGCTATGTGAAGGAACTCTCCGACGATATCGGTAGATATCTCGAACACAGTCCGGTGCTGGCGAGACAGAGCACCTTCCGTTACCGTGCCGGACGCTTCATCCGGCGCAGACGCGCCGCAGTCATCACGGCTTCGGCTGCGCTGCTGGCATTGATTCTGTTTTCGATCACCATGACGATTCAGGTAAGGCGAACCGCCCGCGAGCGCGATAATGCTGCCCGTGAACGGGATACCGCCGCCCGTGAGCGCGATAAGGCCGATCAGACCGCTAAGTTTCTTGAGTCACTGTTTACGAACGCCGGTCCCCGAGCCACCCAGGGTAAAGAGATTACCTTGCGAGAGACTCTGGATGAAGGAGCAAAACAGGTCAGGACCGAGCTTTCCAGTCAGCCGGAGATACAGGCTCACATGATGAAGGTCTTCGGAGACGTTTACGTCGACCTCGGCCTCTATGACCAGGCATTGGTTCAGCTTAAGGAAGTGTTACGGATTCAGCACGATGTTCTGCATGCCTCCGAGGTCGATCAGGCAGAAACCAAGCTGAGTCTGGCGAATGTTTACTACGAACTCGGTAACGTTGCCGAATTTGGGAAGCTCAACGAAGAGATCGTCGCATCGCGTAAGCTGCTGATGAAACAGAATCCCAACACGCTAGCGTCAGCTTTGAACTGCCTTGGATCCTTCTATGGCCAAGAAAGAGGAAATGCTGCTGCAGCCGAACCTATGTTCCGAGAAGCTATCGATCTCTATCGTCGTCCAGACGCGGATCCATTGAACCTAGCGGCAACGCTTACGAACTACGGCAATCTGCTCACCCAGCTTAAACGGTATCCGGAGGCCGAAAAAGCCTTGAATGAAGCACTGGATATTTTTCGCCGTACCAAAGGAGAACTGTACCCGGGAGTCCCGACAGTCATGGGATTCATGGCCAGATTACACAATGGCATGGGGGAT
>Ga0123357_10007082_pt1 | contig 13800 bp, 21 predicted proteins | sample TergutEmb28metaG_FD_89873 | JGI IMG/M metagenome (GOLD analysis project Ga0123357, IMG submission 89873) | Embiratermes neotenicus P4 segment gut microbial communities from Petit-Saut dam, French Guiana - Emb289 P4 | ecosystem: Host-associated > Arthropoda: Insects > Digestive system > Gut ... | reverse complement strand
TGCGCTGTAGCGCACACGCCAAGGTCACTGCATTACAATGTCTAGTTGTCGGGCAGGCGCATTGGACAAGTATGACGTCACGGACGGCGTACAGTACGTCGACTACGATGAAGCCCACACTATTCTCTGGCTATTATCTCCGTAACCGTTAAACTTTGGATATAGGTGTTTTGGGTTATATAGGTATAGTTTAACATAAGGAACACTCTCCCGAATTCTGGCACATTCCTCATGGGTCACTCTGTATAACCACACTTAATTCATAGTCTTTTCTTACATTCACAACATACCTTATTTACTGCTTATAATACCTCTTTTTACATGCTAAAACGTACCAAGCAACTCTCCTCTTCTACACTCCTACCCTACCCATCCACACGGCGAAACGGGAGGGGCGTAGGGAGGTCCTGGAAGGTCCCGGAGCAACGGCATCTTCAAATCTGCACCCACAACAGCTCTGTTTCTCGACATACATGCGCCATCTTCATTCAATTCTTTTTAAACATACTCCATAAACCCAAACACACGACGGCACGGTGCGCAAGGAGGGCATGGATGATACCTTCACGGTTTCCAACCTGCGGTTTCGAACAACTCGAGCTCTCTTAAATTCATTTCTAATAACATACTCCACCCTGAAATAATACTTACTTCATCTAGTCGAAAGCCGGGCAATATCTTGGGTGGGGCGTAGAGAGGGCATGTAGGATACTTCGCAGTTGGCAACCTGCGGCTTCGAACTACCGAATCTCTAACTTATATTCTTAATTATATACCCCAACCACACAAAATCCCTACTTCATCTGGTCGAAAACGGGCGATATCTTAAATCGATCTTTTTTTATAATACTCCACATACCTCTCCATATCCTATTGTAGTTGGCATCCTGCGGCTTTGAACCACTCATTCTCGCTATCCTTTACATACGTTTTTAATAATATACTCCAACCTCAAAAATACCTACTTCCAAATTCGAACGCCTGGCGCCATTTTGAATCGATGCTTTTTAATAATACACCAATACCTCTCTCATTACTAGTGTTGCGTTTTATGGTGTGAGGCAAATGATGTCAGCATGAATCTCTCGTGCTAAAGTAATGACCTCCAGTTTCCTGGCGTGTGAATATTGCCCGTCCAGGACTAAGATAACAGGATCTTCTTTTGTCGGCTTTGTATGTTTGATGAAATGAAGAAACACAGGGAGGAAATCTCGTTCTGTATCCACTACGAGGGATGGCACGCGTGGATTGATCCAGGTGATGTGCCATTCATCAGTTATTGTTTCATATTTTTGCTTGGAAATACAACTATCGGAGGAATGAAATGTACAGTTGGACTCATACAGGTGACGACTGCGAACTGAAGTATAGTTATTTGACGCTTGGTTCAATCTCAATATTTCTGTGTGTCTGTGCTGTACAATATTGATGCCTGTTTTGTCACAGTTGTAAAGTCCTGTAGGATTATGTTGAATGGTGTCCATTGCGGGTTCGTAGATTTCAAAAAACTAAGCTACTGATTCAGGATTGAAAACCATCGCTCGTGAGAGTGAAAGAACTTCAGGGGTTCTAACTGAAATTTGTGGCTGACGACGTAGGAAATTTTTCAGCAACTTCCTGCCAGCCTTTTCATTTCTCTTGCAAAATTGCTTTCTAATTAGGTTTCTTACAGCAAGTTCGTAAGTGAGACGCATGACGTCTGCCATTGTCAAACCAAAAAGCTTTCTTTCCATCAAAGGACGGTGCTCAGTCAGATCATTATCTGCTTCACAAGGAAGAACTTGCTTCCTACCCAGTTTTGTTTTGACTGTTTCACTTGAGCTTTTCTGCCGGCCTTTAACATAACGCTCTGATATTGTTTGTGGTACGTTGAAATCTCAGGATGCTTTGCAGCTGCCCACTTCCTTCTTCGTTAAAACCCCAATAGCTGCCTTCACTCTTTTGTGGTCCCATTTTTTCCTGTGAGCCATCTGTAATATTACATAACCCAGAAGCTATAATTTACAAGGTACTGACTTCCTAATATGGGGAGCTCCAAATCAGGCTCTTCAAACCTCGCCATAATAGTTGCAAACATATTTTGGAGAAAATAGTTGAATAAAACAGATGGAAATAAAATTCTACCAATGTACCAAAGCAATTGTTTAAGTTTACTCTTAACAGAGAACTGGGCACCTAACTAATTCAGAAGAATAGCTTACTTTCAACGGCGCATGAGTCACAGTTTAGCGATAAGCAAAAATTTCACAGCGCACCAAAACAAAGACGCCCACTCGGTACCGAAGTCGTGAGCAACTGACCGTTTATACTGTGATTACAAAGAACAGTCTCGCGTGCTTGATGATTTATATTCTTAAGCAGAGAGCGCAGCGCCTCCTGGTATAAAATAATGCACCTCTTCATATTAGGAAAACTCCCCATATTAGCCAACTTTCCCCTCATCTTCAAAAAGAAAGTCGAAAAATAAATAAAAAAAGAAAAGACAGCCTAAGTCATTCGAAATGACAAGTTCAGAGAATTGATAACTCCGCAAATAACAACAGCGGTTGATACAAATGTAGAAGAATATAAATTTTTGCAAGAATTATTTCTATTAAACAAGAGAAGATTTTTCAAGTTAGAAAAGGAAGGCCAAGAAAAGTGTCACTCAGTACTGGATCTCCCGCCTCTCTTCGCAATTTCGACAGTCAGCGATTAAGTTTACACTCTGTATGATCAGTAATCTATGTCCGCCATGAATGAATGTGTGATTGATAAGAATGCTTTATGGTCCGTGTTTCTTAATTTTTGTTTTAATGTCAAACGTGATGTTTGTAATCATTTGTACAAGATTATGATGCTAAAATCATTTTTTGTAGTGCATGTTACTAGGTTTGTGATGTCAGAAGTTTATGATAGAATGTATGGTGAAAATCATGTTTAAAATGACAAATTTTTATCATTGATGCAATTTTGTAACTTGTTACGTTGTGGTCAAAATCAGTGATTCAGGAATGATAGGAAAAAATATGATGGTACATGATAGTTGCTGGTGAATTATATAAGCACACTTCTGTAGGACATTTAAGTATAACGACACTGACATGGTTGTGTATGTGTGTGTATATGTATATATATATTTACAGGGTGTCAAAGGAGGAATGTGTCAGAATTCTGGAAGGTGTTCCTTATTCTAAACTATAACGATATAACCCAAAACACCTAAGTCCAAAGTGGAACGGTTACGGAGATAATGGCAAGAAAAAAGGGTGGCCTACTTGCGGGTCCACGCACTGTAACTGTCGGCTAACACTCACACCCCTTCGTCCTTGAATGTAGTCTATCATGACAAGCTTTCAGCTGGAAGGTGGGCAGTGAACTTCATTGCATAAGAAATGCTCGCTGCGTGCACTGTACATACGCAGTAGAGTTTAAGGCTGCGTTGAGAACGCCAGGTTAGTTGTACGGTTTGCAAAAATGCCTGTTGTGTTTTCCCACGTTGAATATTGTGACATGCATTTTGTGTATGGATTTTGCGATGGCAATGCACGTGCTGCTGTTCAAGAATACCAAAGGCGATTTCCCGATCGAGTGGTCTCTCTCATGGGCTTATCGCGAATGTAAGTGTGGCGAACTATACATGAGGAAGATTTGTATCCTTACCATGATCGAAGGGTATAACATCTGGAACCAGGCGACCATGCGTAGCGTATGGATTTGTGCAACTGGATAAAATCTCATCCCGAACTGTTAATCGTCATTTTATTCAGTGATGAGGCGTATTTTCCGCGGGACGGTGTTAATTAATGAAATGTGCATACGTGTTCCCACGAAATTCCTCATGAGACAAGTGTAACCAACTTCCAAAGGAGGTTTACAGTGAATGGTTGGTGTGGTGTGCTTGTTAACAAGTTAATTGGACCTTATGTATTCGACAACAGTAGTAATATGCGCTGTTTGCTCCGCCACCGTGACAAAATACCCCGAAGATTTAGTCTAAATACCCTGAAGAAGGAATCGGAAAAAGTAGTCGAAGCAGATGTGCGTACGTGTGCATGTTAGGTTAAGAGTAAACCTAAGATAATGCAAGTTATGTGTAAACCTAAGTTAATGTATGTTAAATTGAACTTAAGGTCGTAGGTGCCGAAACGTCGGTAATGAGTGCAAGAATAGTTAAGGTGGATGTCAAACCTAAGGTAATGCATGTTAGTTTAAACCTATGGTAAGGCATCTTAGTTTAAAACTTATATGATGCCGAAACGTCTGTAATCGTTTAGTGCAAGATGGCGTTAGCGTAAACCTAAGGTATTGCTCGGTGTTGCGGATACCAAACCTAATGTAATGCATCTTAGTTTAAACCTCAGGTAATGCATGTTAGTTTAAACCTAAGATGATGCCGAAGCGTCCGTAATCGTTTAGTGCAAGATGGCGTTAGCGTAAACCTAAGGTAATGGTTGGTGTTGCGGAAACCTAAGGTAATGCATGTTAGTTTAAACCTAAGGTAATAGGTGCCGCCGTGGGGATTGGTAAAGCAAGCCCCAAGATGGCGGCGGCTTAGCATATGTCAGAGTGAAGTATAATATTAAAAAGGATAGGTGCCGCTGTGGGGATAGGTAAAGGAAACGTGCACCCTCATTTGGTCCCAAAAAAAGGTGGCGGCAAGTGTGTATAATATTAAGAAGGATGGGCCAGCGGCACGAGTAGTGCCTCCATGCCCTCCCTACACCCTGGTGATGCCGTGAGGAATGGTAGGGAACCTCTGTGTTGTCAGGTATGGGAGTATGAAATAAGTGCGGTTAAAAATGCCTGCGCGTATAGGTTGTTGAAGTGAGGGATATTTATGTGTAGGTAGGGTTCGCCCTGACGTATTGCCGCCGTCAAGTTTGGTAAATAGCGTGGGTAAGGTATGGAAAAGAGTGAAAAAGTCTTGGTACGGTATTGCACGCAGCACTCAAGGGTAAATTAGGCTGTGAGTTACCGGAGTGAGTGCAAGAAGTGTCTGCGAAAACCGTATAGAATAATACTGAATGCTTAGTCATATACGTGGTACACCCGCCAGACATGTAGGAGCGTGGGCGACTTAGCAGCAGGTGTTCGGAAGATGAGATCATACTGTGAGGCCGTGAGCAATAGGTGACATCATGCAGCAGTCGCGACTCAGCATTGCAGTTCAGACTTGTCGCAATGTAAGTCCAAAGTCTTTTAGTTGTAGCTAGCAGTAGGAAGTTCGCTGCCGGAGTCTATCAGTGTTACAAGCCAGTGTCGCAGTGCTGGAAAGTTCTAGCTTGAGAAACGAAGTGCTGAAAAGTTCGTAGCCTATGTGTGTGTGTGTGTAGAAAAGTTCTAGGCCTGTATGTGTGTTGAAGGGTTCTTAGCAGGTACATGAGTTATGGAGGTCCGGTCACCCCTGTGCGCCGTGCTGACATATCATTCGTGCCTAACAGTACAAACGTTGCACCAAGCGGATTCCGACACGCACGATGAAACAATGGAACTAGAGCGCGTGTGTGAGGGACTTAGTCAAATGCATGAGTATAAATACGTTAGGCGTGGGATATGTAAGGTAATTGTGTTCGTACCTCTCCTGCTACTGTAACAACCACTGCTTCCGCTGCTGTAATATCACCATTGCTGCCGCCGACCACTGTTACCACCGTCTACATTGCTACCGTCCACTCACCACTGCTACCGTCCACTCACCGTGACGAATCTGAATGAACCAGGTATGTGAAACTAGAAGTAAATGCACGTATGTGTGTACCCGAGAGAAATGGCAGAATATAATTAGGACCACTGCCCTGTTTTAGGTTAATGGCTTGGCAAAAGTTTGAAGGTAGCACCAGCTTTAGCGACAGCCACGATACCATTCAGGGCATAGCGTGAAATGGGATGTGGTTCAACGAGTACCAACCAAGTGATGAGGATCGAATTGCCGAGGTTATGTTATGGCTATGCCATTCGATGGGGCTATGTTGCACAATTGTCGCCGAATATGCAATGTGTAAAGCTGGTAAATTAGCATCACGCCCTGATTCACTCGCCCTCTACATTGCTAGTCCTCAAACGTGGTCACCCGAAATTGCCGTGCTGTTGCAAGAGCAACCGTCCCCTAAATATGCATTGTGGTGTGTATAGTTTGAATTAGTTCGACAGTGGTCCTTGCCTGGTAAATTAGTGTCCTATTTTATCAGGTATGTAGGAGATGATATTATACTCAAAATAGTGTTTGTAAATAGTGTCAAACCCTGCGGTCCGCGGTCCAACATGGATTTAACATAATGTATGGACCATGTTTGAATACAATTACGAGAATTATGCAATCCTAATGTTACCTTCGCAAACCTTAGGCGATAAAGTTCTATACGTACGGCATTTCCTGACCGCAATAGCAGGCGGAACTACACGGCGCTGTGGCCGCTGCGTATACATGATCGATGACTCTCGCCCTTACTATGATTTAGGTTGTAGAAAACCTGAGATGTGTATATGTATACTGTGCTGCATGCATCCCCATTCATTAAAATCAGCAGCCTCCGAAATTGTGTTTCGAATGTGTAATAAAGAAAAAGTGCGTTTGGATCATGTAAGTTCATGCAAACCAGTTGATTCCAATTTCGATTTTGAATTCGTTTGAAACTCTTTGAGCCACGTCTCGCCAGCCCCCTCCCTCCCTCCAGCCAGCCCACTGACGGAGTGCTTCCCGTTTAGGATTATTGACGCTGCCGGCCCAGATGCTGCTGCAATACTCACCCTGCAGAGAATGATGCCAGGATAGAGACAGGTTATTGCTACAAATTAAACAACATTCAGCTACAAAGTGCTGTTTATTAAATCAGTGTGTGTGTGATACATTAAGTTACACAAAAGTTACAAGCTCCTCTTCCAAGCGAGGGTAATTTATGAATGTGCTTGCATTAGGCGGAGGTTCAACAAAAGATGTCAAAGCTAAGGACGATGTCACGTAGGACAAAACTTCAGGCAATGCGCTAATATAATCGCGCAACTCTTGCTGTAGGATGGGGAAAACTCGCACCAGATAGTAAATGTCGGGATGTGTCAGGCTTATGTATTCCGTACCCACAAACAGTCTGGCCGAGCCGTGCCTCCTGGGGGTGTGTAGACGAAGTAGCCACTCTTGCACTTGATGACGACACGATCCCCGCCGACACACATGGAATCGGGTATGGAAGGCAGACATTCCGCCACAGCGTCCACTTTTTCGTCGTTGAGAATGAGGGACTTGGAACCGCCCCTTCGAATGGCGCCGAATTCCACCAATGGTTGATAATCGCGTGCAGGGTAGTAACCGACAGACACGTACTTCGTCTTGTCTTCGTTGATGAAGAACATGAGACGTAGCAGGACCCGCTTGGCATCGAAGGCCGGATTGGGGGTCCAGTAGGTACAGATGTCGGATGGTTGAGTGGTGGGCAGCTGCTCCACATTCTCCTGGATCTGACGTAACACCGGCCGATTGGCGCCTGCAGGACCATCGGAGGGGTGGGACCGTCAGCGTCTAGTTGCCATCGTAGCAGGAGTGACAGGGCAAACTATGTACTTGGCCGACTTATAGGGCTGCAACAAAATCGGCAGTATGACGTGTCATATCGGGCGGGCAATTGACGAAATCTTTCTTCTGAAGGTAGTACAACAACCAATCGTAGACGGAATGCGCGGTTTTGTTGCGCAAGAGTATTTAGGAATTCTGTCGCATGGTAAGGGTACATCAGTGCTCGTGATTGAAAGAGTCTGGCGAGGGACAATTGATATCCTCTAGGTTATGGATCGGCCGTCCAGTCAGTCCGGCGAGAAACGTGCATTTCGAGATGCCGTAGGGGTAGAGGTGGGCGAAACATGCCACGGCCTTATTCAGGACCGTGTGCAACTCCTTATAGACAATATGGCCGTCCATCCAATTAATGCCGTAATCTACCGATCCGTGATCGGCCATCATGTAGGGCGGTTTGAAACGGAACGTCTCGGAAGCGATGGAACTGGCAACGCACAGTTCCTTGACGACCGTCTCATTCTGCCGCCCCCGCAAGAGCTCGTAATCGATAAAGGCCTCTCCAACACTCAGCCATTTTAGAATAGGAATGAAAAGAATCGTCCAAAATACTCACCTTTTATAGACAGCTGCGGCAGAATTGACCCCAGCCGCCACGATGCATTTTAGACCCGAATTCGGCCGTGAACATCTCCACCTGCCGGTCTGCCGGTGTTGCGAAGAGCGCCACAAATTGCTAGGGAGTGTAGCCCCGATCCATGTAAATGGCGAATAGACAGCAGTACTTGCCGCAGACGTCACTAGTCAGGCTCTGCAGTTGTCGCCTGTTACGTTCCCAAGTCGTGCAGGTCCGCTGTACAAATTACACGATATCGGGCACGAACGGTACGATGCCGTGCGAATCAAAATAGTAGGCATATGAAGATTTGGGTCGGAAGTGCATGGCAACCAGTGTGATCCTCTCTTTGTGTGGGGATCGGCATTGACTAGGACGGTGCAAGTTTTCTTGATTGAACTTGGCAGAAGATCGGAGGCGTAGACGTCAAGGAAGGAATTCGCATTGCGCAATGTACACAGTATCTGCAAGGTGTCCATATAGTAGTCCGTTGTGACGTTACGCGCCAAATTAAGGAGGACTGAATTGTCAAATTCTAGATACAGCAGTCACGTGATCGCTTCGGGTAATGGTTTGGCGAATTTCAACTCCACTCTAATATTGCCCTGTTCGGGGTGCGAAGTGTGGTCATCAGAAGCGCCCTGGTCGGGAGTAAGATCAGAGATTAGCATGAAATAGCCGTTAACAAACATATCTGTGTTATCTGATGGCCGGAGTTCGAATGATGGATGCATGACCCTTCGAACAATGTCCTATAGCCCATTACAGAGGTCTTTTCATGATCCATGCCCAGAGATAGGCCCTCGTTAGGTTACTGTTTGCCGTTCACGAATAGCGAAAAATTGCTGATGTCGTAAAGTTGAAATTTGTAGGGGTTCGTGTCCATTGTGCCTATAAAATCGGCATTCTTAACCATGGTGAAGAGGACACGTTTCGGCACGGGGCCCAACAAGGCGTTGTCGATAGACAGGGATTTTGAATCGGCGGAGAATGTGAACGTCTTGAGTTCGACCCTCGTCGTGTTATAGAGTGCTAGAGCTCCCGTATTCAATGTAGCAGTATGAGCTAACAGTGTGACGGGGTCAAGTTTCACGCGCTTCACCAACAATTGGGCGTCCAAAAGTTTGAAACTGGTCTTTGAATCGGCTTCGTTGCTCATCATGTAGAACTAGGGTCGGGGTTTCATCAATCTTATATGCAAGCTGACGCCCGGCAGAAGGACGAGCGGGACGTTGAACGGATCGCTATGCACACGCCCGAAAAGCTGCAACTCTTTACTGGCACTAAGTTTGTCCCAGCGAGTGATGAAACGTCTGTTAGTCACGGCAGTCACAGTCGCAGACGTGGGATCGCATGGCAAAATGTCGCCAGTGTCACGCAACCAGTAGGCGTTCGTGAGATGTGTGGCTGCCGCATCGGTGCCGTAGGTCAGGAGAGTCTGGAGATACGTGCGATAATTATAGTGGTCGCTCGATTGCGTTGTGGTGCCATTAAGAACGACTTACATTGAAGAGTGAGTGGAGGAGATAATTGGTGTCGCCCGTGTGGTCCGAAACGTCTATATTATTCCCGGAACCCGAGACTAATTTACCCCGGACGAATAGTTGGATATCGAGACGTATGTAGTTATCCTTTTGGGCAGGCATGAGGAATTCAAGGTCATATTGATCGACGGGGCGATAGGTTTTTACGCAGTCTCAATAGTCCCCAGCACAGACATCTGTACTGGTTTGTGCGCGAAGATGTCAAACTCGCTACTTATGGACGCTATCTCTGCGGCAGAAATGATGTGACTGATTAGGAGTAGGAGAAGATATCCCTTTTTATTACCCGGGCACGCATAGCAGTTGTGTTTTTAGGCTTTTTGCCTGCCTGCTTCTTCGACAAAACACGTGTCGCGCGTTTAAGACCCCTGCCCCGCAATTTGCCGATTAGATGCCGTGTGGATTCTGTGACGGCATCGCCGAAATGTTTCGATATGATATCTTGTGCAGTGACGTCGGGTGATTTATTTTTCGCTATATCCGTGATGATCTTGCCACCTGTCCGGCCCACGGTCCACACGAGAGGTCGCACGAAACGGAAGAGAGTGCCTAGGAAATTGTCGATCCCATGCCCTCGCTGAAGGTACAGCGGAGCTGAATAGATAGGGCCGATCGCCGTAGCAGAGGGAATACCACGACCCGCCTGATTGAGGTAGTACGTCTCTAAACGATGCATCGTAATAAATGTCCTACTATAGATTCCTACGCCATGTTTTATATAGATCTACCACTGGTAATTCTTGCGAAAATGAAGCACCACTTTCGTAGGCTTAGTGCTGTCCTCAAAGGGGATGTGCAGACCCTCGGTCGTCAGGAACTTGATTCGAATGTCCTGAAATCTGCGCTGCTCCAAAGGCACGTATTGCACGTTCCGAAACTCGTGCTGGCACATGGCGTTGGGGTAGAGCCGAAACGTCCATATGCATCGGACGGTGCTGTCGCCCAGGAATTGCGTAGATATCACGTTACAGTAGAATATGACGTGGCTTGCCCCTTCAGGAGACGAAGAGCACGAAATTTCGCAGACTCCCACTTCCCAATTGGAGGTCGGACCAAGGTCTATAGGTTGGGCTAGTTTCACCGTGAAATCTGCATGTGTATTCTGGTCGTAAATGTCCCGTGAGGCATTACTCAGCAGAGTGACGTAAACGTTATTCTGACCCTGTGACGTCATGTCAGATATCCTCGACGCTAGATGCCGGGATCCAAGAGTCAAAATCCCTACCGTAACCTTTCCACCGGACGAAATACTCCCGAATGCCTCGTCTAACACGCTTGTGTAGTATTTTATCTATCTTGTAAGTGGTATCTTTCGAGATGCTAACAGGTGTGAGTTCCTCCGCGTAAAATAGTCCCTCTATCGGCGTCTTGTTCAAATCTTCAAGCTCGTAGACGGGTCGTGGACTCCGCTCTATAACTTTCCTAATGCGAAATATTTCCGTGGAGAAAGTCTGCTCACCGCCCTTGGCAAACTTCATTTTCTCCTTACGGATACGTACGTGCTGCCCGACGCTAAATTTGACTTTAGACACGCGAATGCAGCGGCGACGGTTCATTCTCTTCCATATGGCGAGGGTGTCCGAATCTGTTACACGTGACGGTGCCATACCTGTAGTCGAGTGAACCATGTCTTTGTAGGCCCGGACAAATTTCGGCAGGACGTCGATATGGCGGAAAGTATTTTCATACGTTCAATTTTTATAGTCTGTCACGAATCGTGCGCTGAGCACGTTCCACGACCGCACATTTCACGTCGGGGTACCTACACACCTGGAACTGTATGCCCTCGTCACGTAACACTTCCTGAAAATCTTTATTCAGAAATTCCTTGCCCTTGTCCGTGCGTACCCATACGGGTCGTCGCGAAGGTAATTTTGGCTTATCATCAAATATGGACCGAAACACCGCGGTGACTGCAGGGCCGCTCTTTTTCTTCACGGGTATCAGATATAGAAATTTCGAGAATACATCAATGACGGATAGAATTTACCTGAAATTATCATTGTTTTTTGCGTAGGACTGCACATCCAATAAATTGCATTCCCACATATCCATAACGTTAGTCACGGTATAGGAATTACGAGCGAAACGTTTCCTCACGGGTCTGTGTAGAGTATATGCATCTTGTTCTTCTAACCATGCCCGGTAGCGGCGACAGATTGCGGTTTACCCTTCATCTTCGATTCAGCCACCTCCGCCTCTCGAAGCTTCCGCAACGTCGAAAAGCCTGCCGGACTGCCTTCAGCATAGTATATATCGTTAATGGATGCCATTAATACTTTGTCCACTTACGACGTAACGAGGATTCGACTCCACGTCCCTTCGGTTTCGCAAAGAGGGGCGCAATGATGTCCCAACATTTTTCCCGTCGTGTTATATTAATGTTACCGTCGGGCTGATATTGGGTCAAATGAGCATTAGTCATCGTCAGTATTTTCTTATACGACTTCAGATCGTCTTTGGTGATAACTTCCGTGTTCACATTCTTTCGCGTCAACAGTTCCCACAAGCCCTTCGATCCCTTAAACACTCGGTCCTTAATCGTTATATCACAACTGGTATCGACCACTATCGGCGAATCGTCTATCATAAACATATCACCGTCCTACGGACGCCATATTGCGTGTCGAGAAAACGTCTCTTTTACACGTAAGGCATCAGGTGGGGACTAGCTAAAGGACCGACATTTTCCCTACCATAATCATGGGACGCATCCTCAACGAAATTATCATCTTCATCGTAATCATCTTCGTAGTCATCTTCCTCAACACGTTCTTGTTTCGCGGGTTCATATGTGAACTCTTTAATCGGTGGAGGTGGGGTTGCGGTAACCGATGCCGACGTTACCGTCGTCTGTGTCCCGCGGCGCATCTTTTGAGGCGTAGACGGGGGTTGAGGAGGTGGAGGAGGGGCAACGTTGCTAGCTTGCCATGTAGGCATCACTTTGCTTAAAACTTCCGCAAACACATTCGTCTCAGTCTTTTTTCTCACATCGGCCTCGTCCATCTTTTACGCATCTTAAGCCACTCCTCATAAGGATGATGCTTACGTATCTTTTTGGCCTCCGCATAAGAGTCACGTTTCTTAACCGTCTCTCGATGTTTTCGTATGGAAACCGCCGTCGGTTCCCGTGACATGAATTGTGAGCCGTGCAACCGATCGGCAGGGATGAGGTACATCTTACGTAACATGATTTCGTACAATGAGGCTAGCTAGCAGTCAATAGAGGCAGCAGGAATCTCCCACGCTGTACTATAAGTTTCTTCTTCTTGGAGAGAGGCACGCGCCTGTCGGAAATTTTGCGAAACGCCGCCTTGTGTTTTTGTAGCTTGCGCGTGTCACAACCAGTCAGCTTTATATTGCCGTCCAACACGTTCAAGACATACTCGCTTATACAATTGACGATTTCTTTGCTACACTACGAAATGATAGCTTTACGCAATTTCGGGTCGGCCGTCTTCAGCACCTGCAGAGTGTGATAATTGGTCTTCACTCGCTTCATCGTCTACATACGAATAGAAGGTGAGGGAATGGTTTTCGTCCGGGAATATGTGGGTACGGAATGTCAGACCGTCGTTCGTATTTTGTGTCAGATCAAAGAGGAGGTAACCGTAGGGTTCTTGTGTCTCGTCCAAGTAAGCGTTATATAGACCTAAACTATCTTCGGGGTACACTTGACTGGCCAGATACATGAACTGTTTCTTATCTATGACGTTTTTCAATGCTACTATATATTGAGCATATAACGAGATGACCCTACAGAACCTGACCTGATGAAACAGATTTTGAGTGATTAAAATATCGCTTATATTCCGATGATGACATCCTCGCGTAAACATTTCACACGCTTACTTTGAATAAACGTCGTTTAACACATCGTCAAGGATCACGAGGCTTGCTTCGCCGTTTGCACTACGAAAGTCTTCCGCCACTCCCTCGTTAAATGTGACGTCCGCCGGCAGACGGGAGGGCACAGCACTCTTCTCGCCGTAACACCACACTACCCCACCGGCAGATGGCTCCGTACAGAGGTGGCGGAGGTTCTGGAGGAAGCGTTTGACGAATGACGTCTTCCCGGAAACGCTAGGTCCACACACGATACACGAGAACGGATGCCTAAATTTCAGATCATCACTCATGGATGGTCGGGCGGT
>Ga0123357_10007081_pt1 | contig 13800 bp, 14 predicted proteins | sample TergutEmb28metaG_FD_89873 | JGI IMG/M metagenome (GOLD analysis project Ga0123357, IMG submission 89873) | Embiratermes neotenicus P4 segment gut microbial communities from Petit-Saut dam, French Guiana - Emb289 P4 | ecosystem: Host-associated > Arthropoda: Insects > Digestive system > Gut ... | reverse complement strand
TAAAATTTACTTTTATTATTTGTGGTGATATTAATATTAACTACCTAGTTGATAGCTACAAAAAGAAACAACTTGATAGCATTTTATATTCTTTTAATCTTTGTAGTATAGTTAACTTCCCTACCAGAATTGGCCCATCCTCCTTATCAACTATTGACAATGTTTTTATTGATAATTTGTATTTAAATAAATATGATATTGCCCCACTAATAAACGGTCTTTCTGATCATGATGCACAACTAATGACTACAGATTTCTCAAAAACATAGTAACAACCAGCATGTCTACTATAAGAGAGATATAAATCAGTCCACCATAATGGAATTTCAGCTTAAACTCAGCTACGAAACTTGGGATTCAATTTTTACAAAAAAAAAAAATGATGTTAATGAAATTTATAACACTTTTTTGAACACATTTTTAAAACATTACCACTCTTGTTTCCTGATGATCAAAACCAATAGATTATTAAATGATAGGCCGTGGATTACATCTGGCATACGAGCGTCATGTAAATATAAAAGAGAACTTTACATGGAATGTAGAAAGTATAAAAATCCGATTCTAGACACGTATTCTAAAGACTACTGTGGAATCTTATCAAAGGTTATAAAGGAAGCCAAAAAGATGGAATATGATAAGCGTATTCTGAACTCAACTAATGGATGAAAACTTCATGGAATTTAATAAATACTGAGAGAGGCAAAGGTATGAATAATCAGATCATCCAGTCACTAAATATTGGTGATGAAATTACTACATATCATCAAACTATTGTTGATGCCTTTAATAAACACCTTACAATGATCCCAGATACAATTATTAAAAATAACATTGATAAGAATTACTCAGCCGAATCTTACAAAAACAATCTACCTCACTCTATGGTAAATGCATCACATTCCTCATTTCCTAGGATGAAGTTCACGTATACTACCGAAAAAGAAATTGTTAAAATAATAAAATCTTTTAAACATTCTAACTCCTGTGGTTATGACGAAATCACAACTACTGTAATACAGGTCTGTTCCCCTTACATTACCTCCCCATTAAACTATATATGTAACAGGGCACTTTTTACTGGCACATTTCCTGATAGACTAAAATTTGCAACTACAAGACCTCTGTTTAAGAAAGGTGATAAAAGACACAAACTGAACTACCGACCAATATCATTACTACCGGTGTTTTAAAAAATTTTGGAAAGAGTAGTGCAAACTAGATTAATAAATCAGTTGAATGACTGTAACATACTTAGAAATGAGCAGTATGGCTTTCGATCTGGCCTTAACACTGATAGTGCCACATACAAACTAACAAATGAAATTTTATATGCACTGAACAATAAAGCACTAATAGGTGGTATTTTTTGCGATTTGGAAAAGGTATTTGACTGTGTTGATCATGAAATTTTATTACTTAAACTTAAAACTTATGGTATAACTGACAATCATTACAAACTTTATAAATCTTACTTGAATAACAGATACCAAAGAACACTAGTATATGATCAAACAGGTAATGCTGTAACTAGTACTTGGGCCAAAGTCATACATGGGGTCCCACAAGGTTCCATTCTTGGACCCTTGCTTTTTCTTCTTTTCATAAATGACTTGCCTATGTTTGTGAGAGAAAAATCGATACCTATTCTATTTGCAGATGACACTAGTATCCTAATATCGCATTCTAATCTGTTTGATTTCAAGAATGAGATAAAATCATTATTTATTAGTTTAAATGAGTGGTTTAAAATAATTTGCTTTCTTCGAATTTTTCTAAAACACAACTTGTATATTTTACAACTAGAAATACAAATCAAATAGAAATTGCTATAGATTGCAATAACACAACTATTCCTATAAGCAGCTTGACTACATTTCTTGGTCTTACAGTGGACTGCACCTTGTCATGGAAGACCACATTGACTTGATAACAAAAAAAACTGAGTAATATATGCTATCTGATCCGAAATATTAAGCCATATTTGTCTATTTTTACACTAAAGATGATTTATCACTCACTTTTTCACTCAGTCATGTCTTATGGTGTAATTTTTTGGGGAAACTCGCCACATAGCACTATAATTTTTAAAATGCAAAAACAAGCAATTAGAACAATGCTGGGATGTGGATATAGAGAGTCTTGCAGAAAGTTGTTTGTGGTTAAAAATAGGAACTACTTTACCTCAAACAGTGTAATTTATGATAGCAACACCAGACATAGAAATGATTTACATGTACCCCAGGCAACACTATGTACCAGAAGGGAGTTTGTTGTTTGGGTGTAAAAGTTTTTAATAGTCTTCCTAGAGCACTGAAAGACATTTCCAGTGAGTCCGGTAAGTTTAAGACTGCCTTGAGAAATTTTTTTGGAAAAATACTCATTTTATAGTTTAGATGAATTTTTTGCCAAACAATGATACTTCTGGTGCATATCAAGCCATATAATGTTTATTGTATTCACTGAAACACAAATTGTGTAAAATTTATGTTCGTACTAAAAATGTACTGTGTTTCTATTGCAAATTTTTATGTGTGGCTTACCATATTATTGAGCCAATTTAATTATCGATTTGACTATTCCTATATCCATTGGATATATTCCTGTATATGGAATTTTGGGGAAAATAAATGAAATGAAAAGTGAGCTGCAGAATTTGACCGCAGTCATCATTTTCTGCCAGCACTCTGAGAAGAGCTTTTAGGATCAATGTAAATTGTTTTGTGTTTATTCTAACTTAAATGTCACAAATCTTGAAAGAGTATGCATCTTCTACTCTGAGTAAGAACAAACCTTATACAGCCTAACCTACATGCTGCAAACGTGTGGTGCAAGTATTATACTGGTTTCATTGAGTGTAATTGTGAACGGTAGTACCAGTAGTGTATGCTCCTTGAGTTCCTCTTTACAGCTGGACAGTGGTGTGGTGACCATATTCTAGATTATGGAGGATAGTTACTTTAATTCTGAGATGGTGGTAGATTTGTTCGTTATCTTCTTTCACTCACGAATATCTCCATAGTTCAGTTTTAGCCTTGAAAAAGAGAAGCTTGTTTTGGCATGTGTGCTGTGGTATGGATTTGGGAAGGTGGTAGTAATAAATCTGTGAATTAAGTAACTGCTCTGTAGAGTAACGTAATACTATGCATTGGCAATGAAAACCCCACAAAGGTTCATTTACTAATTTTCATCCATCCATGTATTGTAAGTGTTGAGATTAGCCAGAGGTGGCATACCATAACAAGACTAGTGCATGAAAATGTGGGATGAGTTGTATATTTGTCTAATTTTATTGTTCCAGTCGATTGATGGCCTTGAAAAGAATGGGTGTTGTAAACAACTATGAGAAGATTCGAGATTTTACAGTGACAGTAGTTGGAGTTGGTGGAGTTGGCAGTGTTACTGCAGAAATGTTGACCCGATGTGGTATAGGCAAGGTTAGTAACTGCTAGTCCATTCGTCTGGTGTAGGAATGGATGCAACTGCCCATTCGCTGAGCAGGATTAAGCCTAAATAAGGATGAATTTTTGACATTATGCTATGAACTACTGAAATGTAAGCCAGCAGAGGCTACCTTTTCCTTCAATTTCTTGCCTTTGGTCAGATAGGTTAATTGAACGAATTGTCTTATATATAATTATATAGTTATATATCGTATATTAAATTAATAAAGATTAAATTATTAATAGAGGAAGCTGAAAATGGGTACTGCTCAGAAACAGTGTAATGTGTGTAATTAGCATGATGTGAGTTACAAATGCATTTGGTATGCACTGCCATATATATATATATATATATATATTAGTGTTTAGAAGTTCCCACATGAAGTGGAAACCTATATGTGTTGTGTACAAGTACCTATCGCCCTTGGGATGCCAGTATAAGAAGATTATACTGTAGTTAGATATTATATAGTATGACATACTAGTTCAGTGAAAGTGATTTGGAGAATAATCAGTTATCACTTTCTTTGTTGCAGCTGATACTGTTTGACTATGATAAAGTGGAACTTGCCAATATGAACAGACTATTTTTCCAGCCACACCAGGCAGGTTTATCAAAGGTGGAGGCTGCAGCAAGAACCCTTTCTTTTATCAATCCTGATGTTACGTTGGAAACATATAACTATAATATAACTACATTAGACAGTTTCCAGGATTTCATTAATAGAATCAGGTCAGTAATAATACTGTAGGGCAGTGCTTTACAACTTGCATGGTTGGCTGAAATATTTATGAAGAATATTAAACTCAAGTTTGTTTTGCTTCTCATATTTTGTACTGCATTAGTGTTATTGAGAAATTATAGTAGTTATAGGAATTCATGAAATCTTACTTGTTCGTTCTAAGCAGCATTATTAAATGGACACAGGCTCTTGTGATCTCAGTAGATGCCAGCACATTGTTATATTATTTTTTTAATGTCTGTAAATTGTTATTGGCAGCAATGGCAGCCTCTCAGGTGGACCTGTAGACTTGGTACTCTGCTGTGTGGACAACTTTGAGGCCCGCATGGCTATCAATTCTGCTTGCAATGAGTTAAATCTACCCTGGTTTGAGTCTGGTGTGTCAGAAGATGCTGTTTCAGGACATATACAGTTCATCGTGCCTGGAGAAACTGCCTGTTTCGGTGTATGTAATTTCTCTAATAAAAGATGCAGGCAGGTCACATTCAGCACTTCACTGGCATGCTTTTCTTTAATTGTCAGGTATGAGAGAGTATTTGAAGTGACTAGTCTAAACAAAATAACAGTCTTAATATCCAATGGAGAATAGGACTTTCTTTCACTGTATACAATTTAAATGTGTTTGACAGAATCGTACATATTAATTCACAGTGGAGTCAAAAAACTGACTGCAGATGTAGTAGAAGTATTTGAGATATTCTTTCCTCCACTATATGCATAAAAGCTCTGGAGCCAAAATATCTTGTCCATTTGGTACTGGGCACACTTTCATGTGAAGTAAAGATGGTCATCGTGTGCATACAGTCACTTATTTCATCTGTACTAAATAAGTCAATAGTGGAGCTGATTTCACAACTCATTGACATGGTTTCTATGAATGGGGCTCACTTTTCATTTAATTTGTAGTACATGTGCATGGAAATAGAATCTAGCAACTTGAAATCTACTTTCTCTTACATGTAGGTCTAAAAATGTAGTTCACATCTTGTCTCTACTTATTTACTCATGGTGAGTGGACAAGATTATTCCTCATACTCTTCAGCAATGAAAGTATAACTTTGCAGTATTCCACCCTGCTGAGAAAACACAACACTTGGCAGATACATTGCAATATATATATATATATATGTGTGTGTGTGTGTTATGAACACTACCTGAAATTGTTGATACTGAAGATCCTACTTTGGAAATCCACATGGAATGTTTGTTGGACTGTAATTTCAGAGACTTAGTTGGGTTACAAATTGTACTAGAAAGAAATTGGACACATAATCATTAAAACAGCAGGTTCAGTTTGTGATTTAAGGCATAAAAATGCATGCACTTTTGTATCAATAAATGAAGTTCCTGAATTTTGACCTCCATTAATTTGTAACTGTTATACCTACAGTAAAGTGTATCATAACACTCTGCATGAATGACTGAAATAAGTTTCAAAACAAAGTCAGAATTTCATTATCACACTTGGGCTCATTGTGATGTTGTCTGAAGGTCTGGTGATATTCTGGTGTCTAAATGAGTAAAATTTTACTCGCAGAATCAACAACTCTAGCATGTGACCAAAACTCTGTAAATTAATGTATGAATATCTTCAACAGTTTAAGATATTCCAAAATCTTTAAGCTTGTGATATAGGCCTACTGTCTATCATTGCATTTCAATTGTAAAGTTTATCTTTCTGTGATTATTTTCTGCTAGTATTTTTTCATGCATGAAACAACCTTGTTTTCTTGTATACATGAAGTTTTGTATTAATAACATCAATAATGACCACGATAAAATTAGGAGGTACTGTACAGTATCATTATTGAATTCAGTATACCCATGAAACTCATTAGGCTAATTAAAATTTTTAAAAATTTATCCTGTAGTAAAATCCTTACAGATAAGTATGTATTTGATGCACTTTCAGAATGCCCTGTGGTATAATAAGATGCCTTCTCACTGTAATATTTAAACTTGGCTTTAGGTGGTCGAGAAAAACCAAAAAGGAGTAGAACTGAGTTGAACACGTAACAAGTAGAACTGATTTGAACACGTAACACCCAGTCTGTGATACTGATGTTAAGATACATGGCAACCTGACAGATTGTGTCAAGAAGTAGTAAGAGAAAGCTAAATACACAGTGCAATCCATAAGTTTTAGGACTGATTTTTTTTTTAAATAACAACAAGAGTGATCTATCGGCCAGCCCACTAAGTACTATCACCCAACATCCATTCACACACCGAGTTTCATTTGTTTATCTTCGACAGTGTACGAGTTGTAACTTGTCTTGTAAAGTCAGTTTTCTTTATACATCATGGATGGCAGAAATGAACAGAGAGTTGCCATAAACTTTGTTTCGAAGCTTGTCTGTTTGTGACAGAAACATTAGTATTGGTGCAAAAGGCGTATGGGAATGAGGCTGTGAACCGATCAAACTTTTTAGGTGGTATTCTCAGTTTTGAGATGGAAGCAGGCTGGTAGAAGATGACTAGAGAGGTGGCTGTCCAAAATCAACTCAAACTGAGGTAAACGTTGCTGCTATTGCTGATTTGGTCCAAAATGATCATTGAATCACATCAAGAATGATAGCAGAATCTTTGAACATCCCCAAGTCTGTAGTTCTTCGGATTCTGAAAGAGGATTTGGGAAAGGGAAAGTTGTGTGCATGTTTTGTTCCACACTATTTGACACCTGAGCAAAGAGAAGATCGAGTCACATCTTGCCAAGACATTAATGTGATGGCTGATGCAGACAACATTTTTTTTTTAACAAAATTATTACGGGAGATGAGATCTGGTGTTTTGCCTATGACCCCGACACAAAGCGACATTTCTGAATGGGTTGGTGAAATGTCCTCTCGGCTGAAGAAACTGAAATTCCAAAGTTCCTGCATCAGGAGTATGTTGATAATTTTTTCGACTCTCAAGGCATAGTGCACAAAGAATTAATACCAGAGGGACAAACAGTAAATGCAGAATTTTATAAAGGAGTAATGGATCGCCTCCTGAAGCGCATTCAATGGGTTTATCCAGCTGTGTTCTGCACCCAAGTTTTTTTCTTGTTGCATGATGATGCACCCACCCACAAAGTTGCAAGATTGCCAATTTTTGACCCCAAAAAATGTTACAACCCTTTTTCACCCACTATACTGTCCAGATTTATCTCTGCCACATTTGTTTCTGTTCCCCAAGTTGAAAATGAAGTAAAAGGACTCCACTTTGCAGATGTTGCTGAGATCCAAGAAGCCATAACTGATGAATTAAAGAAGGTCCAAAAAGAGGAATTTTTGGCAGCTTTTCAGAAACTGTACAACCGCACAAAAGTCTGTATATATGCCAATGGAGTTTATTTTGAATAAATAAAAAAGTATGTGTCTTCCTCATGTTTCTTCGATTTTTAAAAAAATCATTCCTAAAACTTTTGGACCGTATTGTGTATGTGTTTGTGTATCATCGCCAAAATGCAGGACAGATGCGTTGTACGATGGCCCATTTTTGAGACATTAAATGTTCAGTCGTGTTTTTTGTAAAGTTTGGGTTACAAATCAAATGAACCAAATTTTACAAGAAAAAATATGGATGTGCTTGTAATTATTAATTTTAAAACTTTCCTTGGTCTTGGTTTTCAGTGTGCTCCACCTCTGGTTGTAGCATCCAGTATTGATGAGAAAACCCTGAAGAGGGACGGTGTATGTGCAGCAAGCCTCCCAACTACAATGGCTGTTATAGCAGGGTTCCTTGTGCAGAATACACTAAAGTAAGTAGAAATGTAGGAGGAGGAAATATGTACTCCATATTTGAGTACATGTCATTTTCCTAATGCATTCTTGAAGACTATGTTACCTCATTGCTCTGCATGCTAACATATTGTGGTTACATATCTGTTTCTTCATATACTAATTCACTGTTGCAAAGGTGTTTGAAAGAAGGTAAAATGGAATGAAATCTATACTCCATGGCATGTACTAATTTACTTGTATGGTGAGATTTTATGGGAAAAATTCAACATTGCCTTCATGTGAAACAGCTGTTTTATGAACCAAAATTAAACTTGATTGTATGTTCTTAGTGTAGACAAAACTTCACGGAAAGCTGCATGTGGTTTGGAAACAGAGGATATACATAGATGACCACTACTTCACTTTATATAAATAACAGTTTTATTATGTTTATTTTGTCTTTTACTGCAAAACAGTAATTCCAAGTATTTGGAAACAAAGTGCTTACAAAAATATTTGTACCTAGGAGAGATAATAGTGGGAGAGGGATGGAAAACTACTGCATGAAAGGAACTTCATGTAAGATTTGAAGATTTTATGACAAACAAAGGCACTTTCATTCTCTGTTGTAATCTGCTGTGATTTTTGTAGTGCAAGCATGACTGCAGTGGAGTCAGCCAGTCTATAAAATGTTGGTATTCTGCTGAGTTGCGACATGACTGAGAACACCGAATAATTTTAGGCTATGCACCTCATGATTTACACAGTTCACCTAGTATTGTTGAGATGAAAAAATCAAATTAACAATTGGTTGCAGTTCCTATGTCACAGACAGGAATTGTGTGCAATATTGAAAAGCTTCTTGGAAAATGGCCACTTAGTGTACTAAGAAGGAGTTGGAAATATTCCTTTTTGTTAGTTTACTAAGGAGGAGTTGGAAATATTCCTGTTTGATTACTATAGGGAGTTCTTTTGATTACCAAATTACTTGCTGTAGAGGGGACAAAGTTGTTTCTGCATTGTGATCAGTGTTGCCAAACACTGCATTGCTGCCCTGTGATAAACAATACTTTCTATAGATTCAGAAATCAGATTTAAATTATTTTGGTTCTCTGCATTGTTAACAAAGTTCTACTAAGTGACTAACTGGAATTTCATCAAATACGAAACTGTTTGTTTAAGAGACTTAAGTTTCTCATGAAGGCACCTTCCTCTCATATGTACATTTACATGTGTGCACACATCCACCATCCTATCAACATACACATACACACACATTCTTATTTTTCAATTTTAGTTATATCTGTTGTTGTCCAATAAAACTGAAGCTCACACTTGGTACAGATCTTTGACATGTTTATTGAATAAACCATTTGTGACTATATTTGTGTAACTTTTTGTTTGTAGGTACTTATTAGGATTTGGTCAGGTGTCTTATTACTTAGGATACAGTGCTTTAACCGACTTTTTCCCAACAATGCGTCTGCAGCCAAACCCAGCATGTGGTGATAATTTTTGTCAGCAGCGGCAAGCTGATGTTAAAGCTCGGCCACCAAAAGAACAGGAATCTGTGAAGGATAGCAGTTTGGATGAAAAGGAAGTTACTCATGAAGATAATGAATGGGGTATGTGGAGTTACAATTATTATTATATATATATATATATAACCATGCATTACAGAAGCTGTGCAGTGCACTTTCTGCCTCCTGCTTTTGAGGAAGACAGATGTAATATATTGAAAAAGGCAGCTACAGAGAAAATTTAAAACACAAAAAACCCTAGTGAACAGATAAATATGATAAAGTGTGTTGGTGTGTGTTTAAAATTTGTGACTCTCACAAATATTAATCACACACAAACACACATAAGCATCCACTCTGCGAACAAAATCAGATTCCAATACGGAATAAACTACAAGACATCCTTCAGAGTAACAGATACATCTTGTAAAAAGTGACACTGAGTTTGATGAACATATATGCGTATCTAACAGAACTTCATGTATTAAAACTGTACCTAAAATACGTATATGAAAACAGTATTGGTAAGAGCTGTATTTTGTGTGATATACAACCTTGAACGTAGCCTTCCATATGACAGTAGGAATATACTTGTGATAAAACATTCTTCAGAATTTAGAATATGACCAAATAAGTAACATTATTGGCTTCAACCAAGTACATATACATGCAACCCCTGTTATATGTCCAATTGACAAGAGCGTTAGTTTAACTCGCACTATTTACTGGGTGTTTCACGACTTGTGGACATTAATGTAGGAGGTGATTTCCTAGGTCTTTGTGATAAAAATTTCATATAAACGTGTGTCAGATTTTGGACAGTTACGGAGTTACGGGCATTTTTTAATTCCCGTACACGCCCTTGTGTGAACCGTGTTATGGAACCAGCTGGCGGATGATGTACTCAACTTGGTGGCTTATCGTTTGCGTTGCAAACATTTTTTTTTGCCACCTGACACGCCCACTCAGCTGCAAACAGTCCAGTTTCCATATCATGACACTTGGAAGATATTTAAGGAATGCGGGGAAGGTGGGTTGGGTGGGTATTCGCCTGGCCAGAGTATACTGCATGACTCAGCTGCTACTACTACATGTTCAAAAACCTTTATCACTTACATTACAGTGACTGTTCTGGCACCTGATGTTCAGAACAGTACGGCGATAGTTTCGTAAAGGCATGGGTGGTAGAAGTGACAAGCGACAGTGTAGAGTTAGTCCCGTACATATTCTCATCTCGGTACGTATGTTACATTCAGGATGCCATTTACATTTTCATTTGCAAATTATGCAGATATGATTTATGTGTACGGTAATTCAGTTCAGGCTGTAGCTGAATATCAGCAACATTTTCCGAACCGTAGGAAACCAACCCGAAGAGTGTTGACTCGAGTTTACCAGACATTGTGAGATACCGGTACACTTCCTGGCGTCCACATTGCAGCTGAGCGTGATGTTAATAAAGGTGTCGATGAAGAAGAAGGCATTGTTCAGATGGTACAGAGCAGTCCACCTGCGAGTATGCAAAGAATTGCAAGATGTCGTGTTCCCCACACGAGAGTATGGAGAACACTGCATGCAGAGGGCATGTATCCATACCACGTGTGGCGAGTAGTGCAACATCTCGGACCTGGCGATTTTGCTGAGAGTCTGGAATTTTGCAAGTGGCTCAATGGCAGTTGCGAGTTGCATCGTTACATCCTGTTTACTGACGAATCGCAATTCAATCGCTACGATGTCAATAATACACACAACTCTCATGTGTGGGCAGATGAGAATCCCCACGCCACTGTGGAAAGCAACTTTCAACAACATTTTAGTGTCAATGTGTGGTGTGCAGTTCTAGACGATCAGCTGATTGGTCGTTTCATCTTGGAAGGTCGTCTTACAGGAGAAGCGTACTTCAGATTTCTGCAGGAGGAATTGCCCTGACTTTTGGAGGATGTGCCTTTAAATATAGGAGGTCGTATGTATTTCCAACATGACGGAGCTCCTCCTCATTCTTCACGTGAAGTTAGAAATTTCCTGAACTGTCGTCCGTGGGCGATGGAACAGACATGGCAGTCCACATAATTGGCCAGCCAGGTCTCCAGACTTAAGCCCACTGGATTATTGTGTATGGGGATGGATGAAAGAACTGGTTTACAGTGTGAAGTTGGTAACGCGAGATGAATTGCTTGGTCACATTTTGGATGCCGCAGACCGCATCAAAAACAGCCAGCGGAAACTACAACAAGCAACCCGCGCAGTTCACAACCAAGAGGCAGCCTGTGTTGCAGCCGGCGGTGGCATTTTCGAAAACCAGCTTTAAGCACAGATCAGTTCAAATTAAAGGTAATTTCATGAAGTTAACTTTACATTTATACTTTAAATGTATCATGTATTATGTTGGTTTATTATTTTGTTCCATTTATTCTTGATAATCATTACCTTCTATTCTAAGTTTCAAGTGGTCATAACTCTGTAACCGTCCAAAATCGGACACGTGTTTATATGAACTTTTTTGATCACAAAGACCTAGGAAATCACCTCCTGCAGTAATGTCCACAATTCGTGAAACACCCTGTATAAGCAAGCATGAAATTTTAATATGGATTTACTAATGTACTGGATTTACTAATGTACTGACAGGAGTTTCTACATATATTTCAAAAGATATATCAGCTAATAGATTTTTAAATTTTATTTTCAAATCAAAATGTTTTGTAAACAATTAGGGATCCCATAATGTGCGCACTCACTGAGCGCACCATGTCTGTATATTAATGTAATGAGCGTAAAATTTGTATAACTTAGTAATGAATGTCAGATTTATATATCTTAGTATGTAAAGAATACCTGGTTTGTGTAACAGTTTAATATGCAGGAAATGGCAGTCATTCAAATACTGCTGGCTCAGCAGATTATGACAGTTCGTTATACCTTAGGAAATGCATGAGCTTAACAGTGATGTGAAAGTTTAGTACACTCTAGAGAATGTCTGATCTAAATAGTCCACCTCTATATAATTCAGTACCAATACATAATCAACCTCACTTGTTTACTGGTGATTACGTGCCCATAGTGTTGAAGAAGATTTTATATTTGGAGGCAGCAAGAATTGGCACAGTTTGGCTACTGAAATGTGTCCATAAAGTTCAGATGCTTTCTACTTATAAAAGGTAAGTCGTGCAGACTGAATTTGGAACTACAAACTTAACTTTTTTCCCTTTGGCCCCGAGTTGAGCAATTTTGGTAACTTAATTTGGTATGTATATGTATATTAATGACTAAATTCTAAATTCCGATAAGTACTGGTTTATATAAATAGAGGTGAGACAGTTGTTTATAACGACTAGTAAACGTCTGAATTTAACTTTACTTGTAACATATACAACAGTATATAAACAACAACATTGCTTTCTTTTGATTTAATAGTGTTATTGACAACTTAGTAGGATAGAATATACACACACACACACACACACATACTTTTTGTAAACTTGATGATTATTTAGATTGCACGACATTGTCCTTGAAATCTTGGTAGTGAAATTATAACGAGTGAAACAAAGCAGTTACTGGATATCTGCGAGTAATTCAAATCCAATTGGTGGCAGTGAAAATCTGACATCACGAAGACCAAGGGGACGATAGTAGAGTCATCGTGAACTCAGAATATGTAGTACTTGTCCGGTTAAGTAGTAGTGAAATTTACCATACCCAGGAGGCACTACATTAGGAATCGGTCTGAATATGGTTCACTAGAACTGAAACATGTTGCCAACAATATATTAATGATTATATACAGGGTCTGCCAGCGAATTGGGCGATTTGGCAACGGCGTTTTTCTATTTTTAGCGTGAGCAGGGAAGGGGAATGGTGCTGCCAGGTGGCGTGGCCGTGAATAGCGTTCAGTTTGAAATGGAGTTGTGGACTGGTACACAGCGTCCTTTCGCTGTAAAATCATTTTATAAGAACAACGATAGCTACATTGTCGCCCAACGTGAATTTCGCAAGAAATTCGGGATTCATCAAAACAGTAAAGTGCCATCAGCTCATGCCATAAAGACATGGGTAAACAACTTTGAAGAGACCGGCTCACCTGTTAAGAAGAAAGGTGGTAGTGTTAAAACAGTTCGCACCCCACTGAACATTGATGCTGTGAGAGCATCATTCGAACAAAGTCCTCGCCGATCAGCTGTGCATCATTCCAAGAAACTGGGACTGTCAGAAAGCAGTGTCAGGCGTATTTTACACTTGGAATTGCACAGCGGATACAGGAAGAGATTTCAAGAATCCTGGTCGACGTGTAGGGCCATGAGTAGTGTTCATGATTGGCTTGCTGAGTGTGAGCAGCGTAATGGAGGGCATCTTGAGGAAGTAATGACTGGAATGATGTGTTGTGTGT
>Ga0123357_10007080_pt1 | contig 13800 bp, 5 predicted proteins | sample TergutEmb28metaG_FD_89873 | JGI IMG/M metagenome (GOLD analysis project Ga0123357, IMG submission 89873) | Embiratermes neotenicus P4 segment gut microbial communities from Petit-Saut dam, French Guiana - Emb289 P4 | ecosystem: Host-associated > Arthropoda: Insects > Digestive system > Gut ... | reverse complement strand
TTTATTAGCAAGGAAAAAACTACATGTTTCGGCCTATAGCGGCCATCTTCAGGTTCTGATAATTTTCTGCTAAAAGAGTTATATATAATATGCCTAAACCGCATGGAGATGTTGAGATCTCATCATCATTCTGCGTGCTATTGTTAAGCTAATTTTGTGGGATATCAATGGATTATTAGGTAGCTCGGTGTGGATGTGGATCTTATTGGTTGGGTAGGTGTGGGGTTAGGAGGAGTCTATGGCTGCAGGTGTGGTTTAGGCATATTATATATAACCCTTTTAGCAGAAAATTATCAGAACCCGAAGATGGCCGCTATAGGCCGAAACATGTAATTTTTTTCCTTGCTAATAAACACCATCATTTAGCCATATTTTATAGCTGTGTTTTTTGGCAGAATTCACCTCACCATATAGTTTAAACGCACAACGGGAATGGCACACTTCAGAGTTTAATGCATAAGCCACAGAGATACATTCTTTAACCCAATGAAATTTTTACTTTCTGCAAACTATGTCTGTGTCAAGAACACAAGAAAGAATGTGGTAATAAGAGGGCACAATGTGGCATGTGTCGTGGGAGATACAAACGAAACCGAGTTACGTTTTTATTTTTATCCTAGAGACTGTAATTAGACTTCTATAAAAAGACCCTGAAGTTAACAGTTGACAGTACAAAGTACGTTTTAATTTGAAAAAAAAAAAGGCAAGCAGGAACTGTGGGTAAATTTAAAAAAACAGTTATGCGAGTTTAACTGCGTATCAGAATGAGAAAACTTGGTAACAAAAGATGTAACTGTTGATGCAAGATATAAAGAAATTACAGCGTGCAACACAGTCTCACGCCAGACTCAAAACTATTCTTAACGGAAGTTTCTGATGTGATGTGAAGATGTTTCTTCCTCTTGTTAAACTATCGGGGGAAGGGAGGTTAATATATGCCTAATTTGCGTCCCTTTGTTACGGCGCTGCAATTGTGTATGATTTTGTTCTGTTATGTTCAGAATTTGCTTGTATGAGACGGAATATTTCTTTCACAAAGTCAGAAAAAAATCAAAGGTAAGAAAGAAGTTAAATTAATTAGACTTCTGCATATATCTTCATGAAAAATCTCTTTGTCGTGTGTATTCTTTTTGTGACGCACGCGGTCCTCGAGTTACGGGTTTTAATAAAAGAGTCTAATGACGGATAATTCTTTTAATATTAATATTGTCCCTCTCCTGCATTCCATCAGCTTCTACGCCCTGAAACTTGAACTTGTTTTGCTTTTTTCGTTCCTTCGTTCCTTTCCTAGTGCAATATGCAGCATAAAATTGCCTGTGGAGAAGTCAAACTCTCTTGGGCACTGATGAAAATAATGTGCCTAGTCCCCTCATTGTTATGCTACTTTGTTTCTTGGAAAGTATAGACTTCCGATAGCTGAAATAATCGTAGTGTTCTGTAACTTTGCCCGTCCTTTCAGCTGTATCCTAAAAACAAATAAAAAATTAGAGTAAGGAAATTCAATTATTGTGTGAACAATACTGAGTTTGATTAGTTCACCTATCTGGAGCCGGGACCGCTTAGTCGCCTACAGAACGAAGGGTCAAGAACTCTGAAGTCAATTACAGGCAGGAGCTAAGTCTTGTCTCTTCTCCAGAGCGTCCAGGCCGGGCCAGGGTGACGTCGAACTTATTATTTAATTGGTACCGAGGGCTCTTTCTTCAGGGGAAAAGTGGCCGGTCCGTGATGCTGGACACCTATCTCTCTCTAGTGGTGACGCTAATTATTCATGGAGCTGTGCCTCCAATCCTAAGTATCTTCTTAGTGTGTTCCTTACTTAAGCACCCTAATTTGACAAAACTGCTTTACGAAAATTCCTCACATAAAAACAACCATGTTCTTTTTCTGTGGGTTATGAAATTTAGTTTCTTGAAATATAATTGTCACTTGTAAGGCAAGCCTCAATTAATTGTTCCTGGTTTCGAAATTGTGGAACTTTCCTAAGAGTTTTCTAGGATTAGCATGCGGCTTTATAAGCTTACTGTATTTCAGACCTTAATTCCACCTTACAGGTTGCCAGAAAGCCATGAGAGATGTTTTACTCTAAATTACGATTCTTGACTCGTCTTAGGAACCGCGGAAAATTTTCCTTGAAATGCCAGTCCTAGGTTTCGAACTAACGCACTTAAGAGTGAGAATAGAATGTATCATACAGTTAGCTTGCTTGCTGTTCACTGTTCTACAAATTGTACCATTTTTTTCCTGTTTCTTACCGTGGGCCTGTTATAGGACATGCAAACGTGTAGTAAAATTCACTCCGTACTGTCGCCAATATGTACTTAGACACAGCCTTTTGTTTTTCAAGTGAGACATCCCCCTTGTGTTGAATATAAGCTAATATATAATAGAAAATATATATATATATAATACAGCCAGACATATTTTTATTTTATTAAATTTATTATAATCTAATATAATTGAATAAAATACAAAGTTTTGTCTGACTATTATATATGTTTTGTATTATATTTTAGCTTAGATACAGCTGTTAAAGCAGGCCACACTTTATTGTTGGTGAGGGGGGTGCGGTTTGAATGATCATGCCGAATTTTTTAGTTATGTGAGTGTAGTTTAATTTACTAATGCCTTCTTCACGTTTAGGGTGAAAAGAAATACATTCAGGGACTTGATGGAGAAATCTGAAATGACCACTTGGAAAACCTGGGCTTAAGTTGAAGGATAATACTAAAGTGGATCTTAAAGAAATGGAATGGGAGCGTGTGGATTTTGGCCAACTATTTCAGAATAGGGATATACGGCGGCCTGTTGTGAAGACGGTAATGGATTAAGGGGTTCCACAGAATGTGGCGATTATCTTGACTATTAAGGAACTGTTACCTTCTTAAGAAGGACACTGCTGCATGAAGTTAGTTTGTTAATTAGTTAGTTTGGTAGAGTGAGTTTTGTTTAAATTTTAGTTGTTGTGTGCGATAATGTCATATTGACAAGAAAACAACTGTATCTCTGGCAAAAATGTGGTCCTTCTATTTGTTTCTTACAACAGACAATAGGATTGAATGATCTGTTCCTTTGACTTTATTGTCAGTAGCTTACGTGACGTAATTCGCAAGAATATACCGCTGTGATTACTTGCTGCAAGTAAGACGCAGTTAGATTAATTTTTTTGGTATGTTAATACGTGGTTCCTCCAGTTGTAAGCAAGTGCTTCTATACCTGCACAGCCTTTATTCTTTGTGTGCTGCATGTCACCTGTTCACACATTCCTTGACTTTTCAGTCCATACCGCATGATAGGGTTGCACAAATTATTCAGTCTGGAGTACAAAATGAGCCAAGAATCACTAGAACACAAAGCTTTATCAACTGCAGAGTTTATGTAGAACAAAATCACAAATGAGTCACATAGTTTGATTAGTCGCTATGAAAGAAAGTGACAAAGAGTGAATATTCGTGCTTGTGATTGGGAACCTGGAGAAAACCATGAAAACATCCTATGTTATGCGGTCACGTGACACTGTGGTCCCTTGTAGCATGGCGGCGAGACCTCGTAACTCTGGCGTTCGCGTGGGCAATATTTTCTTGTCATTTAATTCGTAAAAAACTTAAATATGAATTTTGACTCCATTGATATTTTGAGGCATTGAAGGTTTTGTACATAGTTTCCTTAACATTCCGCCCTCCAGAAAAAGAAGAAAGAAAGAATAGGAAAGGATGTAGATCCGTAATACCGAGTTTGGAATGAGATTCTCTTTTAACGTATGTTGAATCACCACTTTGAAAACCAATACGTGTGAAGCAAAATTTTGAGAGGCTGTAAAAACTAATTATTTGTACTCCTGTTAGAATGAATTTTTAAATGTGTAAATATCATTGACCTATACTCGTCCGGCATCTTACTTGCACAAATGTCCCGCAAACATATTTTGTTGACAAACTGAGTGAAACTGTTTGTGTTGTAAGCATCTGTATGCCTGGCTGGAGTGCTTTCTCATCACTTCTATGTCTACCTAAGTTCATTCTGTCGACAGTCCATAGCGCGAAATGTTTATGCACGAACTCTAATTAGCACATGAAAATTAAAAGATACGCAGTTTATTATTTACCGTGCTCATTGTGACGAATGTGCTTCTACAGAAACATCGAAGTCACCTGCCAAAGTCTACTGAACACAACATTGAGACCGGCAAAAAAAATCGAATGAGAAGCGAAATGTTTAGTCTAGAAAATAACGTGGAAATTCAGTAGTGTCATGGTTTTGGTGTAACAAAAGATCGTGGAGTCTACTGGTCCGAAAAGTAATTTACGAGGAAGTAAAAAACAATATTTTTAATGAAAGCAATCACTCTAGGACAGTCTATGAAGGCCCAGAGGGGGAGCTCTACTCTTTCTTTAACTTCGGCGCTAGAGAGTGGTAGGTGGCCAGCACCTCTCGCTGCCCACTTTACCGCCGGAAAAGACATTATTGTACTGGAGGCAGGGTGTGCCTCGGGGCAGGTTTGGGGGGGAGGGGTGTAGAGAAAATTTTGCCTCCACCGGAATTCGATCTCCGGACTGTCCAGCCCGTAAGGGGTCGCTTAACCGACTACGCTATCTCGAATCACAATGAGGGCTACACTAATATTAACAGTTATTGCGGTAGTATTATCAAGCTGTAGATTAAACCTAGCTAAATTCATAATCTACAACTGTAATAGCAGAAACTTTAGCTCAGTCAATATAGTGGCAGCCTAAAATACCAGAGACTCGAGGTTCGATTCTGGGCAGGGACATCAGAGTTTTACCTTCGCCATCGGTTCCAGACCGGCTCTGGTGTCTACTCAGTAAACCATTCCACAAGGTAGAGAACTCTCGCTTTTCAAGCGGCCGTGACACGACATAACCACTCACCTTCGTCTAGTGCTGAAGGTTAAGAACGACTGAAGTTCTATCACCACAAGAAGGCCAAGGATTTCGGTGGACTGCGTGCCAGTCCTTGTTTCGCATGTGTAAGAAAACAGTTATGTTTGTACTGCTTCAAACTAACCGCCCAGTGGAGCACAGAGGAACGAAATGAAGATGTACGAGGTTACAAGTATTTAATGATTTCCATGCAATGCAACTGTCACACTTCTTACTTTACCTTTCGACGTGTGTTCGTAGAAGTGGAAAGTGGGAAATCCTCATCGAATAACTAACATTACAGAGCAGGTTCCCCCTTGAACGTTTGTCTTTGAAAAACTAACACTATAGAACAGGGTCCTCCTTGAGATTTTGTCATAGAATGACTAACATTATAGAGCAGGGTCCTCCTTGAGAGGTTAATGGTCATAGAGTTAGAGACCACTGGAGAGACCTAAGCTTAGATGGGTTGATAATATTAGGATGGATCTCCAGGAGGTGGGATGTGGGTAAATGGATTGGATTGGGTTGGCCCAAGATAGGGACAGGTGGCGGACGCTTGTGAGTACGGTAATGAACCTTCGGGTTCCGTGAAATGCGGGGAATTTCTTGACTAGCTGCAAACCAGCTAGCTTCTCAAGAAGGACTCTGCACCATGGAGTAAGTAAGTAAGTAAGTAAGTAGGTAAGTAAGTAAGTAACTAAGAGTTACTAACATTATAGGGCAGGGTCCTTCAGAGGTTCATGGTCATCGAATAACCAACATTATAGATCAGTGTCCTCATTGAGAGGTTTATAGTCGCCCAGTTGATCAAGAAATTCCCTGCGTTATATGGAAAACGGAGATTCATTACCGTTCTCACAACAGCTCGCTACTGGCTCCCGTGCTGAGCCATGTACGTGTAAGTCCAGTCCATAGCGTATCACGCAATTTCTTTAGCAAATGATTTACTCGTGGATTGGAACATCCTGTTGTGATGAATGACTATACAGATAAACAGACAGATAAGCTGCTTGTATATAAACAGCTTATATATTTTACACTTTTGATGTTTGTGCCCAGATGTTGGCTTTTCAAAAAGCAGAAACTTTTAACACGTTTCGGACAATTAAGGGGAATTGTCTGAAATACAACCTTGAATGACCGTCTGTCTGTCTGTTCTTCTGTGCTGTACACTATTATTATCTGTTTACGCCTTTTTTTTCTTGTAGGTGACCTCCCTCCGTCGGATTTTGCGACATAAATTTTATGTGCAATGCGCGATTTCTGCTTTCTTGTGTTGTGTAGAATTCGTGTATGGGGCAAAGTGGGGCTTTGGAATGTGATACCCTTTAGTGGGAAGCGATCACATAGTTAGGGATAATGTTTAGAGAAAAATGGATGAAACACCAGACATTACGCATTTTGTATCATTCTGTGTTTTAAAGCTGGGGTACTGTTTGTCTGTTTCATTGATGACAATTTGATATGGGACCCACAAGTCTGTATGTATGCTAGGGACCAGGGAACAGTGCTTCCCAAACCTTTTCCCATCAAAGAAGCCTTAACAATAATTTTTCATATTCCACGGAGCCCCTACCTGTGAAAAAGCTTACAGCTTACTTGTTTGGTATTGTGTAACCTTACATACGAGATGACCTAAACAAAACGAAGGGACGGTTGACAGCACACGGAGATTACTCCAGTATTGCCAGTTGCCGGGCAAAAATATTTCGAAGAATATTTCGAATTTTTCGCAAAATTGCTAAATGTTCATTTACTTATACCACGAACTCTTGTGGAAATCCTAGTGACGTTCTGCATTTCTGCTCTGCCATGAGCACTAGATGCTTCGCCCATCACATCGTCCTTCAATTGATAGTGTACTAACAGTTTATGAAGAATAGAAATTATGAAGCTTCTCTGTATACAGTTTTACTAAGTTTTTTGTTATTTATTAAGACTTGTTTATCAAAATAGCACAACTTTCAGAAGTTTTCGTTTCCAATACTTAAAGGCTACTCGTTCACCTTTATAAAAAACCCATTTTCAGGTAATGAAAGTGGCAGGTAAAGGCAGTGATAGGTAAGGACTGTCCAGCGAGATGTGTTTAGTGACCGGTAAGGGAACACAACAAATTTGCACCCATTTGTATAATATGTTCGCCGTAAGCTGGTTTGGCTGAATCGGGTACACTGATCACAAACGGACAGTTAAATGTTTTAACACACTATTTTGGGTTATCCTTTAATTTTCATGTGTGAAGACGTACTAACATATATACCACATATTTAATACATTTGAAATAATTTCGTGTAGAATTTTATGTTTTGTTGGCCGTGCTCCCTGGTATGATCCTTGTAAATAACCAACTTGACGCACAATTTTTCATATATGTTTATTTCTATTCTCTACATGTTTCGGACAGCCATGTGACCATCATCAGGAGAATTATTGTATCAATGCGACACCTGGTTTATGTCACCCTTTGCTACTATCCACACAGACCCAAGCTACTTCGCATTCCTTCTTGAACAACGGAAACGGCGCGTTTCCAATTTGTAGTGTATGTCGGGCTGTGGCTGGAATTCCACCAAATTTCGTCTAGAAGTACTACGAGTAGCGGTTCGTAAGCTGTTTCGCTCAGTAGTTTTATGCTGCCACCAATTAAATCACTTATCTAATAAGAAGGACTCAAAGACAATGTAGCAGAATCATCTAGCTGTCACTATATATGTTCTAATTTACTATGTTCAAGTATTTACAGTGGAAGTTAATAGTTTAAATCACAATTAATTTCGTAAACACAAGAAAGTTAACTTGCCTATATATGTATAAACCAAAGTACGAAAATTTGGAATTTAGAATAATTAAGCCTGAAATTAAATCCGAATTTACGCAACTCAATTTAATTAGAATTCTGTTGTTCACGAAAGAGTGCGAAGTAGTTTGGGTCTGTGTGGATAGTAGCAAAGGGTGACATAAGCCAGGTGTCGCAGTGATACAATAATTCTCTTGATAATGGGCACATGGCTGTCCGAAACATGTTGAGAATAAAAATAAATATACATGAAAAATTGTGAATCAAGTTGGTTATTTACAAGGATAATTTCATGTACTTATAAATGGGTAGGTATTTTATTAGCTAATGAAACACCGTATTATCGCGTTTTGGTCGGCAAATATATAAGGTAACTAAAGTAGAAAAAACATTAAAAATAAATTTATTACCTACTTGTAATGGTTTTTTCTCAAAATTTTGAAGTGCGAGGTTTTTGTTTTTTTTTTTCCGTGACCTTGTGTCCCGTTTAAACGCTCCGTACGTTGGGTAACTTTATTATATAGCATTATGTAGCAAGCACAGGCATGAAAGCATAACATAATGACCTACCCTAACGGATAATTTCAGTTAATATTCTCTACTGCTTTGTGAAAGATGCACTGCACTTGTCCTAATGATTGTGGCAGCGCATGTATTATCTGCAGAGGTCAGCGTTCGCTGTTAATAGCATACGGAAGCCACTCTAAAAACTTGGGAACGTGTTACAGCGAGATGCACGTACGAGTAAGGGGCTTGTTACTCAGAGGCTACAGTGAGGTTGTATTGTCTTAGCTATGATATACTCATATAAGTGCGCCCTTCCCAAACCTGATAATTGAGAACATTCTGTATGCTATATGGGATTTAAGCGTATTACCACCACGAATATCAGTGGTAATGTGGTGTTCGAGTTTGTTAGGTAGATACTAACGTTTCAGAGGAGTCTGCTTCCTCCAGCCATAGAAAATTTCTGTCCTATCCTGAAGATGTGGGCAGGTCTGCTTACGTTCCGATTTAAAAGGCTTTGTGTCCCGGACGACAGTAATCTGTGTGTGTGTGTGTGTGTGTGTGTGTGTGTGTGTGTGTGTGTATGTGATGTGATGTGAACACTACTAAATTAACCCCCTGCCTGTGTGAGACGGAGACTGAAAATCTCGAATAAATACAAACGACGTTGGACAAGGTCATTGTCACTAAATCGTTATTCTTGACTTACAAATCGGATAAAGACGGGTCATATAGTCCCACATGAATATATCCAGGCAATGCTAAACAGTCTATGGTCACAGTAATTTCAGTAGTAATTGTGCCTACGATGCTGGCTCATCGAAAGGGGGTTTCGGGGTATTGTCTTTTCCTCAAGCGTCCTGACCAGCTCCAAGCCTGACCTAGTCTCCTGTCCAATGCGAACCGACAGCTTTGTCTGTACGGTTAAATTCTGTGGACTAATGTGTTTCTGAACGTTAAGTAGACGGTACGCATAGTTACCATTATTCTTTGAAGGTCTAGGAACTTAGGTCTGGATGCTTCAGATCCGTACAGCTCTGTGACTGGCTAACAGTTACAAAACACGTGGGATGAAACTTTGTCGCCACCACTTCCAGACCGTCCCTGCTTTTTTTGTTTTCAGTGACGCCACCGCTCAAATCTGTCCCAGGCCGCCTTATTGTTGAGGTTTTTAGATCACACACCACTAGACACACACACCACTAGACACACACACAACTAGACACACACACAACTAGACACACACACCACTAGACACACACACACACACACAATAGGACTGCTCTGAACGAGCCGAGGCCGTTAACTGCACAACACACAACAAACACCAGACACGAACATACGTTTATATGTCCTCAGCGGGATTCGAACCCGCAATGCCAGCGATGAAGGAGCTTCAGACCTACGTCTTAGGCCGCACGGTAACCGGGCATCGCTCGGCTGTTCTTAGAAGGTATCTTTTCCCGTTGAACAAACAAACTGGAGCGTTAATATAAGCACACTCATCTATATTTTACCGACCGTAATGAACATGTGGAGCTGTACCTTCTATTCCCCATACATGTGCATGACGTGGGGCTTAATTTCTCTTTCTATTGAGACTTCCATTTTGCCTGTTAGCCCTTTTGAAGCCTCCATTTCATTTGTATAATATCTGCAACTCCAGGTTCTACTTCAGAGTAAACACGGTACACGGTACACGGCAGGAGGTACACCCATCGGTTACCCACAGCGCCAGGTTCGGTGCACTCTACGGGCCTTTAACTCTTCCGAAATTACCGGTCTCGGTGCACCGTACAGTTTTAAAGGCATTCAATATAAAACTTAAAAGCCCCTTCGTTTTGGGCAGTATTTGGAATTAAACTCCAACGTGACTTAAAAGTCAATGCTCATTAAGGAAATAATCACATATTTTACAATCATACAGAACATGAGATTGTGCATAAGCAGAGTTACTTGACTTCGAAGTAGGTGATATATTTAACCACTGTGCTTTGTAGGGTTACAGCTCATACCGACGTATAATTCTCCAAAATTCCGGTGTTTTGTAACTCCTTTTCATAATCCTACGTAAAAGATAAAGCATGTGGATTAAAGCAAGCTGGAAGCTTCTTTCATATGTCATATTCTTTACAGTGATTATTGTATTTACATGGCCTTCAATATAATTCATTCTTAAGAAAACGGCATCCGTTTTAATTTCCTAGCAGCAGGGTTCAGAGGATGGGGCAGACCACTTGCGTTTCATATAATTACTACCAGATAATATTCTGAACCTGTTTCGCGTTTATGTCTACCTTTTCAAGCCGTCTTTCAAAACTAGACAAACGCCTTACAGAGAAGTCATAATCTGCGTGTACCTCCTGCTAAGTAACATTGGTAGAATTAAACCGATTTTTACTTAAGGGCACTTGAAAAACGTCACATTACCACGAAAAACATTAATTATACTGTAGCTGCATTTCATCTCCATTCTTGTGAGCATGCAAAAGACAGTGCATTAGAGGTTTTTTGTTCTTAGGTTGCTGAATCACGTACGAATTGCTTCTTGCAAAGTAATAACGGTTTCACTTTATGAGTTTTTGAATATGACATCGTGTAGTCTGGCATTTTGTTATCAGCGCCTCGGAGGAATACAATACCTTCATCTTATGGTAGAAAATTTATTTTTGTTACGATTCTTCGCGTTGGTGTAGCCATTTGTCATTTAAGTTACAGCAACATCCACTATTGACAATAAATCATCTATATTGTTGCATCTTGTTGGTTTTCTTTCCTCACGCTTTACTCACGATGCACGGTCACAGGAACATAAAAAAGATGTTTATTAGAAGCGCAAAATGTTATAAGCAAATTACACTGAAATATATGACCGCCTCATCTTTCTATATTCTTCCATTCCAAATACTTTTCTTACCTCGTTTTATACTTTATTCTAGTGCTTAGGCAGCGTTGTTACCTATACCAAGCATTGGCAGTAACGCGCATTTCAGCTCTTTGAAGACTTAAAAAAACCATTGATGTTACTTTTCTGGCCAGGTTCCCAAGCTTTGCCTGCTTGTCCTTCCCGTAAGAGCAGTAGTATCAAGTGTTGCAAATATAGAAGATTAGTGGAACGACAGTGGCACGAAAGTGGCACGACAGTGGCACGACATTGGCATGACAGTGGCACGACAGTGGCACGACAGTGGCACGAGAGACTCGAAGTGCTCGTACAGAAATGTTTTCCAGAGCCACTTTTTCCACCACAAACCTCACATTGATTTGCCCTGGATCGAACCCGAAGCTTCATGGTGAGAGACTGACAGCTGGCCTCTTGAACCATGGAACGGTCCTGTCGATGACTAAATCTTAACCAAATTACATTCAGTTCTGCCTCACAGACGACATGCAATGGAGCCGTCATGGTGGTCAGTTAGAATTTCTTATACAAATTATGCTTGTTTGGTCTGAGCATCACATGAAACAAACTGTGTGTGGAGAAAATGCAGCGTTCTGTAAATGTTAAAGCAGGTGGTATATGTGCTTTTATGAATAACTAAATAACTTCTCATTCATCAGCAAATCGAAGAGATTCTCACTGTTAGAACTTACGAACCACTGTAATGTCTTCATTAGCATCCAGACCTAGTTTTGGCACCTTAAGACACCAAATGCTTCGTGTCTGCAACCACTGAAAGAACTGTAACTACCTGCTGTAACATTAAGATATCTGCACTATAATTGTACAGTGTATGTAGGTTTTCGTATTTCGCATGGTTCTTATGATAAACAGAGACTATATAGAGATCTGAGTTTCTTAGAGATGTGCTAAGGAAAATGTTAGCCTTCTGGTATATGAAGCCTTATAGAGGAGTTACTTACAAGAATACTGAGGCAGCACGTCCGAAACGCTGGTATCTGTGTGCCAAACTACAAGTCGGCTTATCCCCAAAATACTAAATGTTTTATTATTTAGACCAACCGATGCACAAAATACATACTAGTACTCCTACATGTTTCGATGCATTTGCATCATCTTCATGGGGTCTTTTTTCTATTTACTAAAGTTACAAAGTCAGTAACGTTTTAAAATCAATAAAATTTGTTTATTAAAATATTTATACAGGTGATCGTTATAGACGATTAATACAATATTTTATCCTAATATTTTATCAATCGTCTATAATCTATTACCTGTATAAATATTTTAATCAATTAATTTATTGATTTTATAATGTTACTGAGTTTGTAACTTTAGTAAATAGAAAATAAGACACCCTGAAGAAGATACGAATGCATCGAAACATGTAGGAGTACTTACGAGACATAAAAATTCATTGTTTATATATATGTTTTGCACTGGTTGGTTTAAATAATAAACAATACAAAATGCACTGGACGTACATAAAGATCTTTATTGTTGCACCATGCATTTGGTAAAATAACTTTAATTATCACACCAACTAATGCACTTACATAAAATTTCACATTAAAACATTTAAAATCGCTCCAACATGTTTCGATCCTAAGATCATCCTCAGGATGATCTTAGGATCCTATGGATGATCTTAGGATAGAAACATGTTTTAATGTGAATTTTTATGTAAGTGTATTAGTTGGTGTGATAAAGTACATAAAGGTACTAGGATATTTAGCGATTGCATCTCTAAAGAACTGTAATCGGTATGTCGTGCAATGAAGAAGAGACGTGTTTGTCGGGTGATAGGAAATGAATAATAGAAAATCACGTAGGTAAACCAAGTTTCAAAACGTTAAATACTATTACACAGCGTCGCATTTTATTGTCAGCGGACTGAATACTTTATGAAGCAATACAAAACATAGTTACATACATGAAGTAATTTATACACTTCTACATTTTTCACTCCGTGCATTGTGATATTTGTAGCAATTTCTTATACACGTTGATAAATCTACATAGCATGGCCACCGGCCTTAACACTTCTCCATAGTAATAGTCCTTCACAATATTGATATGGACGAAATACTTTGTAGAGCGATATGCCTAAGCAATATTGCCACCGGTATAAGGACTCTACACAGTAATAGGCCCGTATAATATTGCCAGTGGACTAAAAACTTTTATATAGTAATAAGCATACTAAATATTGCCGCTGGACTAAATACTTTCATACATCAATGGACCTACGTAACATTACCACTAGACTGAATACTTTCATAGAATAACAAGCCATTACATAGCCACTGTTCTAACTACGTGTATGCAGTAATACACAGCATTGCCACATGGACACTATTTTCATTTAGCGCTCTGACGTGACGGTTTCAGGCTGAGAGCGCTGTTAACCCCGGGTATGAAGCTCGTGTTAGGCATGGTCGTGGCGTCGTAACGACCGATATGTTCATGTCGGTCTATGACTTCCAGCTTATAAGTTTCTTTTTATGTTACTTGTGTAATGTCCGCCCTAAACATGCTTCAACAAAATATAACCTAATGAATAGTTTCGTATATCTGACGTGAATATATATGTGTGTGTGTGTGTGTGTGTGTGTTGAAAGCAATAAAGAGTGTACGTCCGCACAGCTGTTTTATGACACAAAGTAATTATGTAGGCTACATGTTTCGACCCAAGGAGGAATTAGATGGTACCG
>Ga0123357_10007079_pt1 | contig 13801 bp, 12 predicted proteins | sample TergutEmb28metaG_FD_89873 | JGI IMG/M metagenome (GOLD analysis project Ga0123357, IMG submission 89873) | Embiratermes neotenicus P4 segment gut microbial communities from Petit-Saut dam, French Guiana - Emb289 P4 | ecosystem: Host-associated > Arthropoda: Insects > Digestive system > Gut ... | reverse complement strand
CGGCTTTGGCTTGGGCCAGGGCCTGGTCGTACGCCGCCTGGAGCTGGGCGACATCGGTGGTGTGGTTGGTCAGGGTGACCTGCTCGGGGCAGAAGACGTACGCCTGGCCGGCCGCCTCAAGGTCGAACAACTCCTGGCGGACGCGGTTGTAGTTGGCCGGTCGGTCCATGATGCCGTCAACGACGTCAGGGTAGCGCCGGAACTTCCAGGCCAGGGCGGTCCGGCCGTGAGCCGGCGGTTTGACGTACGACCGTTGGCGCGACAGTACGACGAAGAAACGGCGGAAGCCGGCGGCCTGGGCGGCGTCGAGCGGGATACCGCCGTTGGCGCCGAGCGCGCCGTCGTACCACAGCCGCCCGCCCAGCGTCACCGGCGGCATGACGATCGGAATGGTCGAGGACGCTCGGATCCGGATCATCAGGTCGATCGGGCGTTGTACCTGGTCACGGCCCCAATAGACGGTCTGGCCAGCCACCGCGTCGAAGGCGCCGATCGAGAAAGTCGCCGGGTTGGCCTGGAAGGTGGCGAAATCGAAGGGCAGCGGACCGCCGGGCAACCAGCACTGCTGATAGATGTACTCGGCGTTGAACAGGCCTTTGCCCTGGAGCCAGGTACGCCAGGAGCCGAACCGCGGGTCGGCGGCGAAATCGACGAAGCTGCGGCGGGCCCGCTCCGGGGCGCGTGACAGGTAGTTGGCGGTGTGGGAGCCGCCGGCCGAAATGCCGCAGACGTGGCTGAAGTGGAGGCCGGCCTCCAGCAGGCCGGTGACGACGGCCGCCGAGTAGGCGCCGCGCATACCGCCGCCCTCGAAGACCAAGGCCGTGTCGGTGATGTTCGGGGTCAGGTCCATCACACCTCCGGGTTGTCATAATACGACCCGTCGCCGTGTTTTGGTGCCTTGTGTACGGCAAAAGCGGACATGAGGCACCATTCGTGCTCGTGGGGCAATCATCGTTTGGTCTGTCCAGCCAGGGTCGGCGGGCTAGACCAGGGTCGGCAGTACGGTCGGGCTGAAGGCGTTTTGGCAGACGGCCAGCCCGGCATCGCTTGGCTGCGTGCAATCGGTGTACAGGTCGAGGCTGATCGTCCCCGGGGTCTGGGCGGACAGGCCGATGCCGGGACGCCAGCGGTAGGTCATGAGAACCATCGACATGACCGACGCGCTGTCGGCTTGGCCGAAAACGGCTTGCCAGGTGGCCGTGTCGGGTTGCGACTCGACGATGAAGGTCACGATGCGGTACGTCCCCGGCTGACTCGGGTCGTCGAAATAGTACGTGAAATAGGTCTTGGTGTCCTGGCCAGTTTGATAGGCCACAGTGTAGGTCGTGATACCGTCCGGCCAAGACCCCGTATCGACCAGGACCTCCGCGTGGCCGGCGACAGTACTGAGGGCGTCGTTACCCGCCAGTCGCTCGGTCCAGTCGACGAAGGTGAAGCCCGGGTTGGCCGCCCTGGCCGCGGTCGCCGTTGACTGGGCCGAGCCGGTCGCCGCCGGCCCGATGTAGATGGCGGCCAGTTGCTCCGGCGCCACCCACAGCGCCGACCCCTGACCGGTTTGGCTGGTGTCACGGGTCCAGTCGCTGCCGACGCAAACGTACCCGGTCGTCGGGTCGCCGACGTGCATGATCGGTCCGGACAAAGGCCCGGGGGCGCCGCCGAGTTGGCTGTAGATCATCAGGCCGCACAGGGGTGAGACCCCGGCCCAGAGGACACCGCCGACGTTCAGTTTCGGCGACGGGAAGCGGGCCGACACCGTCGGCGTCGGGGACGACTGAGGTGTGGGACTGTCCGTGGCTGACTGAGCGGCGGTACAACCGCTGACAGCCAGCGGCAGGAGCAGCAAGATGGCAACCAGGCCCCGACGTGGCATGACAGGTAGTCTAGTCGTACTGGGGTCCGGTCGCGCTCAGGCCGGCGTCGGCCGCCAGGACCTCTAGTCCGGCCGTCAAGCGCTGACAGGCCTCGTCGAACTGGGATTCCTCCGGCAACAACGACAGGGCGAGGGCGTCGTCAGGCAGGTCATAGAACCACCCCGGGTGGACCGCGAGGCCGGCCCGGTCCATCAGGGCGATGACCAGGTCGTCGGGCGGCATCAGCGGCGGTACGTCGAGCAGCGCCATCCAGCCGCCGTCAACCGTCCGCAGTCGGTAGTGGCCGAGTCGGCGCTGGGCCGTCGCCAGGTTACCGCGCAAGCGGGCGGTGATCCGGGTCACACTAGCGTCGGCCAGGGTCAACAACTCAGGTAGCGCCAGGGCCACCAGCGAGTTGACCGACAAGTAGGTGTCGGCCACCTGATCGAGTCGCTCGGCGGCGGCGGTCCGCTCGACCGCTGGCCCGGACAAGCGGATCCAGCCGAGCTTAAGTTGCGGCGCAGCCAGCAGTTTCGACAGGCCGTCCAGCCCAAAGCTCACCACCTCGTCGTGGCCGGCCAGGCGGCTGGGCTGCGCTCGGGTACCAACCGGCCCGAGATCCGGCGCGCCCACCTGAAACGGGAAGAAAACCTCGTCGGCGATCAGGGGTGCGCGCCGGCGGGCGCAGGCCTGGGTCAGCCAAGGATCGGCGTAGGCCCCGGTCGGGTTGTTCGGGTTGACCGCCACGGCCAGGGCGACCCCCGGGGTGGCCAGAGCCCGGTCGAGCCCGTCGCGATCGAGTTCCCAACCGCTCGGATGAAGGTACCAACTGCGGTAGTCGATGGTTGTCAGGCTGTGCAACTGGGCCAGCGGCTCGATCAGCGGGTAGCCGGGCGCCGGTACCGCCACGGCTTGGCCGGCGGCCGCAAAGGCGGAGAACAGCCAGCCATAGGCCTCCGAGGTCGAGGCGCACAGCCAGTAGTCGTCGGGGTCGCCGCCAAAGCGCTCGGCCAAGCTGGCCCGAGCCGGCCAGGGCCCGCGCGGCGTCGGCTCGTAGCGGGCGGCGCGGGTCAGGTACCGTGCCAGGACGTCGAGAATGGCCGGATCGAACAGGCCGTGGCGGGTCGGATTGGTGTCGGTCAGATCGGTCAACTCGATGCCGGCGGCCGCCAACTCGGCCCGGTGGCGGGCCAGGGCGTTGAGGTTGTGATTCACAGCGGCGGCCTTGATGTTGGGCGCCCCCGCCTCACGCCCGGACGTGGGCGATCAGCCGGTCGAAGTCAGCGTTGACCTGGTCGTCGATCACCGCCACCTCGGGGTGGGCGTCGTGGAACTCGACGATGCGGCGGGCGCCGATGTGGAACGGTACCTTTTGAGCAAAGCCCGGACGCAGCGCCCGGACCTTCGAGCAGTCGAAGATGACCGAATGGGCCTTGTCGCCCAGCAAGCCGGGGCCGAGCGCCGGAATCTGCTGGGCGATCGTCTCGGAGGCGATGTGAACCAGATCGGGCTCGGCCACGCCGAGGGCGTGGGCCAACTCGGTGAAGATGGCGTCCCAGGTCAGGAACTCGTCGCCGGTGATGGTGTAGGCCTGGCCGATGGCGGCCGGCTGGGCGACCAGCCCGGCGAACATGTACGCGAAATCGGTGTTGAAGGTCAGGGTCCACAAGCTGGTACCGTCGCCGTGGACGACCACCGGCTGGCCGCGCCGCATCCGGTCGAGTGTGGTCCAGCCGCCCTCGACCGGCACCATGGTGGCGTCGTACGTGTGAGACGGCCGTACGATCGTGGCCGGAAAACCGTCGGCCCGGTAGAGGTTGGTCAGGTACTCCTCGCCGGCGATCTTGGCGCGCGAGTAGTCCCAGTAGGGGTTGCGCAGCGGCGTCGAGTCGAGGATCGGCCAACTCGTCACCGGTTTGGCGTAGGCCGAGGCCGAGGAGATGAAGATGTACTGCCCAACGCGGCCGCGCAACAGGTCGGCGTTGCGCGACAGCCGGTCGGCCGAGAAGGACATGAAGTCGGCCACGCAGTCCCACTGGCCACCGGCCAGGGCGGCCTTGAGCGCGGCATCATCGCTCAGGTCCGCCACGATTGTACGGACACTTGCCGGAATCGGCCGGAGGTGGGACTGCCCGCGGTTGAGTACGGTGACGTCGTAGCCCAGCGCGACGGCTTCGGCGACGCAGGCCGATGAGATGGTACCGGTACCACCGATGAACAGGACTGACGGGTACATTGTGACCTCCCGGGGTAACTTGCTGGGCCCAGCCTAGTCCGATCCCACCGAGCCATTGGGGTCTGACACCTTTGGCTCGGGGCCGATCCGATGACCGGCGCGGCCGGGGGCGTGAGAGGATGAAGCCATGGATCTGCCCTTGATGATCTTCCTCCACGGACCGGGCATGTCGCCGCCGGTCTGGCAGGATGTCGTCAGCCAGATCAATCCGGCCCAACCGATGGTCGCACCCTGGCTGAAAGGGCTGAAACCGGGGCCGCGCGACCCGGCTGACCCCAAGGCCGGCGTGGCCGGCTTCGACTTGTCGGCGGCCGCGGTCGCCATCCTCGATCTGATGGCGGCGCGCGATGCCGCCCAGGCCGATCTGATCGGCTTCTCCCTCGGCGGCCTGGTAGCGCTACGGGTGGCGGCGATGGCGCCCGACAAGATCGCGCACGTCGTCTTGGTGTCGACCCCCTTAGTACCTAGTCAGAAGGCCTTGGCCCGCCAGCGCATGGCCCTGAAGCTGATGCCGGCCTCGGCTTTTCGGGGCGTACCGAAAGAGCAGGTCCTGGCCGGACTGGACGCCCTACGGACGGCCGACATCGCCCCGGATTTGGCGGCTGTCGAGGCGCCCTGCCTGGTGATCGTGGCCGAGTCCGATCCGCTCGGCGTCGCCTCAGCTAACGGGTGGCGCCAAGAACTGGGGGCGGTCGTCCGTACCCTGCCGGGGGCCGACGACAACCTCTTGTTGACCGCCCCCGCCGAGGTGGCCCAGTTGACCACCGACTTCTGTTCGGACTTCCTGGACGAGGCCGGCCCACCGTCGTCGGGGTAACGCAGGCTCCGGTTAGCGTCCGAACAGTCGCCCCAGGCCGGTCCGGGACTTGGCTTCGGCCCCGGGTAGGCCCCGGGAGAACTTGTGCATGGTCTGCCATTGCGCCAGCCGCCCGTCGAGGGCGGCCGCCACTTGGTCGTAGACCTCCCAGGTGTTGGGTACGTCGTACGTCCCCTTGCCAAACAGCGCCCGGAAGTCGTCGGGGTAGTAGCCCCCGAAATAGACCGACAAGAAGTCGTTGATCTCGTCGCTGAAGTCGTCCGGCGATATCGTCAGATCGAGGTACTGATCCAGCAAGACCGTCGGCAGGATTTTCCTGGCTTTGATCTCGGCGACGCAGGCGGCCTCGCCCTCGTCCTCGGTGTGCATCGGGGAGAGACCGTCGCGCCCGATGGCCCAGGCGATGATCGCGGCCAGGGGAAGCCCGAGCCATTGGGGTCTGACACCTTTGGCTCGCGGGCCGGGCTGGCTCAGCGCAGCAACTGGCGCTGGAATCCGCGCAGCCAGGTACCTTGCCAGACGAGTTGGCCCATGTCGCCGACCACCAACTGGCCCGAGGTCGGCCCAGGCACGGACAACTCGACGCGCTGGGCGTCGGGCAGTTCGAAGGTGGCGTAGTACAAGGTCGTGGTCTGGCCGCCGTACTGGTTGCTGGCGCCCCGGACTTCCTCGCGCTTGTCGACGACTTTGGCCAGAGCCTGCTGGACCGGGGCCTTGGCGTTGAGGGCGTTCTGGCGCCGGTCGGGGTTGTTGGCCGACCGAACCACCAGAATGACGACCACAGCAGCGAACGCCACGATGACGAGGAGAAAGGGCAGGGCCATGAAAGACATCGACATAGTAAATCGATTGTACAGGCTCCGCCACAGCCGCCGCCTCACCCCGGTTGAGTCGACCCGACTCAACTTCGTTTGACACCTCAGATTGAGCGGACTAGACTCAACTTTTGGCTTTGGGTACAACGCCCACAACCCCAACAGTATTAACCATGGAGGAAAAATGGCTCGTGCAGTCGGCATCGACCTCGGCACCACCAACTCAGTCATCGCCGTTCTGGAAGGTGGCGAACCGACCGTTATCCCGAACGCCGAGGGTGCCCGCACGACACCGTCGGTCGTCGCTTTCGCCAAGGGCGGTGAGATTCTGGTCGGCGAGGTGGCCAAGCGGCAGGCTGTCACCAACGTCGATCGGACCGTCCGCTCGGTCAAGCGTCACATGGGTTCGACCGACTGGTCGATCACCATCGATGGCAAGCCGTACAAACCGCAGCAAATCTCGGCCTTCATCTTGCAGAAGCTGAAGCGCGACGCCGAGGCCTACCTCGGTGAGACCGTCACCAACGCTGTCATCACCGTACCGGCCTACTTTGGCGACGCCGAACGCCAGGCCACCAAGGAGGCCGGCGAGATCGCCGGGCTGACGGTCGACCGCATCATCAACGAGCCGACGGCGGCCGCTCTGGCCTACGGCTTGGACAAGACCGACAAAGAACAGACCGTCCTGGTGTTCGACCTGGGCGGCGGTACTTTCGATGTCTCGCTGCTCGACATCTCCGAAGGTGTCTTCGAGGTCAAGGCAACCAAGGGCGACTCCCGCCTCGGTGGCGACGACTGGGATCAGCGCATCGTCGACTGGCTGGTCAAGGACTTCAAAAACGCCCACGGCATCGACTTGTCGAAGGACAAGATGGCCCGCCAGCGCCTGCAAGAGGCGGCCGAGCGCGCCAAGATCGAGCTGTCGCAGGTGTCGGAGTCCCAGATCAACCTGCCGTACATCACGGCCGGGGCCGACGGCCCGCTCCACCTCGACGCCAAGCTGACCCGCTCAGAGTTCCAGCGCCTGACCCAGGACCTGCTCGACCGCTGCCGGGCGCCGTTCAACGCTGTCATCGCGGACGCCAAGACCAGCATCGATCAGATCGATCAGGTCATCCTGGTCGGCGGCTCGACCCGGATGCCGGCCGTCGTCGACCTGGCCAAGGAACTGGCCGGCAAGGACCCGCACAAGGGCGTCAACCCCGACGAGGTCGTCGCCCTGGGCGCGGCGCTCCAGGCGGGCGTACTGAAAGGCGAGGTCAAGGACGTTTTGCTGCTCGACGTCACCCCGCTTAGCCTCGGCATCGAGACCAAAGGTGGCGTCATGACCAAGATCATCGAACGCAACACGACGATTCCGACCAAGCGCTCCGAGATCTTCACCACGGCCGACGACAATCAGCCGTCGGTCATGATCCAGGTCTACCAGGGCGAGCGCGACTTCGCCCGCGACAACAAGTCGCTCGGCAATTTCGAGCTGACCGGCCTGATGCCAGCGCCGCGCGGTGTGCCCCAGATCGAGGTCACCTTTGACATCGACGCCAACGGCATTGTCCACGTCTCGGCCAAGGACCGGGCAACCGGTAAGGAGCAGTCGATGACTGTCACCGGCGGCTCCGCCCTGGGCAAGGATGAGATCGACAAGATGGTCCGGGAGGCCGAATCGCACGCCGCCGAGGATAAGCAGCGCCGCGAATCGGTCGAAATGCGCAACACGGCCGATGGCTTGGCCTTCTCGACCGAGAAGCTGCTGGACGAGCACGACGCCATCTTGTCCGACGACATCAAGACGCCGGTCAAAGAAGCTCTGGACAAGCTGAAAGAGGCTCTCAAGGGCACGGATAACGATGATGCGGTCAAGTCGGCCATGGAGGAGCTGAACCAGAAGGCCGCCGCCATGGGTCAGGCGGTGTACGCCGCCGCTCAGGCGCGCGACGCCCAGGAGTCGGCAGCGTCCGCCCCGGCCGACGATGCCACCGGTTCGGCTGATCAGGACGACGTCGTTGACGCCGAGATCGTGGACGACCAGTCATGAGCGAACCCCTGGGCGCCGACGGCGCCGAACCAGCGCCGGGCGAATCCAGCCCCGACCTGGACGGCGAATTGAGGCAGTTGGTCGATGGCAGTCTCGGTGATCCCGCCGAGGCTGCCCCGGCCGATGTCGTCGATCAGTCGCCGGCCGATCTCCTGGCCGAGCGGACGCTCGATCTGCAGCGGCTCCAGGCGGAGTACGCCAACTACAAGAAGCGGGTCGATCGCGATCGCGACCAGGCCCGGCTGCGCGGCATCGAAGCGGTCGTCCTCGATCTACTGCCGGTACTCGACGGTATCGACGCCGCCGCCGACCACGGTGAGCTGACCGGTGGCGCCAAGATGATGGCCGATGAGATCGCCAAGGTGGGCGCCAAGTACGGCCTGGTGGCCTACGGCGCCGAGGGCGACCCGTTCGACCCGCACATCCACGAGGCCCTGATGCATCTGCAAAAGCCGGGGTACGATGTCATGTCGGTCGCCCAGGTTTTCCAGCGCGGCTACCGCCTGGGCGACCGGGTCATCCGGCCCGCCCGGGTCGGCGTGGCCGACCCCGAGCCATTGGTGTCAGACCCCGATGGCTCGGATTGAGCCAAAGGTGTCAGACCCCAATGGCTCGGCTGACAAAGGACACAGGGGGAGGTGACTCATGAGCCAACAGGATTGGTTGGAAAAGGACTACTACAAGGTCCTGGGGCTGAAGAAAGACGCCACCGCCGATCAGATCAAAAAGGCCTTCCGTAAGCTGGCGCGCGAGAACCACCCGGACCAGAACAAAGACCCCAAGGCCGAGCAGCGCTTCAAGGAGGTGTCGGAGGCTCACGACGTTTTGGCCGACCCGGAGCAGCGCAAACAGTACGACGAACTGCGCTCCCTGGCCGCCTCCGGCGGTGGCTTCCGCTTCCCCGGTACCGGCGGCGGCAGTCGGACACAGTCCAACGTCAACCTGGACGACCTGCTGGGCAACTCCGGGCTGGGTGACATCTTCGGTGGGCTGTTCAACGGCGGCTCGCGGACGACGGCGGGCCGAGGACCCAGGCGCGGGCGCGACATCGAGACCGAGGCGGTCATGTCCTTCGTTGATGCCGCGCGCGGCATCCAAACCTCAGTCCGTCTGAACGCTGAAACGGCTTGTCAGGCCTGCCATGGCCTCGGCGCCAAGGACGGCACACTGCCCCGGATCTGCCCGGCCTGCCATGGCATGGGCATGACGGCGCGCCAGTCGGGCGGCTTCGCCGTCTCCGAACCGTGTCCGACCTGCCACGGCAGCGGCCAACTGATCGACCAGCCCTGCCCGGTTTGCCACGGCTCCGGCCGGGGAGCCGACAACCGGACGATCCAGGTCAGGATTCCGGCCGGGGTGACCGACGGCCAGTCCATCCGCATCAAGGGCAAAGGCGGTCCGGGGGCCAACGGCGGCGCGGCTGGCGACCTTTACGTTCAGGTGCACGTCGAACCGGATCGGCTGTTCACGCGCCAGGGTGACAACTTGGCTATCACCGTCCCCGTCACCTACGCCGAGGCCGCCCTGGGCGCCACCATCGACGTACCGACGCTGGACGGCGGCCGCGTCACCTTACGCCTCCCGGCCGGCACCAAATCGGGCCAGACCTTCCGGGCGCAGGGCAAGGGCATCGCCTTGAAAGCCCGCCAAACCGACCTGCTGGTGACGGTCGAGGTTCAGGTACCGGCCCATCTGTCGGCCGAGGCTGCGGCCGCGCTCCAGGCTTACGCCAACCTGGCCGGCGAGGCTGACCCCCGGGCGCAATTGCAGGGTGGGCGATGACCACGACCGGTTCGGCCCTGGCCCGCTTCGACCCGGATGCGCCGCTCTTCTTGATCTCGACCGCCGCTCGCCTGGCCGGGATGCATCCCCAGACGCTGCGGACGTACGACCGGATGGGCTTGGTCAGCCCGACCCGGACGCGCGGGCGTGGCCGGCGGTACACCATCCGCGACGTCGAACGCCTCCGGCTGATCCAGTCGCTGTCACACGACGAGGGCATCAACCTGGCCGGAGTCAGACGGATCATGGCGCTGAGCGCCGAAGTCGAACGTCTCCAGGCCCACGTGAACCGGCTGATGGCCGGCATGATTCGGCTAAACCGGGCCAGCCCCAGCAGCCGGCTGTTCACAGTCTCCGGCCAGGAGGCGGTCTTCACCCGCCGTGACGCCGACATCGAACCGGACCATCAGGACGGATAGACGACGGCGGCCAGGACGTTCCAGGACAAGACGGCGCCGGCCAATCCCACCCGCTCAATGGCGGCCAGGCTGGCCGTGACATAGTCGGCGCTCGTGGCGCAGATTGGTAGCCGGTTGACCTCGACCCCGGGCAGGACGGCGCAGTCGAGCCCGGCCAGCCCGGCGAGCTGGTCCTCATAAGGGCGCTGGCCCGCCAGATCGTCGGTCGCCCAGAGGTCCTCCAGACGCTGCCCGATGGGGCAGCCGGCGGCCGTCAGTTCGGTCTTGAGTTTGGCGGTTTCGTACGGAATGCCAGCCGGCGAGTCGGTCACGCGGTAGATCATCGGCTTGAGGAAGTCGGCCTGACCGGCCAGACTGGCCAGGTCCTGGCCCACCAGATAGGCCAACGGCGGGGCGAAGACATCGAGGCCGACGCCGAGCCCTCGGCGGCGGAACGGCGCCGCCACCGCCGCGACCGCTCGGCCGATGAGGTCGGCCCGAGCCCGGTAGAACTGGTCGATCATGGGGTCGGCGTAGGCGTAGCCCCAGTCGCGGCGGCGCTGAGGCGTGAGCCAGGCCTTGTCCGGCTGGTCGAGCCGGGCGATCAGGCGGGTGACGTCGACCCCGGCGTCGGCGTACGCCTGGGCGCAGGCCGGGCAGAAGCACCCCAGGCCGGCCCTAAAACCATTGCCGAAGGATGAGAACCTGATCTTGTCGAGCATGACGCCATCGAAGCCGCTGGCGGCGAAGTACCGGTCATAGTACTGTCCGACCAACTGCCGATTAGTCGTCTGACTAGGGCAGGCGAAGCTGAAATCATCGTCCGCGCCCGACTGAGCCGCCGCGTGGGGTTGGCCGCGGTAGTCCAGGGCTGGCCTGGCGGCGGCACCGTACTCGGAAAAGACAGGCAGCCAGAGGTACACCTGGACGCCGCGATCGTGGCAGCGCTCAACCAGTGGCCGGTAGTCGACGGCCGGGTTCCAGCCGATGGCGACGCCAGTGGCTTGGCTGCGCTCGACCACACCGAGCAATCGGTTGACAATGTCCGGTGGCTGATCTGGCTTGGCGAAACCGCCGGTAAAGGCCTGGACAAAGACCTGCATTCCCTGATCGTAGCCCCTTACTCTGGTGCGGCGGCGTACCTAATTCCCATGCCGGGCCACATAACCTGTCGGCGGTCCCGGACAATCGGGCGGGGAAAGTTGGGCCGCCAGGGTTAAGTATTTCGAGTACGCAGCCATCCGCGGCGACGGCCCCTCGGCGCCGCGGACTGGCTGCGGACCAGCCCAAACAGTTTGTGACGGCGGCAGGGTGGCCCGGTCGGGTTGACGGCGGTTTCAGGCTTCCTGGCAGGCGGTTTGCGCAAATCGGCCCCAGGTAAGATACTTTTTAAGAAGGTTTCCTTAAAATACTGTTCGCACCCAAAGGCTGGGGGTGGACGGGAACGGGAACCGATCACCTTGGGGCTACATCTTTGATAAGGGGCAAGATCATGGCAGCACCACCACAGATTGGGCCGGGTAGGCCGCGCCTATTGCGCTCGCTGAACGAGCGCCGGGCCTTACGGGCCCTCATGGCTAACGGCGCGATGACGCGCTTGCAACTCGGCGAAGCGACTGGTTTGTCGGCGCCGACCACCTCTCATCTGGTGGCTCGACTAGAGGAACTGGGCCTGCTCAGGGAGGCTGGCTGGGTGGCCGGCAAGAAAGGCCCGAACGCGGTCGTCTATCAGTTGTCGACCGACGCCATGCGCGGTGTCGCGGTCGACGTTCAACCCCGCCGGCTGATGGCCCAGATGGTCGATGCCACACCGGCGGTCTATCCCGTGACCGAGGTGGCCCGGACCGGGGGACGCCGCCGGGCCGAGGATGACTTGTCCGCCGCTATTGAGGCGGCCTGTGCCGCCGCCAACCATCCCAGAACGGCGGTCGTGGCGGTCTGCGTCGGCCTGCCCGGCGCGGTGTCACAAACCGGCGACCAGATCAGCCTGGCGGACAGCAGTGTGGCTGGCTGGCCGAAAATTCACGCCCGATCCGAACTGGAAGAGCGCCTGGGACTGACTGTCCTGATCGACAACGACGTCAAGCTGGCGGCCGTGGCCGAGGGAGCTGCTCGGCCGGGTGAGGGTGACTTCGCTTTGCTGTGGGAGGGTCAGGGCGTCGGTCTCGCCTGGCTGGCTGACGGCCGCGTCCGTCATGGCCAGGCCGGCGGTGCTGGTGAAATCGGCTACCTGCCGTTGCCGGGTACCCTTGGGCAAGCGGCCGGCGCAACCAACGTCCAAGAGTGGGTTGGCTCCAACGGTGTCACCGCCTTGGTCCAAGCCGTCCGGCCCACCACTCGTACCTTCGGGGCGGCGTTGAAGTCACTGAACGATCCCGAGCTGCGCCCGGCCCTGCTGGCCGAGTTGGCCTGGCGGACGGCCGAGGTGGCCCAACCGGTCCTGGCCGTGCTGGATCCGGCTGAACTCGTCCTGGCCGGCCCGACCGGTGCCGCCCTGGCCGACGACGGGGCCGCCTTGGTACAGCAGCACCTGCACCGGGCGACCCAGTGGCGTACCCCAGTGGTGTCCGCCAAGGTGACCGAACAGCCAGTGCTGCGTGGCGCCGCCTTGACCTTGTCGCATTACCTGGCCGACCAGACGCTGGCACTGGTGTCCTAAACCACGTCGAGTCGTCGGGCGAAAAGCCCGGGGCCGCGACGAATTGTTCACAGCCCAATCACGCTTGGGGTGGTGGATTGTTCACAGTACAAACCCGGTTGGGCTAACCCGGCGATGGTCACGGGTGTGTCAGGTACCCGGGTCAATCTCCGGCTAGTGGGGCGCGCCCGCCGCCGTCGGATCGTCGCCAGTCGCCCAGACCCCTTGTGACAAGGAGCGTGCCACGGTCTGGCGCCAAAAACAAGACGATGGCTGCGGGCGGCGGACACTGCCCGGCGCACGATTGACCACTGATCTGGGGAAACGTGCGGGACTTCGAGCCTTGCGGCGGTGTCCACCAGATTGCATCCCTCGCGCGGTTGGGCTAGGTTCGGCCTATGAATGCGGAAACCATCGCCAGGTGGCAATTTGGCATCACCACGGTGTACCACTTCTTGTTTGTGCCTTTGACAATCGCACTCAGCTTGATGACCGCGGTGTTGCAGTCGGCTTGGCTGATCACTAAAAACGATGCCTATCTACGATTGACAAAGTTCTTTGGGAAGCTTTTCCTGATCAACTTCGCCATGGGCGTTGTCACCGGAATTGTTCAGGAGTTCCAGTTCGGCATGAACTGGTCGGAGTACTCCCGTTTCGTTGGCGATATCTTTGGCGCGCCTCTCGCACTTGAGGCCCTAATTGCGTTCTTCTTGGAGTCCACCTTCCTCGGATTGTGGATCTTCGGGTGGGACAAGCTGAAGAAAGGCGTCCACCTGGCCACCATCTGGTTGGCTTCGGTTGGCACCCTGATCTCCTCGATCTTCATCATCGCGGCCAACGCGTGGATGCAGAACCCGGTGGGATCGCATTACAACGCCGATACCGGTCGGGCTGAGTTGACCTCGCTGATGAACGTCATCACCAACCCGGTCTTCCTGGCGCAATGGCCACACACCGTGGCGGCTGCGGCCGTCTCGGCTGGTGCTTTCATGGCGGGCATCGCTGCCTACCGTTTGGCCAAAGCCCACAAAGACAATCCGGACAAGACCGCCGATCTCATCGCCTATAAGAAGGGTGTCCGTTTCGGCGCCTGGGTGCTGATCGTGGCCGGTGTTGTCTCCGTCGTGACCGGCGATCTGTTGGGCAAGGAAATGGTCCAGTCGCAACCATCAAAGATGGCGGCGGCCGAGAACATCACCCAAGCCGAAGACAACAAGTACGGCGCCGACT
>Ga0123357_10007078_pt1 | contig 13803 bp, 10 predicted proteins | sample TergutEmb28metaG_FD_89873 | JGI IMG/M metagenome (GOLD analysis project Ga0123357, IMG submission 89873) | Embiratermes neotenicus P4 segment gut microbial communities from Petit-Saut dam, French Guiana - Emb289 P4 | ecosystem: Host-associated > Arthropoda: Insects > Digestive system > Gut ... | reverse complement strand
TTAAGTGTGTAAATTTGTAAATACTTATCAGTAGAATAGATGCAAGTAAAGCCTGGAACCTTAGTTTTGTTCTACGAAAATTCCTTCCCGCAGTAATCCTATACAGTTTGCCTAGACATTTAGGCTGGTGGCAGCTCAGCTACGCATACCTAGACCCAGATCTAGAACCGAGGACTTAGAATCCTCCTTCCTCCGACCTCCAACGTTTTTTTTTCTCTCTCTCTCCCCTCCGTGTCCATCTGGGCTTAGCTTGGTGGAAGATCAACCCCATGCCCCAGTGGACACGGCAGTACTGCGAAATTCACGCCAGTCCACGACTTTCATGTCACCTAGGCTATTTGTAAATGCAGCCATTGCAGTCACTTTGTGTAGATTCAAAATGGATCGTAGCTTGGCAAGGCAGTTTTAATTTGGTTGTTTAGAGCGCATCAGGGCATTTTATTTCAACATCTGTAGGAGACGATATTTATTTACACGGACCTTATTATTGCTCTTTTCCAGTGCTTCTGCAAGTGAACGATTGTTCTGCCTTTCTAATTCAATACAAGATTCGCACTTACAGTCGGAAGTCCATATAGTTACTCATGGTGATGGAGAGTCTATTGCAACTGTGATATGCTAGACTTCTAATCCATCGGTGTTAAGTATGTGTATGAAAACAGGTATAGCACTTCTGTTCGCATAAACTGAACACAGCACATTTATCTACGTGTAAACTATCGACGACTAACGCATGTGTAGTAAACAATCTGCATCTGAAATACTTAGCGTGTAGTGCATTTTTTCACGCCAAGGCCGTTAAGTGACCGACCTCACCGTCCGGATTGCCTGTAACGCGTAATATTCCCCGAAATACATGAATCAAGCCTGTTTTAGCCGACTGATATCCCGAATGCTTCCATTCGTCCTAATCGAACGTTCGCTAAGCAAGGTGTAAAATGTAACAGTTGGGACGTAAGATCGTAGGGAGCAGCGTCGGTAGTGCTGTCAACAGATCGTGTAATACCAAAATGTTGACAGAAAGTAAATACAGAAATAAAACAGCCGGTAGAATGGACCGACGGCCAAGAATAGCAAAGGTTGAAACTCATATGACTAAAAATATGAAGAGCAGAATGCAGGGTGGAGATTGACTGAAAGGGCGAACTTAGACTTTGTAAATGGGGTATGTAATATGAAACCCACTCCTTTTATGAATAAACTATGCACATTATTACATTTGGATATTAGAATATTATCATTTCTAGGGTTTGTTTGTATGTAGTAGTATTTTTATCTTAAGTAATCGAAACAACATTTCTGAAACCGCGTATCGTTATTTACTACACGAAGTTAAGAAATCTCCAGTATTTGTTGGGCACAATTAAGAGAACACTAGTCAGTAGAATAAGAACAGGTGCAGTCTTAGTTGCATTAAAGTTACAGCTGTCCCTGAGAGCTGGGCCCCAACTAAACAGGATGACTGAGACTGCTGAAATGGGGTTCCTAGCAGCTATTGCACGGTATAGGAGAAGAGGAACTAGGAAATCGGACCAAAACTAAATATGTTCAGCATCCTAAGAAAACAGTTGAATATGACATTTTTCCACCACGTGAAAAGAATGGATGGAAGCTACGAGTAGACTGTACACCGAGTGGTGTAAGAAGAGGTACCTATACCATGCAAAAGATGGAAGGACCAGTTGTAGGTTTCATGTACAGGCAATACAGTCTAATAAGACTGAGTTTTGCTGCTGCTGATGTATAATTATGATATATACTGCTACTTCGTCTTCAGGGGTAGGATGGGAAGGCATGGACTGGATTGATCTGTCTCAGTATAGGGGCAGGTGGCGGGCTCTTGTGACCACGGTGATGAACCTTCGGGTTCCATAAAATGCAGGAAATTTCTTGACTACCTGAGAACCGCTTAGCTTCCCAAGAAGGACTCTGCTTCATGGAATATGGAGTATAGACCTACTTAGTGGAAGGCTTGCAAAGAAAATTGAGGACATATTTGAAACGGGCAGTTTGGATTTAGAAGAGAGACTAGGGATGCAATTGGCATTCTGAGAATAATGCCAAAACGAACTTTGGACATAGGTGAAGAAGTGTGCCCTTGCTTCATATATCAGTAGAAGGCGTTTGACCTTGTAAACTATGCCGAAGTAATGCAGGCCTCAGCCCCGGTAAGAACTGGCCCGAAAGAAGATTGATCAGCATATTATGAGTGGATCAGGGGGTTACAATACGACTGATTGGAACAAGGAGACACAAGGATTATTCAGATTGGGAGAGGAGCTGAACAAGGATGCTGTTTTTCGCTGATTTTATTCAACTTATACAGCGAGTACCTTACAAATGAAGCTCTTGCAGGGTTTGGAGACTTAAAAATAGACAAGTAATTCGCACTGTGAAATATGCAGACGGTACTACAGGGCATGAGTGACAGTCTAGTTGAAGTCGGAAAATGTGGAATTGAAATGAATGTGGAAGAAAAAAAAACTAAGGTAATCTTAATCTCAAGACAACCATTCCTAGCACAGATTGTGATACATCAAAAGCAACTGGAGAAAATGGAATATTTCAATCATCTGAGCAGCCTGGTAACAAGTGATGCAAGATAAGCACGTGTAATCAACTCGAGGACTGTCCAAGTCAAAAGCGGCATTCAGCGAGAAGCGGCCTCTTTTTCACGAGAATATTGGCTTAGATTTAAGGAAGAAACGAATGAAATGCATCATTTTGAGTATAGTTTGGTGTGGTGCTGAAACTTCGGAGAATACGAGGTGCTACCCAAAAATTCGGGGAATATGACCATAAAAAGTTTCTTACCGTAAATCCTAGTATCCACCGTCTCCTTCGAAGTAATCCCCTTGGGCATGTATACAGCGATCCCAGCGTGTTTCCCATGATTTCTTGCATCCCTGAAAGTTCTCAAACGTGAGCGTGTCGATAACCTCTTGCGATTCTGCGTGGATCTCCTCAGTCCTGTCAAAACGACGCTCTTTCAGCCGTAATTTCATCTTGGGGAATAGGAAAAAGTCGCAGGGGGCGAGTTCAGGCGAATAGGGGGGGGAGGAAATAACTGTAATGTTTTTGGAAGTCAAGAATTGTTGAACAAAGAGTGATGTGTGAACGGGCGTGTTGTCATGGTGGAGAAACCAATTGTTGTTCCTCCACTTGTCTGGAGGTTTGCGCTGAATGCCCTCCGTCAGCCGCTTAAAAACCTCATAGTAAAACTTGCCATTGACGGTTTGACCAGGGGGTACGAATTCCTTATGGACAATTCCTTGGATGTCAAAAAAAAAAACCGATCAACATGGACTTGACATTTCTGCGAACTTGACGCGCTTTTTTCGGCCGCGGTGAATTTGGCGACTTCTACTTCGACGACTGCTGCTTAGTCGCAGGGTCGTCACCATTCACCCATGTTTCATCACCGGTTATGATACGGGAGATGAAGTTGGGGTCGTCTCTGGCTTGTTGTTTGAGTTCCCTGCAGACAGAAACGTGATGGGCCTTCTGGTCGTCGCTCAGCAGTCTTGGCACAAGTCTCGCTGAAATGCGCCCCATGTTCAAATTGTTCGCCAAAATGCGTTTAACGGTCCCGTATGACATACCTACTATCTCACATATATCGTGGATAGTTTGCCTACGATCTGCAAGGATCGCCCCGCGAACTTTTGCTATTTTTCCCGGTGTTGTGCTTGTCGACGGTCGTCCAGAACGCTCATCGTCGTTGATAGACGTTCGTCCGTGCTTGAAGCGTTTGTGCCGTAAAAAAGTTTTGCTTCGGCTCATGATATTATCTCCGAAGACTTCATGTAGCATTCGGTGGGTTTCGACATCAGTTTTTTTTTAAGATTGAAACAAAATTTGATGCAGATTCTTTGTTCCTTAAAATCCGCCATAACAACTGTAAAAAAATCGCCGGATCACTAAAACATAACCTCACAAAACGCACTGAACTTATTAACATGTCCTCTCAGCTTGATAACTTTTGTCACACTGATTCATAAAGCATACCGCTAGCCACATCTAGCGGCGGAAGGGCATACGACAACCGGTTCGGGCGCACTGTTTAAATTCCCCGAATTTTTGGATAGCACCGCGTAGATCGGAATGCCTTGAAAGTGTTAAAATATGCTAGGCAAAGGTGGAGATCAGTTGGACCGATTTTATGAAAAATGAGCATGTATTACAGAGAGTTGAGGAAGAAAGGAACATCCTGCATACAGTAAAACGAAGGAAGGCTAACCGGATTGGTTACATCTTGCGTAGGAACTACCTTCTGAAACACTTCAGCGAAGGAAAGATATGAGGGACGGGAAGAAGAGGAAAACGCGTAAGCAGCTACTCGATGAGCTTAAGAAAAAGAAAAGGCACTGGGACATGAAAGAGGAACTGCTCTGAGGGGAATTCTGTTTGGAAAGGGCTATGATCCTCTCCCAAATCAGGCTGCGAAATTGACGAATAGACCTGCTAGTTCGCTGTCTCTCCATTTTCATTATTTTATTTTTTTAGTATTAAAGAAGGCTCTTAACTGATAACTTCCTTCAGGATGCCCCATACTGCATTGCTGTCTGCTTCAGTAACTATTGTACGTCTACTTTGTGTACCCAGGAGAAGACCTTTATTTCGAAAGCCATTCACATTACGACTTACCACAGATCTTTGGAACCGCCTTTAACCACGCTTGTATTGTTCCATTCTTAGAAATTCATCGACTTTTTCGTTGATAGGGAAATGAAAAGTATCACACTGGTCTTCCAGTCCAGGGAGTCACTCTTCATACCGGTTTAGAGGCTGGCTACCATGACCGAATTTTTAATTGTTGTGGGTTACTCAGGGGAATGCTGACTGCGTTTGTGGAAAATCAACATCTACCTTCCATGCCCTGTTCATTTATAAGCATATTATCATTCGACGCCATACAATCTACAGAACTGATAAAACGTCATTGAGGTAATAAAATAATCTAAGGAAATATCAACATGGTACCCTGCATTTTTCGTGTAAATCAGAAGAATAGTCTGTGGAAATGCCATATGTAAATTACACGTCATGTTTAAGTTGCCTCATTCCGTGTGTGTTTCTTTAACGCCAATGAACATGTTCCTGAATGTACTTGCATGTTTGCTGTCGCGTTGCAGTGTATGGAATTTACCCACTGTCAACCCTACTTTGATTTTAGTCATAACTTGCAAATTCCGATTGGAAGCCAATGCGGGGAAAATTGGTTATACGAATACTTACGTACTGTAGTTCGTAATTTATTCCTGTTTAATACTAACTTAATTTTATTGTATTCTTACGTAGTTGTTATTATGTTTATATATATATATATATATGCGAACACCCTAAGATGAGACTACATACGACATCTAGGCTTAGATGGGAGGAGACTTGAATTTCGTAATTTCAACGAGTAGGTTAAAAAGATGTAAACGTAGTCTGAAGTGAAGTGCAGCTGGATCCGAGTAAATACAGACACTCGAACAAGCTCACATACCCCATTACTAGGGTTAGGAAGAAGGAACCCTGTGCTGTGACCAGTGGCATGTATTTGTGAACGAGGTGATCCATAAATGCAGTGAATTTCTTGGCCTGAATAGCAATATACTGTTTGCTTAATTGGTTAATTATTATTTGAATTCATATATTGAATGCATGTGTCTTGGTATTGATTTTGAAACGGTTATCCTTTCGTCGGTGGTACACCTATTTTACTCGCGTGTATTATAGGAATATTTTGTGTAAATACATGGGTTACGTTATACAGGAAGTCCTTTCCGTGTGTAATATTACATGGGCTCTCCAGGAGGTGGGATGTGGGTATATGGACTGGATAGGGCTGGCCCAGGATAGAGACGGGTGGCGGACGCTTGTGAGTGCGGTAATGAACTTTCGGGTTCCGTGAAATGCGGGGAATTTCTTGACTAGCTGCAAACCAATTAGCCTCTCAAGAAGGACTCTGCACCATGGAGTAAGTATGGAGTAAGTAATAGTACATGGGCTACTAGGATCTCTCTGTACTGTTTGCGTTGCAGGTGTGATTACAGTGGAGACAGGATGCAAGTATTTGAATACACGGACGGCCGGAAGAACAAGTTTATCTTCTTTCCAATTGATAGGAAACAGAATAAAGTTCGTTTTGTGTGTGTGTGCGTGCGCGCTTGCTTGCGCGAGCGCGCATAAAAAGCGAAACTTATACCGCTGAAGAACCTCCTTTTTGTGCAGATAACGTTGCTTTGTATATTGCAGATTATTTTCTCGGAGTAAAGTGGCGTTGTTTGCTGGGATGTGCTGCCTTGTAGTCTCCGTGCTCACCGCCGTAGGAACCTAAGTATCACACAGAAAATGATTTAGTTCGGAATGTGGGTTTGCATGCAGGGCCATGTTTAGAGGGGCTGTTTTGGCAGAATGAAACCTCCTGAAAGGTGTTAAGAGGCAGTAAAAAGTGCCAGATTTGAGTTTCTCACAGCGGTGGCGGTGTGTATACTGGTAGAAATTTACCGACGTTTCGGAGGAACGTGCTGCTCCATCTTAGGTTATGATTTTACTCTGATGGTCAGGCGAGTGTGGACTTACACTCTGAGGATGGAAACACCACTTTCCTCCGAAATTTCGGTAATTTATGCTAGACTACACGTTCGCATTTCTGAAGGCGGCCGTCTTCAATGTGAAAGATGTTTTTTATACGTACGTGCATTTCTGCACGAATCATAAGTGCAGCTGGGCTCATTTGTGTCGGATTGAATGATATTTCGAATAGATGTTGTATAGACATACCCACTTTGTGTCCAATATCCTTTTCCCATCAAGTCTTGGAGTTATTGAGGTAGTTAAGCAAATGATATTTGTAAAATACACAGGCAGTAACAGGCAAAAGCACCGGAATTGTTATGCTGTGTTGTGCGAGCTTGATGTTTGGTAGCCATAATGAATCACTTCATCTAAACTGGGGCATCTAGGGAACCGCGGAATACCACTTTCGCTTTCTGACATTAGGGGAATTTTCTTTTATTGTACGTAACTTAAAGAGGATGAATGTTAGCGTGCCACATTCATTTCCTCTCAGGAATGTGACTTTAAATGTAAAACTGTCGAATTGTTTTCTAGATTGTAAACTTTTAAGTTATCTTGTAATATCGATTTGAAGCGTGTAACATACGAGTATCCCCCCACCCCACCAACAGTGCATATCTCGCTGTCACAGCGTTTCAGTGTTCTGTCATCGATTTAATTTAACGGGGTAAATATTTAATTATTTTAATCCGTATGTAAAGCCATTAAATCAATGTAGACGTTCATATTTGTGAACTTCATGTTCGCATAGACTCGTACGTTTGTGTAATCGTCCTTGAAGTCCCAGAATCTTGATTTCGACGTCACGTTCATCATGCTTTAGTTGAGGTTGAGTCACGTTAAGGAACGTCAGAGATCAATGTGCATTCTGTTTCCTGTATGTTAAAAAAAAAAAAAGTGGAAAATTCAATCTTCATTTACCACCGTCAGCGCCTGACACGCAAGAATATGGTGTAATTGTTGGCCTTGCCACTAAACCGAGTAGAATGTATCTAGCCGAAGATTTCACGCAACTGGACGTGAAGGGAAACGCTGCACTTTTTAAAACTGAACGCCCAAGAGGTTCATACCGTTCGTTTAAGTTTCATATTTATGCCTTTTTGAATATGGTTATCGGAGCGAAAGCACGGAGATGTGTGCACTGACAGTTGCGTCAAATAGAAGTGAAGTCCCAATGCCCCTCCATGAAAACATATAGGGGAATGGACGTATGGCTCCATTGATTCTTAACCTCGGCACTGGGTGGGGGCGAGTGGTAAACAGCACGCCCCGCCGCTATACTCACAGATAAGCGCGTCCACTGAATTTGAGATTGATTGGGCCTCAGAGACAGTCTGAATATTTTGTAGCAAATAGAAACTCGTGTTTCTACTGGGAATCGAACCGAGATTCCTCCATCATTAGCCCGGTCACTGTACCCACTACACTATTGTGTGACGAACTTAGATTTTATCCACCCAGAGCAGATGTGAACTGTGGGCTACTTCACACGAAGGCCAAAATGTTCTTTCTACTTTTTTAACACTGCCCGTCTTACAAAAAAAATTGGTGTACGGATTAAAATACACGTCGCAATTGTTCTTTACAATAGCGTTCATATGATTTAGTTGTGATGATATACAAGAAAACATACATATTTATGATTTAGCGTATTGTAACTTAATATCTGTAATCTGATTAGCGTTTTAGCAGTACAGTAGATGTGTTATCTGCTCCAGTGGACGTATATGTGTACTCCTGTAGGTTCGTGGCTTCAAAGAAGAATTTACGCTTGTATTAAACGCAGAGTTCCCAAGGATAATAGTCGGAGTTTGAGTTGTGTTGGGTAATTGATGCTGTTAAATGATGTAGAAGGGTCAGGCAGTCTAAGGTCTTGGACTGCTTGAAGATGGGACTGTTGGGCTGTCCCGAAACGTCAGTGACCGGCTTCCAACGTATGCCGCGTAACATCCCAGAAGAGTGAAGGCCTCAACTACACCGCGGCGGAAGTCTGATATCTCGACTGTGATCTTGAGGTTCGTTTACATATCGTGGGAGTACAAGGAAATCCTTCTAATTCCACTTTGGTTGAAAATTGGGATTTTTGAAGTGTTAAGTCCATATTTTTCACCTCCTTGACTTGGTAAAACCATTCACTAATTATTTACGATGGTACAAACACCTTAGTTTTGCGAAGTGAAAGGAAGCTTGCTTATCAAACTTTTCTATTCATTTCTCTCAAAACCGCTCGTTGCATTATTGAGTTTTCCTTGTACGGCCACGGAATGCATGTATAAATGACGCCAACTCCTGTGGTACCGGGAACCGCAGTGTAGTTCCTCGAGCGCTTGTGGAAGTTTCACTGACGTATGCATCTTTGTAGTCACCCCGTGTGGTACCGGATACCGCAATGTTCTTTCGATGACTGGCCTCCTCACTATATAATTATGCAAACGTCATGGAAAGTTCGGTTTAAAGGCTCAGCTGCCGTCAGTTGCGGATTGTGACTATACTGTCCGGTCGTGTTTGGAGTGGTGGTGGTGGCGCTGGGTGATGTTAGTCAACTCGCAGTGTTCCGTATGTGCTGCTCTATAACTTCATGAACTCTTTCTATAGCGAATGTTTCGGTACTTATTGATGTAAAGGTGTTGTGTGACGGTGGGAACTGTTGTGTTTGGTTATCGTCATCGTTTTCCCCTTACAGCTTTCTTGTGTTTGGTATTATGAGTAATAGCTGACATTGTAAATTGTGGAGTTCTTACTAGACAAGGAAGGAACACCATTATACTCTTTGAAAATCAAATATCATTTTATCAATTTATTGCCTTACTGTACAGCACGTTTGAGATCTTATAATTCACACAGCGTTGGGTTTGAGATTGAAATTATATAGTACCGTGGTTCATCATATAGAGAGAGACATTTCTCTTTTGTTATACACTGTTTTCGGCATTCACCACATACTTTATGGACAATGGAATTCCAACAAGAGAGTGTCGTTGTTGATGACGTAAGCCGAGACACTGGCTCTGTAGCAAGTGGTTATGGCGAAACATGCGATTCTTTCGATTCAGAACTTCATCTTGTATCGGTGGACAACATGCTGAGTCTAGGTGAGTTCATACTTTCAGAATCCGAGATTAAGTATTAGTAATGTTATGCGTTCATTGCAGCAATAATATAAAACGAACAGATTAGACTTACAAAGAAATCAAGAGCTGGTGGAATTCTGCGAATGCTTCCGACCCATGCAGTTCATCCTCTGTGTCTTAACATCTTTTCCTGAGAGAGTAAAGGTTCGAGTACTTAGAACTATAGTTTTGCCTCTTTTATGCGTGTTGGGTAACAGTAGATTTGAATCGAATGGAAAAGAAGCATGAGGTTTGAAATTTGCTTGGAAGATGATCATCAAAGTGATATCTGGAGTCACAGGTATTTGCTGTGTTCTCTTATAAATTACAACGTACAGGAATTTTAAATTATCAGAGCTTTAAGAGAAAGTGGATAAATAGGTTTTTACATTTATGTATGAACGAACAAGAGATTGTCATCGATTAACGTTGTAAACTTCAGTGCGATCATAGAACAGTAAGCATTGTGTTAATAGTTGGTGACATTCGTATGCAAGTCACCGACGTAATATGATAAACACATAAGTATACACACAATGAGTATGAGCCGCTGTGTTCAGGTGACAGAGTGCTCATAGAAAAGGTTCAAAGGTTTAATTGATAAGTTCAGTCGTCAACGACATTTTCTACCACCCGAGTGGTGGTCAGTTGTCCCACTGACCCAACTAGCCGGAACTTCAGCTGGACCACCCTGCAGTCACATTACACACCATTAACTACGATATGAATTAATGTATGAAACCCCAATGGCGCACACTGTTACACCAGCTACATATACATTATGAGGGAGAAGGGTGGTGGATTGAGACCGATTGCATTAGACTGGCGTTGTGGAGATTTTGATAAAATTTGCAGTATTTTAACAAGCTCAGAAACCAAATTGATGCCAGCACTTTCGCAGAATTTTCGTAAGTTCCAAATGCCTTTAATTTTCGCATCGCATTGAGATAGACTGTAATTTACGATTTTTTTTTTTAGATTGAATATCTGCGTGGCAACCTTTTGCGTTGTCGTCTGTCTACTGACCGTCTCTCCCAAACTTTGTAACTGCCAGAAAATGTTCAATTTCGGACGTCAAGTATGTTTGAGGGTGCAGTAGACGACTTTGTGGTATACACAGGGCAACACGGAACATATTGAATTAACAGTTATGAATAGCGAAAAAGGAACGGTGCTTCGGTTTTGGGGTTGGGCGAGAGGTTAAAAATAACTATTCGTAAAAAGCAACATGTTAGGAAATGTTGCACATGGCCTTAGATTTGATGGATTCTTTGAAACATTCTGCACGACGGATGAAGTACAGGAATTGTTTGAACTTGGGTTGTCAGTGGTCTGTATTTGTTACATTAATTGGGGACATTCGCAGAAGTCCCGAAATAGAAGTCGATGTAGTTGGAGTGCAGAAGGTTAGATGGGACCAAAGGTAGCCGTGAAACGGAATATATTTATATTTGTGTAAAATAAGTTAATGTTGTGACGAAGGGGATACCGGCATTCGATATAGAGAGGCTTGCGTTTCATTTTGCCACATTCTTTACCTGGGGTTGGCAGAATGAGTTTAGTAATTTTTAAGATACAAAATGAAGAGGGGTGAGTTCCGAACGATGTTACAGACATTTTATTTGTGTTCGGCACAATGTTTAGTTCGGTAGATGACGGAAGTTCACGTCTAAAAATGTCTTCCTCACAGGAAGTGTCGGCAGACCCTCTTTAAAATGTCATAGAAAGACGTGAGAGGAGGGAACTTGCAGTAAATCTGACGTCTTGGCAAGTGAATGAAACAGGAAACTGTGAGTAAGGGTCGTGTTCTACACGTGGCCTTACTGTATTTTGGTTGTCTGTCACGTACGTATATTTGCTGACTGGCTGATTCACTGGTTCGTTCGTTCGTTAATTGGGGAACCTAAAATCGACATCTCCGCACTTGTTATTGGCGAGCACTATTCTGTAAACTATTTAACTGAAGCATAAACGGGCGTGTCACTGTTATCAGGCGTCACAGAACTGAGAAATAATTAGTTAAAGAAGTAGGCCTATGAATGTAGGCACTAAGTAGTATAGCCATAAGTAACCGAAAATTTAAAGTTGAGACTTCTGGGGGGAAGGAGGTAGCAAAATAAGAAGAGACTGTGAAAGCAATGGGGAGCAGAAAAAGGAGATAAGGAATAACAAAAACGAAAAATATAGAACAGGGAGAGGAGGAAATCAGGTTAGAAATAACCGAGGAAGAGAGGAAGATGGAGAAGAAAGAAAATGGCGTTTGAATATTTACTTCTGTATTGAAGACGCTGGAAGGGATATTCCGGCCCGCTATGCTGTGCTTAAAGCAGGGACAGAAGGTGTGCACTGAGTTACTGATAATTCGCAGAGTTGCCAACGTCAGCAAAGGAAGTAAATGCCACAGATAGCTAGAACGCTGATTCATCGTGTAGCCAGGCTGTCCATTGTGAGTAATGTTGCGGTCAGCAGAGGGTAGATTGCATATTTGCACCATTTCGTGTGTGACGTTTCGATTTATGCATTTATGGGTGCGTTTGGGAAAAAAAAGATGGAAACCGCCTGTTAGTTCTGTCATGTCCACGAGTCCCTCAGTTCCGTATGCGTGAGGTACCAAATCACTTAAACACGAATAGTTGTCGAGTTGGTTTGGTTTTATTTTGAACCAATAATGAACCACCCACGATACCACACCGTCTACACATCACCTACACGCTGGATTAAAACTCACCACGTCACTACACCAGGCAACACTCCGCGCAGACCAAACATTTTTAACACCCACTATTTTAATACTTACCTATTTCAACCTGTATTCATATTACGTACATAATTTTAACTGAAATTATAATTTAATTGTTATGGAGTGACGGCGACACAGCTAACCAAATTGTACCTTTGTATTCTTGCAATAATAATAATATCACCCTGAAGATGGCTGTAATAGCTGCCGAAACATGTTGGTGAAGACATTGTGCATAAAATACATAATAAACATTGAAGTGCATTTGCTGATTATTGGTACGTATGTTGTGGATCTGCCTAATTCACGGAAGATGGAACATACTAAAAACTAAATGAACTCGTTACCGAAGGCAAGCTTTCCGTGCACAGGTTTTATTCAAGTTAATTCATTTTGAGGACCGCTCGCTTAAGGCTATAAAAATTTGTTTCACGGGTATCTTCGTATTTATTTGACAGATTTAGACACAGCGTAATGTGCTGCACATGAGAGTAGCCGAGAGTCGCGGTGTGTAAGTTTCGTTCACATTAAATTTAAGGACCACTTGAAACTTAGGGACCTTTTAAGTATTGTAGGAAATTTGTTGTTGTGAATCTTTGACATACTTCTTTAAAACATGATGTATTGTGCTTGGATTATGGGTGTATAATTGCTTGTAAGTTCATTCTGTTAATTAACTTTATGGGTCACCTAACTGCAGAATTGAACCTTGTGCAAGTCTTTGGAATCCTACGGTTGGTTAGCCGAAAGTTGGCGTGAGATACGCAAGTAAGTTATCCAAATTGTATTCTGTTGTGTGTGTTTGCTTAAATTACTTCTGAACTTTTGCGTACTGGCATATCGTTTCGGAGTTCCGTCAACAGATTTTATTTTTAATGGTTAATCATGGTGCGCGAGTTTCCAGCATTTTAATTCGTTTCAAGGTCCGCGTTACGTAGGGGCCTAAATACGTTTTAGATGCCCTAGCCAAAGAGAAAAAATTGAAATAAAGTTACAAGAACACAGAAGACAGAATATTTGAGTGACCCCGCAGGTCGGACAGTCTCATCAGAAATACTGTAAAGATAACAATGCTAATAATTAATTCGGATACGATACCATCAACTCAAGTGCCGTGGTATTTTATACGAGGAATACGTTTGTGAAGACCTTGCGTAATTTAAAACCCACATAATTCGAGACATGATGTTCCCGTGGGATTAACCCTTATCCTGCTAACGTGGAGAATAGGCTGAGCTCCTAATAGTGCCAGCAAATGGCAGATGGGATTTAATTCGGCGTTTAAAGGGTTAAATGTGAATTGGGGGGGGGGGGGGGGGGTTACCAAGGGCACCCCAAAAAAAACCTTTGTGGGGTGTTTTTTTTTTAAGAATAATTCCTAAC
>Ga0123357_10007077_pt1 | contig 13804 bp, 9 predicted proteins | sample TergutEmb28metaG_FD_89873 | JGI IMG/M metagenome (GOLD analysis project Ga0123357, IMG submission 89873) | Embiratermes neotenicus P4 segment gut microbial communities from Petit-Saut dam, French Guiana - Emb289 P4 | ecosystem: Host-associated > Arthropoda: Insects > Digestive system > Gut ... | reverse complement strand
TTATATTATATTATATTATATTATATTATATTATATTATATTATATCTCCATGGTTATAATCGTTAACTTACGACCGTATTTCATAACCAAGTTGTCGATGTTTGTGCAATTTATCTGCGAGCAAAGTTTCTTATATTTCTGGCTTCCAAGTTTTATGATCTCTGTCATTAAACTGCAAGCTACAGAAAAGTTACATTTCATTTCCCTCTCGTTTTACATATTAGCTTAGTGCACATTAAACTAACTATCTTCGCCCTTCCGTCTGTACGAGTGAAAGATCTGAAAAAAAGAATTCTCAATGGATTTTCTCATACAATTTTGTGTTCTAAACGTTACTAGAATACATCGGTCTGTCCACTGTACGTCAAACACTGGCAAAAGTAACGGACTCTTTTCATAAATTCCTAAGCGTCGCGGCGCACGTCTCGAACGTAAGTCGTTAGATAATCATCCCACCGGGGAAATGTTCGCGACGAATGGTTTACAGCAAAATGCAACACTTTTTGTATCCACAGTAATTTCCCTGTGAAGCTGCCACTTTTCAAGACAAATTGAAATGTTGCTATGCATCAGGCCGTTTATGTCGACAGTCTCTGACGGCAAAGTTCGTGGTTCGATCCGAGGTCAGCCCATGTGCAACTTGTGGAGTCACAAGGTGACAATGGAACAGGTGTTTCCCCCACAACGTCGGTTCTCCCCCAGTGTTCCATACTCACTTATTTGTCGCCAACACTACTTCAGTTCCGTAAGTGATTGCAGGGTTTTGTGACCAAAAAGAAGCAATTCTTGTTTTTAAGCTTTCGCCGTGTTCTAAATGTAATTTGTTCCTATTTGGGTAATTCCCCGGCCCCTGAGTTCCAATTGACGACGTTTCGGAACTCACTGTCAGTTCCGAAGCGTCGGCAATTAGAACTCAGACCCGAGGAATTACCCAAAAAGGAACAAATTACAAAAAGAAGCAACGTAATTATAGGCCGGTGAGCGAAGATGACCTAATTGTTATGCTATAACAAATTATCGTAACTTTCTGCCCATATATTAAGTGCTTGTGTTCTGCATCATTACATTGTGCTCTCCGTCCAGTAAGGACCACAGGCTTGTGTTATCGTCCTGTGTCCAGGCTCAGGTAGACACAAAGAACTGGTAATCGTTTAGCTTCCTGTGGGATCGCCTGACACAAAAGTAGCTCTCCCGGTAAACAAAGGGAGATATGAGAGGAAGTGCGCCGGAGAAGGCTTTCAAAATTTGTTATTACAGACTAGGGGAAATAAAAGCATAAGACTGTACATATCACTGGCCATTTAAATACCACTGAAATACTGTAATGAGCTTACGCTTTTGAAGACTTGCGTCTATAAAAACTACATATAAAATTAATTTCTCGCCTGACAGTGAACACGAAGCTTTACAATCGCCAAGACCAATCTATTGCAACATCTTGTGGTAAAACGAATAGTTTCCCCCCTGTCACGGCAGGTGGCATGGATATTTACCAGTATGGTTTAAAATTGTTACAAACAAGCAAAAAAAGGCACAAAAAATTATTTTTGAGAAGCGTTAGTGAAAATGCGAAAAGCGCCTTGTGCCTGCGTTGCAGCACATCTGAATAACTGATTCCTCCCCATACACTAGAGAGCAATGGAGCTCAGTTCTCCTCCACTACAGTCTTCCTTCCAGAAACTGAGAGCCCTCTGTGTCATGCTGACCTTACAGGGAGGTGGGCCTAAGTTATTGGGTATAAAACACAGGTTCAAACACTACTGGTCAGGTCACCACGATCTATGACGTAGCGCCGTGCAAATATCTTCTTCGGCTTGCTCTTCTATTCTGAAGGTGGAGGAAGTGACATCACATTATTATTATTATTACATACTTAGTTACTTACTTACTTATTTACTTACTTACTTGCATACTTACTTGCTTACGTACTTCCTTCCTTACTTACTTGCTTACTTTCTTACTTATTTACTTACTTGCTTACTTCCTTACTTGCTTACTTACTTGCTTACTTACTTACTTACTTACTTGCTTACTTCCTTACTTGATTACTTACTTCCTTACTTATTTACTTACTTGCTTACTTACTTACTTACTTGCTTACTTTGTTACTTATTTACTTGCTTATTTACTTACTTACTTGCTTACTTACTTACTTACTTGCTTACTTCCTTACTTGCTTCTTTACTTACTTACTTGCTTACTTACTTGCTTACTTCCTTACTTGCTTACTTACTTACTTGCTTATTTACTTACTTGCTTACTTACTTGCTTACTTACTTGCTTACTTACTTACTTGCTTACTTACTTGCTTACTTGCTTACTTGCTTACTTACTTACTTGATTACTTTCTTACTTGCTTATTTACTTACTTGCTTACTTACTTACTTATTTACTTACTTACTTCCTTACTTCCTTGCTTCCTTACTTACTCGCTTGTTTGCTTGCTTGCTTGCTTGCTTGCTGCAATTGAGTTGTCACTCGGTGACAGCAGTCCTTACACCAGTACAAACAAAACAGATAAGAATAAATATACATAAACGAAACAATACAAAACACAGTAAATACAAGTACATATATTACTAAAACACCCACACATACAGACACACCCACACATTACAAAACAAGTTAATACAACCCCAGTACAAGATACACACGAAACGAAATAGTCACAATACAATCCAGTACCCTCAGTATAAGGTCACCCTAATGTACATGGCAATTTTGTCTCCAAGAACTTCACCGTAACTCACTTCGCTTAACTTTACTTCACTTCACTTCAAGACAAAAACCGCGTCAGTTCACTCCACATCACTACACTTCACATCACTTCACCTATTTACACTCAACCCCCACTTGAATTCCCTTGCTTATAACTACATTCGTAACCTTCTATCTAAACTTGTTTAATTTACAGAGTAAAGATGCTAGTAGGCCTGCAGGTAATTATAAGCTGTGGAAGAACGCGATTTCATTTAATTGCCTGCGCTGCCCCACATATTTGCATGCCATAATCAGTGCGGCGTTTTAAACAACCCTGACAAATACAAGTCGGATAAAATAATGAATATATGTGTGAGATGCCATCTATATGTAACGTGAATGGTGTGCTGTTTGGTATTCATAACATATTCACAGGACAGGAACGCGTTTTAAACAGAATTAGAGAACTCGATTATGCGGTGAAATGAGTAATTGTTTGTGGCAGTCGGGCACGTAATTTGGATGTGACGACAACCATAACACAGGGTTGAGCAGAATCCTGTTGCAGTACTCACTGTAAACAGCGCTGGGCTAGACGAACACGTCGTGAATTAGGGCCACTCTGTTTGATTTAATTAACTCACTTCTGGCACAATTATAGGTTCATACAGAAGATCTGTTTATCTTTTTGTGTATTGTTTATCTGTTGCACTACACGGTCAGTAGCTCACAATGATATAAAAACATAGACATAAAAATAATGACACAATGATTAGTTCATAATCAATTGGCAGGACGTGTGAGGAAGTGGTCGTGGTCTAACTTACTACATTGGGCAAGCCTTTGCCTGATAGGACTGAAGAATAAATTCACTTTACGCCACAGGTATGTTGTTTGGCACTCTAGCCTAGATTGTAACCAGGAACCTCCAGCAGAACGTCAGAATTCTTACCATTTGTCCCGCGCGCGTCTGGTCACAGATACCGGCAGCGTCGTTAAACTGTCTGTGAAAGGATCTTGCAGCTCGCTGTAACTGATTCACCATTAAGAGCGGAAGGCTGCTGTCAGCAGCATCTGTAGGGCCTGCCGGAACAGTGTAGCCAGTTTGTTTACCTAACACTGGAAAACGGAGAAGTGTGCTGTAACATAGCCATCCGGTGCAGTCAAGCAAGTCCCTGAACGGGATTCCACTGGAATGCGGCAACATGTCACATACATAGACAGTGTCAAAATCACGGACACTGTCACATGCACGGATAGCGTCACCTGCACAGGCACTGTTGTATACACACATAGTATATCACATGCACGGCAGTGTCACAATCACAGACAGTCACATGCACGGATAGTGGCACCTGCACAGGCACTGTCACATGCACATATACTGTATCATATGCACGGACAGTGTCACAATCACGGACACTGTCACGTGTACGGACAGTGTCATCTGCACAGGCACTGTAATATGCACAGGCAGTGTGACAATCACGGACACTGTCACATATGCACGGACAGTGTCAAATCACGGACACTGTCAAGTGCACGGACAGTGTCACCTGCACAGGCACTGTAATATGCACAGGCAATGTCACAGTCACGGACACTGTCACGTACACGGACAGTGTCACCTGCACAGGCACTGTCATATGCACAGCAGTGTCAAAATCACAGACACTCTCACATATGCACGGACAGTGTCACAATCACAGACAGTGACACAATCACGGACACTGTCGCGTGCACGGACAGTGTCACCTGCACAGGCAGTGTCAAAATCACAGACACTGTCACATGCACATATACTGTATCATATGCACAAGCAATGTCACAATCACGGACACTTCCATAAGCAGGTACAGTAAAATGGGCGCCTTCATCTGCACGTATTGTATCATAGGCACAGACATTGTCACGTGCATGCATCTCAGGTGGAGATAGAGAATAGAACGATTGAATGCAAAATATTAGGCACATCGAAGTGTTTGCTGTCTGCGGGCTACTTTGAGTTAAGGGGTTTTTGGTATGGTCGCAAAATTTTAAAAGCAAATGGAAAAGTATGTTATAAAACACCGTATATGACAAACTGTTGAAAGCAAGTCTAACTCTGAAAGAAAATGTAAATTATATTATCCAATCGCGCCCTTTTCTAACATCTAACACACAATCTAAAGATTTTCCTGATTCCTGGCATTTTTTATTTGTGGTTAGCGTATTAATGTCAGGTGTGAAGGTGGTGTTGATTTCGCCGCCATTGTCAAGAACAAATGTAGGCCAGTGCCTGTCAGTTATGGTATTTCAGAACTCGTGTATCGTAGCGTTTGTCAACATAACTACGTTCTGCCAAACGTCACACGGGTTTGGCCAGCAAATTACATAATTTTTGGAAATAAAAAACGTGACACGAGTTACATAAGAGTGTGACATAAGAAGGGGGTTCCGTTCATGAATTTTGTAATTTGAGTGTTCGTCAAACCTGCACTGACAGATGTCAGCACTAAACTTGTTTGCGTCTATAAGTTTACCCAAGTCGTGCTCCTTTGCTGAAGTAGCAGGCCTGTTGCGAGGCTCCTTTGTGTGCCTGTGTCTGTACCCTAGTCGTCAGCAGGAACTCCCTTTGTTTGTTTTAAAATCCGCGGACAGTGGGGTCCACTTTAAGAACTCGCTCGACCTAACAGAATCCCAGAGGACCGGCCGACCACTCGCTCTCTGGCGGACGTGCCCACAATCACTAATGATATCACGCTCACTGTCCGCTGTACATTCTCGCCACATCCTCTCCTGGGCCATACTTTTCCCTGTCTTCATGTTGCTTGCTAATGACGCTAATAATTAAACTTGATATCAGAACCCCCCCCACGCCACTTCCACATCTCCACACGACGCAGACAGCGATAGTTCCTATGTTATTATTCATATCCCGTGTCTTCATATAGTCGTGTGACTCGCGTTCCCTTTTTTAACTGGTCAAAAAATAATATATAGATAGTTCAGTGTTTAGAATGTACGCTGCCTGCAAAGGGCAAAATTGTGAAAGTGAGTGGGGCAGTGTAGGTACAGCTCCATGTATGCTACTGCCGGTAAATTCTAAAGCTGTCCCTTTGCGATATTACAAGGTTTATAGAAATATGGACTTTAGTTCCACGTTTTCTGTTCCCGGCGAAGAGGTGAAGTTCTTCTGCCTAAGGTTTAAAGGCGTATGTACGAGTGTAGGCCTGACTCCACACATTCCATTTCCGGCAAAAAAATTATAGTGTGTCGTGAAAGTAGGTGTATGAAATACTGTACTTATATGGGCTTAAACGATATTACATTGATGGGGGTGACGTGATATCGTAAGGCATTTTGAAAGTAAAGAACGCCTTGGTAAAGTGTGCGTACTGCGTCTCGGAATAATAATATTTATTTACTGCAATTGGGTTGTCACCCGGTGGCGGTGGTTATTTTACATGCAAACAAAACATGAAATTGGTTACTACTAAATTTAAGTCGGGAGGAGGGCTACATGAGAAGCATGTAGTGGCAACTTGGAATCTTGGGAACCATCTCAGCATTTGCTTTTAAGGCACAAGGAAACCAAGAAAAACCTGTGTCGAGATGGTCGGTCGCAGGACCTTCCGAATACTGACTTCTAGCCAGCAGTCCGGCATCATTTGCATTCTTGTCTTTCTTGAAAGCCACAACCCGATGTCAATTGACTTGTCATTTGCAAATAAAAGATTTTTGTTCCATTATAAGTTACAGCAATCCCATTACAAGCCTGGACAGGCCCTGAGGGTTTCAGGAGGTTGAAGCTCCCAGATTTGAAGACAATCGGCACATGAAGGTGGTAAGGTCAGCCTAATGCGCCGGCCACCTTTACCCCCGGGAAATATTCCTGGTACTCATTTCTGTTAGAGGCTGAGTCAACCCCACGGCCGTAGTGCGATCGGAAGGATTATGTCAATGACATTTTCCAATGACACCATCGGGAGTCGAACCAGCGACCTTCCGGCTTGTAGCGCCACCGCGTGCCCCTTTATTTTATTGTACGACGGAAGAGTGAAGATAAAATTTACCCTTATCGTGCAATTCTAAATTGTTACGCCGTACTGTTTAGTAGCTGGTTGCCAACAATGCGGAGAGCACACTGAAATTCCATCGTCTCTCTCTACTTGTTGGAATTGTCGGTGTATTAGTCACGGTAGCGCCGTGTTGTGCGGCAACATCTCTGACTTGAGTGTGCTGCGGGCAGTCTGACTTCGGGGCTGTGCCCAATTACACAGTCTTGGGAACAATGCTGTTCCTAGGTTGAATTTGGGGCTATGTATAAAGGAGTTCTCCAACATCAGCTTTCTTAAAGCACAGTGGTAACCATTTGTACCACCCGCTTTCACTTTACGAACCTCTTCACTTTACTCGCGAAGTGTATGTCTGGGTGTCACGTGACTCTTAGAACCAACAGAGATTATTTCCCTAAACAGCTTTAATATTGTCCTGAGCAGTGTAATTGGTTTGGTCAGTATGTCAATATGTCAATATGTCCGGGAAATAATTGCGATGTAACTTTCATAAAGTGGGCCGGGATGGCTCAGTCGGTATAGCGACTCGCTACGGGGTGGGTGGTCCGGGGATCGAATCCCGGTGGGGGCGAGATTTTCCACACCCGTCCTGACCGGCCGTGGGGCCCATCCAGCCTCCTGTACAATGGGTACCGGGTCCTTCCCGGGGGTAAAACGGCCGGGACGTGGCGTTGACCACCCACCCCCGTCTAGCGCCGAGGTTAAAGAAAGAGTATATCTATACCTCTACTCCCCCTCTGGAGCTTCGTGGCCTTTTCCAGAATGAACTTTAGCTTTACCTTTACCTATCACTGTCATTACACCACCACTGCTTCCTTCCAAATCCCTTCCAGTTCTTGCTACGTTAATGCAGTTGACTAGCTGAACAACAATGTGACAGGATTCAGGTCCTTTAGATTTGTCTCTGTGTCCTTGGGTGAGTGGTGGCCGTCGTTTCGTAGAAACGCGGTTCCTTCGAAACGTCGCCATATACTCACCCAGACACATCGTCACAACCCTCAACAGTTCGATCCTCCTCTGCACTGCCACAAGGGCTAGAGAACTGGGCTCAGGTTCTAACGCTAGGGTACCTGGTTCGAACTGGGCCAAAACATACGGTATTCTAATTAAGATTCTACGCAATTACGACAATGTGCGGCTTATGACGCCGTGTAACATCCTAGTACGAAACAACGCACATCCCACAAAATGTGTCCTCTAGTTGACTGAGTTTTATGGTGGTTGTCCCAAGTACCACCAACAAATACATATGACCGGCTTTAGGGTGAAGTGTACCTGTGTCGTTACCTCCACCAAATTCTTCAGCAATACCCTCAAATATAATTAGGTCCCGATCTTCTCTTTTTAACATAGCCTTGAGATCTTCCTTCACTATACAGTTTGACACTAATGTATGTACAATATGCCTCAATAAAATTAAATTTGTACTCCGTCTGACACAACTATATGTTTATTTTATTTTATTTCTGCCTACTGGTTTCGGCCTCAAAAGGCCATCATCAGGCCAATATTTACTTACTTACTCCACGGCGCAGAGTCCTTCTTGACAAACTAACTGGTTTGCAGCTAGTCAAGAAATTCCCCACATTTCACGGAACCCGAAGGTTCATTACCGCACTCACAAGTCTCCGCCAACCGTCCCTATCCTGGGCCAGCCAAATCCAGTCCATATACCCACATCCCACTTCCTGGAGATCCACCCTAATATTATCAATCCATCTACACCTAGGTCTCCCCAGTGGTCTCTTTCCCTCCGGTTTCCCCGATACGCGCCACATGCCCAGCCCATCTCATTCTATCATGAGGCCAATATCTACAAAAAAAAACTTAAAATATAATAAGCCTGACTTTTTGTACTATGTGCACAAGAATTTCGGGTTTTTTTTTTTGTAAATACTGACCTAATGATGGCCTTTGAAGCCGAAACTAGCAGCCAATAATAGAATAACAATACAATTAACATACAGTTGTGTCAGACGGAGTGCATATTTTATTGTATTGTATTAATGTACTTGAAGCACAACAGGATGTTCTCTACCAAGATTACAACACGCAGCTTGGTCTGTGACTAGGCTGGTGGCTAGACCGTCCGGCAAGCTGAGAGATTTTGCTGTTCTCAATTACCAGTCCGTCTCTGGGACCCAGCTAACCTTCTATTCGGTGCGTGCCGGTAAATCTTTTCTCCGCAAGGGGGAAAGGGGTAATGCGACCGAGGCGTGAGGCTGACAAGTAACATCCCTCAAGTGCCGAGGTATACAATTATATGAGCTGTACTTCTGCCATCCCTATATACAATTCTGGTGTATCCAGGGTCACTTTTACACTTACATACATAAACGTCCATAACCTATAGTATCCGAGTGTTTGGCATGGTCGTTGAACAAGCAACGTATCAGGTTGTGCTCTCTGGTTAGGCCTGATACAATCAGGAAAACGCCAGAGAAGCCAATTATATTATGTCAAGGATCGTTTTACCACTCGGCGTTATCTCTTGTCCTCTTCTTATGCTCGCATTTTCTGTCATCAGCACTGTGTCACTGTCCAGCAACACTGGACGACACCTGGCAGGCGCACAGACCTGGACATGGCCTGGTTGTGACGGGTGAGCGCTGCAAACGCCTAGCCGTTCTTGTTTGGGGTTTAGTGAAAAAGAGTGCGGAGCCATTGTCACAGTGAACTGGAGCCAAATTGGTATCAGAGGCGATAAGCGTCTGTGGAATTACGTTGCTCCATTTTTGTGGTTCATTAATGATACCAGATGTTCTGGGGGTGATCAAATGTAAGGGGGTTTGTTGATCGGACAAGTGTCGCGTGCGGAGTGGGGGGTGGGACAACGGAAATGCACGCGTAATTTTGCTGCAAGAACCTGATAGAAAGGGACAGCTTGAAAGTCCTAAGTGTAGTTGCGGCAACAATATTGACCCTTACCCTGCTAACCTGGAGAATATGGTGAGCTCCTAATATTGCCAGCAAATGGCAGATGGGATTTAACTTGGCGTTTAAAGGATTAAGTTGGACCTTGAAGAAGTTTAATGGGAATGTGTGAAGTGGACTGACTTGATCAGCACAGGGACAAGTGTGCAGGCTTCGTAAATATGGTAATGGGCTTTGGAGTTCCATAAAAGGTGAGAAATTTCTTGACTGGCTTCGCAAGAAGTATTCTGTTCCATGGAAATAGCTAGCATACTGTTAGAATTTTAATGTACACATAGCGGCCCGCAGTCACCTAGCGGTAAACAGTGTGTTAATATATGGTTAAATGACTTGTGGACCAGCCTGTATAGTGTTTTGCGATAAGATGACTGAAAGATAGTGAATTGGCAGGGTTGTGAGAAGAAGAGTTCGTGGTTTAGTTGTGTTAGTATACCAGCGCTTGATTTAGAAACTAATGTAAAGAACTAAGTAGCTCAGTTAGTGTCGTGACCAGGCTATTTTCTGCGGAATCCGGTCTTACGTTACCGCTGATAGCACCTGCTCTTTTCTCTCAGTATCCGGAATTACACTTGGTGCTGAATTCGGGGCGTGGAGTTGCGTAACTATAGCCCCACGTATCTACTCGGCTTGGGATTTAATTAGGCACTTCATTATTGAATGTGGTTAGAGTGACGGGTAGATCCCAAGCAGAATTAAGTCGCTGTACATTCTGGTTGTTACAGCCGGTACAGGCCGCCAATTTATCCTCTATCTAAACACTGTACCTTTATCGTATTGAAAGCGAGCCTCCGCCGGGACGTCCTGTGAAAGCTGCAGTGCTCAGGCAGCGATAAAATGGACGCACTGTATAATTCATAGGCCTTGACGTCTGCGAGCAAGAGGATACGGCCATAGGTAGCTGTACCACTGTGGGAGTACCTCAGTGTTCTGAGAACAGGGTCTGTTTTATTTGAAGGCACGGAATAAATCTGCGCTACCACTGCTGGTACTGTTGACACAGGCAACGTCACGTACGCTGTGCAAGAAAGAAGTAAATGTCGTAGCTTTCCCGCGACTCGTTTATTTGGCAAATACCCAGAAAGGGTTTACTTGCCAAATATTTTCCTGGTCATTTCGATCGCGTTCTCACGGCTTGTGTGTTTGGCAACTCACACACCGCTCGGTACACCTATTGTTTTAATGTCCGCACACCAGTCCCTTATCTGATTGTCCAATGAAGACAAGTCTTGGCAACACAACAAAAACAAAATCAACTTGACAAGGACACAAACAGTGGCAATACCGCTGGCGTGTCACATTTACTGTCTGTTGGAAACGGACAAGTGGCAAATATTTGTGAAAGTGCATCCTTTCTATGAAGTGCGGAAATATCCGAGAGTGGGCAAATGTGTGTCCATATTGCCGTTCGTTTGAAGCCTCCGAAGCGTAGAAATGCGATCTTCTGTGCCTAGAGACACACATAGCACACTGAATGGCCTCTGCTTCCTCTGCGCCAGCTTTTCGACCACATGGAAAAACCCATCTTCATTAACTCGTCCCAAAAAAACGGAGGACCTTCCCTTGAGCGCATGCCGCGCGACTCGTGGAGTGAGAAGAAGAAAAAGAAGAAGAAGAAGAAGAAGACAATGATTATGATGATGGCGATGGTGGTGGTGGTGGTGATAATAGTGATGATGAAGATGATATTCATTCAGCTCTATATCACTGTTGTGTGACTTCTGGTTGGGCAGGCCTGACGGAAGACACTTCCGCAGGCAGCAGACGTTACTTCGTAGGTGACTGGAGGTGGTGCAGGCGGTGACTGATACCTGAGGAACAAACAAAGAATTGTTTTCATTATTCTGTTTTTAATTTTGTTCTATGACCAACAAATGCACAATTATTTCACAAATTATCACACTGCTACATGTTTCGACACTATACTGTCATCCTCAGACAGCCTGCAATCAATACCTTGCCAAGTTACACCAGTACTTCAAAAGCAGCTGTCGGTAATACAGTTTACAATTAAGATCTTTCACATAGGTTTTTATGCAAGTTCCGATATTTATAGTCGTTGAAATATCAATATTATAAAATATTTAAAACATTAAAATTGTCCTATTTACAATAAAATTGGCTAAAATCATTATGTTGCTGCAATTCTAATGCAGTCAGTCTGTGTGGTGGCCCTATATACAATCTGTATGTTGACGCTACTGTCGTACTGGGCCGGTAGTATTGCTTTGTATGGTTGTTGCTGATCACACAACAGTGCTGTTGTTTCCACACGCTCTGGGGTAACGAGACACCAGCTTTCGTCTGTGGTTTTCTTAGAAACAATAGTTACGGTAAATCAAGGCTTTATGTTGCCTACAGCGACTCAAAACCGATCAGCCGAACGTCTGTTAGACGGAATCAACAAAGAACAGGACGTTACAAAATTACAGAATCATAGGTTTTTTTTTTGTTTTTTTGTTTTTTGTTTTTTGTTTCATGGCCGCAAATTTTACGGTTGAAATTGAAGCTGTTTTTTATCAATTGTAAATGTTGTTTATCTGTATGGCAGAGTAACAGGGCATGTTACCTTAACTGTATGGCAGAGTAACAGGGCATGTTACCTTAACTGTATGGCAGAGTAACAGGGCATGTTACCTTAACTGTATGGCAGAGTAACAGGGCATGTTACCTTAACTCATGCGCATGGAAAAAAAACGCAAAAACAGTATCTTTGTGTGGTTTATGTACTAAACGTGTGTTGCAAAGCTGATGTGGTAACGTTGATGAAAACTGACTCGAGAGACGGGTGTGAAAAATATTGGGAGTGAAAACATGGCTTTAAATTTTAAAACTGAAGGACATTCCAATAACTCTGAGGCACAAAACGTGCCAAAGAAAGCTTAATTTCTTTATCTTAAACCTCACTGAAAGTCTAATATTTATACTGCAAATCGAGTTTCTTGGAAGTTACCAGTACATTTTGAAACATAGCGAAGTGGGAACCTTCATAGTGCGGTTATTGGCGTGGTTAATTTGAACAAGATAAGATACTTGTAATTAATATAAATGTGCCGTTGTTCAAGCAGGACTGGTCGTTCTGACTTAGTATGTGTGCTCTAGACTCCAATGTCAATAACCCAACTCTCATTGCCGACAAATGTTTGTATGCAGAAATGTGAAAAGGCGCAGATTGGCCAGACTGGCGTTTTCTTTCTGTGTTCGGCGAATGCTGGTGTCGAAGTATATACAGTCAGTTTCGCGTGGAACGTCATGAAAGGAACTGAGTTTTGTGGGTTGTTATAAGCGAGTGTTGTTCTGAGTTGTATAGTGCTAGTTAACAACGCGGAAGTAATCAGTGTCCCAGAATATGTGACGCTATACGCGAGGTGTCGTATAAACATGTCGTTATAACCGGGTTCGACTGTTCTTGTTTTGAACATCTTCTATTTACTATGTAACTGATCTTTTTAAATACTCCACTTTATCTGTTTATTCAAATATACAATTAAAAGAATCGAAGCAAAATTGTCAATAATCTCAAAGCAATTATTAATTTACAGTCAGCTATCCTAGCTAAAGCTACCTGCTGACTTAATCTAAACATTATGAACCAGTACATGCCTAAGGTCCGCCTGTACGTCTGTCCACAGTGCAGTCGTTTCTAATTAAAACAACAATTATTATAATGCAGTCTTGCTTAATGTGGATATCACGGAATGAAATTACTGTAATGTTTCTCCCACGGCATGTTTAGCACGTTAACTGCGATGTGTGAAGCAATTAGGAGAGCTGTGGAAGGAAGAACGCTCTCACAGTCGCTAATAGAATTATACACTCTAAAGGCTGCTGCTGTTTAAACGGGATACTGTGGAGTAAAGACATAAGAAAGGAGAAAAAATTGAACATTTATAGTGCATTGATTAAAGGCAGGTTATTGTGCGGTTCCGAAACATGGAGACGCACAGAAAATAATGAAAGACGGGTCGAAGCTACAGAGATGGATGCCCTAAGGAGATCCTCTAGAATATCAAGAAAAGAAAGAATTAGAAATGTAACTGTAAGACAACAAATTGGATTAGAGGAACCAATTATAAAAGAAATTGAACAGAACCAACTTACATGGTACGGCCAT
>Ga0123357_10007075_pt1 | contig 13805 bp, 12 predicted proteins | sample TergutEmb28metaG_FD_89873 | JGI IMG/M metagenome (GOLD analysis project Ga0123357, IMG submission 89873) | Embiratermes neotenicus P4 segment gut microbial communities from Petit-Saut dam, French Guiana - Emb289 P4 | ecosystem: Host-associated > Arthropoda: Insects > Digestive system > Gut ... | reverse complement strand
TTTTGTTTTTCTTTTGTTTGGCGGGGGGCCGGGGAGAAGGGGGGGTGTGGGGGTGGTTTTTTAGGCCTAAAAAAGAAAAGAGACCGTCTCCCCCCCCCCCCCCCCAACCCGTATCTTTCACCGTCCGTGCATTTCGTGCACAAATGCTCATGTGAACAAATACCTCCCTTTTTGCAAGGCAGAGCCTTGTTTATCAAGATTTTCACTTTTTAAGAGATGCCTGGCCTGTTATCTTGAAGGTTGAGTTAACTGTGAAAGGAGAGATGGCTATGAGATCTTTGGAACCGCTTCTTGAGCAGTCTGAAGACGTCAGCCCTGCAGAGCCCAGCGGTCACTGTATGTACTGCTGAGTTTAATATTCAAAAATTCTACGTTCTGCCCACACAGTGTATTTATGTGTTTTGTGTGGGTATGAGAACAAACAGCGATTATTTCCCTATACAGTATTGACTGACTGGTTTTTATGACTGAGACGGAGTGTGTTTACTGCGCGGTACGGAATGCATGTTTAACTAATTAAACCTTTAAAGCCCAGCGGTCACTAAACGTACCACCAGTTTAACAAACAACAACGCTACCTTCTTCCCACACAGCGATTATTTCCCTATACAACATTAACACAAAAATTCGACCCAAATACTCAGCGTCGCTGCCTCATTCTCGCAACAGTCCACTTCCCATCATTTTACCCTCTTCACTTCCCAACCCTCTGCCTTGTCTCCGGCCTACATCTTGTAGAAGGACGAGCGGGTATTGTCTGGGGACGTACTGAGCGGCAAACTGTCGTCTCGGTATATTGGCAAGAAATGTAGGTCCCCCCCCCCCCCATCCCCCTTCCCGTCCCCCCCAGACTTTAAAAAGTTACGTCATTTGGATGACATGTAGCAAACAGCGCTTATACTCGTATCTTCAACTGCACCAGGTTGACAGACCGCAGGAAGCGCGGTCCCTCCTGAGAAGCTGATTGTATCTGTCCGAATTGTACGCCCACTCTGAGCCAAATGTGTTCGTCCTGTCCACTAGAAAGTTTTGACATTCATTATTACTCGGGTAGCTCAGTCAGTCCAGTGACTAGACTGCGGTGGCACCGCTGAAGAGTGGGCTCGATTCCCTTTGGAGACTTCGCTTCTCTACCTTCGGTCCGGTTCTGGGGCACACCTCCACTTCTCAGATGGGTAGAGGGGACTCATTCCCCTAGGGTACAGCGTCGAAAGTTATTCGTGTCCGAAGTGCCGTAGCTTGAGATATCCTGGAGGTGTAGTACCTCCATTTTCCTGTATGTGCAGGGCACTTTTACCAGTACGTGGGGTGCCTTGGAAAGCCTAACACAGCTGTTTAGTGACGCCGTTCAACTTGTGTCTGCATCTGACTGGTTTAACAGTTGCACAGTTTCCTGCACCAACTCTGTGGCACAGGAAGTTTGTGAAATTCGATGTCGGGGAACTCGGCCTTTCATGATCATCCATTTAAATGCGCGTGTTCCAGCCCTTCGTGACTGGTTCCGTCGAATCGTGGCCCTGGCCAGCGGGCGCATTCACTCAGCCGTCAAGCTTTGTCCTCCTTTCATGTTGTCTGGGGCTTTGTTCCGGTCGTTTAATGCGTTTTGTGCTTCGTTTTTTGTTCTGTTAATAATAAATCGCCGTGTTTGTTACGCAGTTTGACTGTATTTTGTGTGTTTATTGTTGGTACTTTTTAAGTTCTTGGAAGCCAACAGGCCTTTCTACACTCACCATGGTCTCCGATGTGCGTGACGGTGTTGTTGGTCGCACTGAATCGCGACCGCGGTGGTCCACCGACTTGTGATATCAGTCAGATACCTGCAGGAGCTTTGGGAATGCTGTGTCACTGTCTCTGTGGCTTTTCCGAGTCCGCGTTACGTCACGTATACTCACCCGGCCCCGCCAGCATATTTCCATTTCATACATGCATTCGGCAATGGGAGGAGGAGCTATGCTTCAGAACCAATAGCTAAGAGCGTAGAGTGGAAATGTAGTAAGGAGGCGACGTGGACCAATGCAGCGCGAATTTCAAGTTACGTATTTTGCTAATAATAATGAACGGAGATATTTATACTGTTCTTGTATCTTTAAGGCTTGACAACAACGAAACAATAACAGCTTTTACAGCCTCATCACTCATAAGCTGAATATAATGCAGTCGCCATCACGTAAAGATTGAAATTATAATAATAACGTGGCTAAAGATTAAGAATGAATTAACTAAACTAAACTTAATAACGGCGTAACCATTATGAAAACATTAATCAGCTAATTAATTAATTATTTTTAATTAATTAATTAATTAAAGACAGAAACATCTTTGCCAAATTTTTTTCTATTAAGAACGCAACGTCATGAACAACTGAAGCCACGGAGGCAAGGTATTTTATCTTTAATGATTAGAACAATGTGATTTCGCATTAGGTTGATTATGGCTAATCGCATTTGCCGAATTTCTTGGTCGCTTACTTGCGCGTTTCGTTCACAGTGCTGGTCTTCCACTGGCTGAGCGCTTGGATCCCCGTGTCACTCCTTCTGTCCTGCGACCATAGTAGTTGGCTGAACGCGAATACTTGCATTAGCCCTATGCCCTGCATGTATTCCACCAAGAGTTGCAACAAAACTTTCCCACTGGTTTGCATTCTTGTTTGTGCCAATACGACGTAGTAATTTATCAGTGGACACCTCAGATGTTCCAAATACTTGGTGTAGTGATTCAAACTTGGCAGTAAAACACTGCACTTTTTCATCAACTACATTTTCACGTACAGTGTTGTCATTCTGCGGCATTTCTTCCTCAGTTTCGATTGTTTCATTGTCGCCTTCATCTGAATGAGATCTTTCATTAGAGTCGTTAACGTCAATAGTATTTGTTTGAGATGGTTGATCGCCACCATTTCTTAATGGTTGGTGAAATGGCAGAGGTTCTGCTTCATCACCAAGTGCCAAAACTGCTATCATGTACCTTCCTTAAGCAGTAACCCCAGGTGCATTTGTGGGAAGAAGTGAGAAACATTTAAAAATCCCCGCCTGATGTTTGCAGATCTTCCCATGTTTACCTACTTCACACATGCAAACACCCACTGAAATGTCAACTTCATATTTTTCATCACTCCTTCACTTGGTACTAAATACGTGAATGCTGTCACCCTAGTAATATTGTTGGTGTTAAGATACTCTGCTTTCTTTAAAAGGGCTTGCAAGAGAAGCCTGGGAGCTACCTCACTACTGTTTGCAAAGGATCTTGGTCTACGTACGTAGTATTTCTCCATCACAGTACATGTGAAGTCTACTAGGGCCTTCACATTATATGCCTTGCATCTGGAGAGAACTATGTCTTTATACAGTCACACTGTAATCTCTGCATAGTTTTTGGTATGATTGCCACACACTTCTGCTCCTCTCCAAGCAATACACCATAACTCCCTCCTTTCCTAGTGACTCTGCAGGTAGGTTCTCCAATTCCCATACTTTTTAGAAGTAGGAGAGTCGCATGTTTTCTTATGGGGAAGTTCTGCTTGTTCTACTGATGAGCTTCTCATAATACTTTGAAACTCCTGCATTAATGTTTTCCTATTACCGAGAGCAACTTTATTTACCTAATTCCATAACCAGCGCCATACAGCCTGGTCTACATGCAATAAGCAAAATTTGGATCCACTCACTGTGAATGGTGACTTTATGGCATTTTGTTCTGCCAAACCGTCATCAGTAATGAACACTTGAGGGTAGTGTTGACCTCCAAACAAATTTTCCCCCACAGCTTGTTTTAGCAAATTTAAGTTTGTCTCATAATCTGCCTGTCGTCCAGAAGTTATACGTGTAAACACTGCCAGTGGCATTGCTCCTGCCTCACTTGGTGTTAGCAAAAATGTTATAGCATGGTTCTCGCTGTCATATGACGATGCAGTGTCCATGAAGACAATCTTGCTTTCTAGTAGTAGTGAATGAGCTGTTTACATCATTGGGGTAACACTGATAACCGCAAGTACTGTATCCTCTTCTATAATAACTTTAGTTCCATTTTGCTCACAAACTTTTATCCTCTCCTTTAAGAACTAGAAAAGAAAAAAAATGTAACTAAGTTAGATACCATATACGAAGCCACCACCCTTCTCCAACTCCAGTAAAGAATTAAATGGCCCAATACCCTCAAAAATAAACCATAAATAATATACATGAATCTGGTAAACTGGCTTATTGATTAGCTGTTCTTATTGTACAGTTACTGTACCTACCTCACAGGCAGATTTTTCTTCTCTAGTTCCTAGATGCGTTTGGCGCCACTTATCATACCAGAAGCTAACAGTTCTTTGTTTGGGGTTGAGAGCAGAGCTAGCAAAGTTTTTTTTTTTTCTTCTGATATTCCTTCACATAGTTCCAAATAATCCTGAAGCGCACGTATGGCTTCCGAAACATTCATTCCACCCATGAAGTACCCGTCATACTGCTGCTTGACAGCTCTGCTTGGCCTAGTATAATAAAGAGCCTCAGCTGTTCCCAAACAATGGTTATACTCCAATGAAACAGTTATAAAATCAGGAAGACCATCCTACGTAATACAGAAAAATTGGTTATAGTAAACCTAATGTAATCACAAATGCAAATAGTATAGTATGGTTGAAATGCGTTGAGAACTTTAATTAAGGACGTTGCACACCTTGGGAACTTGATCTAGATAATCGTTTGCATTTATTTTACTAATAGGGCACAAGGTAAATAATTAAACCTAAAACTACATGTGCCCCAGATAGCAAAGGAGGAAAAAATATATCACTAAATAAAAAAAGAATTGCTTCACACCTAGATTTATTTTGCGTAAAAATACAGTAGTAAATAAGAACGGACAGTTATCTTGCACTAATTGTTTCTGTTGATCCTATAATAAGGGTACCTAGCCACGAAAAGTAAGTGTTAATCATGCCTACCTTTACATATTTATCCTTGGCTGTGGCGTTAGCAGTTATCGATTTAATCTTAAGCGATAATTTCGCCTTACAGACTGTATTCTTGCTCCGTTTGCTACTGTGGACAGCTTTATTAAAGTCTGAGTGTTGACAAACATAATCCTTCCTGAATGTAGCTCTGCTGCTTGACGGGAACGTAGTGCGTACGATCCACGCCGAGTTCGATTTTAATTGAAAATCCTGAAGCCAATCTTGCCATTCCTTTTCATCTTTTACAGGGCTCTAATCACAATTTTCCCATCACTAGACTCTACTATTTGCCCACCAATTTCTTCCATATTGCATACCATTTCATAATTTCACTGCTAGTTTCTGTCGTTCCTTGCTGTAAATACTTCTAATCAGCGAAGTTTTGTCACAGCTCTCCTAGCAACGAGTGAGTGGGTGTCTGTGTTAACTTACATATTGACGCTAATGACAGATGTAATGTTCTGCGTGAGGGTGGCACGTGATATACGTATCAAATTAAACTGTGTTGTGATTGAGCAGAGCGGAATGCGCTCACCGTTGGTGGTGGGGATTGTCGTAGTAGTAGTAGTAGTAGGAGGAGGAGGAGGAGGAGGAGGATGAACAGCAGAAGAGGAAGAATTGTGCCGTCGTTATAAACGGAGGGCGGCTAATTGGATTGGTCACGTGTTGCGTAGGAACTGCCTTCTAAAACACGTTATTGTAGGAAAGATGGGAGGAACGATAGAAGGGACAGGAGGACAATGAAGAAGACGTAAGCAGCTACTAGATGACGTTAAGAAAACGAGAGTATACTGTAAATTGAAAAGGGAAGCACTGTATTGCACTCTGTGGGGAACTGGCTTTGGAAATGGTTACGGACCTGTCGTAAGACACACCGCGGAATGAATGAATAAATAAATGAATGAATGAATGAATTAGTATCTGCATCTTTGCAGAGTAGAAGAGTGAGTGGAACTATACTTACATTTCCCCGTTATGCCTTCATGCCATGCAAAGCGACAACTTTACCTTGCCTTTCATATCCAGTACCTTTCCTTAGTTGCGGGATAACTGAACGAAAGGAGCTGACCTGCCTGCTTTGTGCCGCCATGTTTACATTTCCTGACTTGTTCCTAAATGTTGCCACGGGATCTTTGAACTGTGTGAAAAAGACTGAGTGGTTGAAGTTAGTGTCAGAGCACGCTATGAAGGGTATTAAATGGTGCACAGGCGATATTGAATTGCTTGCAAATTGCCTCGCCTCGCTGCACATTCGTTTAAGAAATGAAGCAAACGGTTCGCCGACATTTGGCTGTGTCGACACCTGAAGGAAACTGGACAGTGTCACTGCCTGTGCACTGCTCCTTCAAGACGTAATGGTGGCAGGCTCTGTTACTGTCAGCTACGCATGTATTTGGTAGATGAACTTAGTTATCGCAGCCCGCGGCATGCCTCACGTCGTCAGTGACCGGCGTTTCGTTGCGAGGGTCCGGGTTCGATCGCAGCGTGAACTTTGTGGTGGACAGAGCGGTACTGGGACAGGGTTTTCTCCCAGTACATTGGTTTTCCGCTCTCAGTGGTGCATATTCATCTTGACACTGCTGTTGTAAGAATGACAAGCCTGGGAACCTCCGAACAAATTACCGCTTTTTCGGATATCGGAGAACACTGGATATCGAAGTGCTGTAGCGCTGGTTTTGATTTGAAAGCTTTAAAGAATGAAGAATTATAGTTACTGCGTTGTCATGTTGTAGGCAGTGGAGTCAGCAGTGGTCACGGAAGGTATACTGTATCGTAATATGCGTAACTGCAAAGTGGATGTGCATTTGAAGCTGTGTCTAAGCTGTTTGTTGTGCTGTTAGAAGTATTGACAGTAGCTAACAGGTTACTGCAGGCTGTTAGCTGTTATGATGAATACCTGTCCTTTGTTTGGCGGGCAGTGGAATGAGAAATGCTTGTACTGTACATAAACATGTCAGCTCATTAGTAAACGTATAAGTTCAGGTCGATTTATTTGTCCTTCCTTAAAGGGTACTAATAACACTGACACAGCAAATACCCACTAACGAACCTGTTACTTGAATGAGATTTTCTTAAAGGGAACTTCACTGTAATTGTGTATTTCTTACGAACCACCTGGCAACATATATTTCCGTTAGCCCACGTGAGACTTCACATAGCAGTCACGTGCCATGTGGTGGGTGGACTGTGCTCTGTATGGTTAGAGAATTTAAATTAACTGGGAGTATATATATACAGATCCAGTCCGTACCGCGCAGTGAACACTCTTCTCGGTTATAAAAACCAACTAGTTAATGCTGTGTAGGTAAATAATAGCTGTTTGTTCTGAGAACCACACCAAACGCACAAATACACTGTGTGGGCAGAACGTTGAATTGTTGAGTGTTAAACTGGCGGTACATATAGTGACCACTGGACTTTGAAGGATTAATATACAGTACACGTAAATCAAGTCCGTACCGCACAGTAAACACTATTTCGGTTACAAAAACGAGTCAGTTAATGCTGTATAGGGAAGTAATCGCCGGTCTAAGATCCACACAAAACACACAAATACACTGTTGGCAGATTGGAGGTTTCTGAACGTTAAATCTGGTAGTACATATAGTGGCCACTGGGCTGTAAGGGGATTACTGATTGTAAGGCACGAATGCAACTGTTGGCATGGTGGGTCCGCTATATTTTTCCAAGTTATGAAGGGTCGTCGTATGCTGGTCTATATCGTTATCGCCATTCTGTGCATGAAGTGTCTCAAGAAAACCGCGTGGCGTTTTAAGCGCACAGACTGACTGCAGGACACAGAAATGTTTCTTTTTGACGGTGTCGTTTTTCTCTGACAGAATGTCGAGTGTCGTTTAAACTTTTGCTACGAGACGCAGTAATTGCCGGCAGGCGGGACATCTGCATTGGGCGTCTGTCAAAGTCAGGCCCTGCGCCACTTTGCTCAGGGCAGCTGCCTCACTGGATGAAACGCGGTTATCCGAACTTTGCCCATTAAAGTGTAACTTCATAGCAGGGCACGTCAGAGAGTAATTGAGTTTGAAGGGAAGTGTCACCCGGTCTGGTGGTGATGTGCTGCCTTTTTACTGTGCATTGCCAACGGTGGATACGTTGGCTGGCTTCTTCGTGGCTTGATTGTCTTCTGCATATTTTGTGTATTTATTTTATTTGTTGTTCAGTTGTCAGCACTGCTACTCAGTCTCTGTAGAGGGTCGAGTGTTCAGTTGTCAGCGCTGCCACTCAGTCTTTATAGGGTTGAGTGTTCAGTTGTTAGCACTGTACTCACTCTTTGCAAGATCAGTGCTGTGCACGCCGTAAAGGTGTGGGGGGAGTGGAGGCGCAGTATGCGGATGAGTGGTCATCCTCACGCCCCTCTCCCTTCGTTCAGTCACCGTCCCTGTAGTCATGTAGTTGGAGGCTGTGTGAACCCAGACTTTGATGATGAGATAATCTCTTGCCCTTCCCGGCAATCGAACCAAGACTACTTGGTTGTCCCGCCAGTAGCCTAGTCATTAATTAGTGAATGGGAAGGATGTGGAAGGAAGCGGTTGTGGCCGGAAGAAGTGGAAGAGCACTGCGTGACGTGGACCACGATGGTCCGTTCATCTGTATGTGACCTAGTATCAGCGACTAAACAGTTCCTAGTATTGGCAACAGATGCAGCATAGGCGTTGTTTCCGAAGAGCAGTCGAGCAGGCGTGACTCCCATAATAATCGGCCCAGTGATGGTCATACTGTAATGTAGTGCAACATTGTGTAACCGTCTAGCTTTCTTCATGATATCGGAATTTGCGTGTAACAAGACCCAGATTTGTGAAATACTTTAACTAGGAAACAACGCGCACCTTGCTTCATAATTGTTTGCTTAGTCGAATGTAACAGTTGCTATATTGGAAGGTACGCGCGACCTATATTTTTGATGTAAGGGTGTTAAGTCATCAGGAAAAATTCATGACGTTGTCACGGCGCCTCTATATAATATTAAGAAATGTTGGGCTCGGAGGAGACTCACTGGTACGTACTTCGGCCGACGTATTTGGAAACTTCTACCGACAATTCTGTGCCATTTGGAGGAAGAGTATTGCTTATTGGGAATTCTTTATTGCTGAGATGATATTCTACATTGCGTTCTGGCTGTTGACGAGAGGTAAGCCGTACTGACTGACTGACTACTAAATTACTTGTAAAGTGAGTCCATTTTGTCAACTAAATTAGCTTTCTAAATTGGCAAACACATTGGGATTATATACAGTGGCGTGACGGTTAATTTGGTTAGCGCAACTGGAAATAGAATTAGATTGTAACTAGTGGACCTGTTAGAAACTATTTTAACTTGAGCATCAAACTTGTGTACATAGATTGTACAATAGAAGCTGGTGTTAAAATTAGTTACAATAATTCTTTCGACTGAACTATGTAGTCCTCGAGTTTCCGAATTACCTAGTTATTTTCAGAGGCCTTTGACTTCGGCTACAGCTGCCACCTACTTCCACACCTTTAGAAATTGTAGATAAGTGCCTAACGAACGACTATACATAGGCTCGCCCTGGGCACTGCAATACGTTACGTAGGGTGATACATAATTTCGACACCGTACTTCACACGTTTCTTGACCGATGTGGATGAAATTTGGTGCCCAATATCCGCATGCAATTCCGTTGAGCATTTGTGAGTGTCAGGAAATCGCTGCAATGAAATTGGGGTGTAAATGAGGTTTTGTCCGTTTTGTCTGAGTTTCAACCCGGGACTTGTGGATCCGAAGCCGCAGCCCTCTGTTTACTCGACGTTGAACAGGCTGTTGTTGTTCGTACTGACACCGTACAGTCTGATACGTGAACGTACAGGAACACATTGCCTGCATCTTATGTTACAATCAGCATGTGCATTTGAAGCCGATGGTGTCATCGCACTGCGAACAGTGCATTCTGCCGGCAGACATGGGTAACAGCTTGAGGTCATTGTGGGCAGGTTGGATTCGCGATTTGTTAAGGTCTTCTTCGTTCCTTGACCTTTAATTGTTCCAGTTGCTAAGACGATAGAATTGGAACACTGACAGGGGAAAACCGAAGTATCTGGAGAGAAACTAGTCGCAGTTCGAGTTTGCCCATCAAAATTCCCGCATGGAATGACGAGGGATCGAGCCCAAGTATGGGCGGTGAGAGGCCGGCGAATAACCGCCTGAGCCTGGGCCTTGGCAAGGACTGCGTTTTGTTTATTTCCCATTGTTCGTGTTATCCCCTACTTTTGAGTTCAGATTTGTGTTTCTTGGATTTGTCTTTTATGTGCTTGGCGTCTGTTCTGTTTAATTTCGTTTCGTCTTCTTTTTGACTCGTTTATTCGTACCGTGCGTAAGGCGCGGCCACCAGTATGTACTGTACGCATCGCATTCACCACGTACGCTGGACGGTCAGGACCCGATGGCAGCAAAGGGGCAACAGATTATTGTCTTCCCTTCAACGGCCACGTCGGCTGTGAGACCCACCTGGGTACCTGCTTAAGGAGTGCCGGTGGTTCATTCCGTAGGGCTACAGGGATGGGTCGTGAAATTAACAACTGACCGCCATGTATCGTCGAGGTTAAGTATGAGAGGTGCGATACGTCTCCGCGCCCACCCCCATATGCCTGTATGTCATACACAGTTGCCTGTTCTGAAATACAGAAAAAGTGCGGCGTTTTGCTCCCGCAGTTTTGCTTGCGTTGTGCAACTTAACGAACGGAGTGAGATTTAAGCGTCTGTTCGTTAGGTGGTGGCGGGTTGCAGCAGTACGTAGTGTAATATGTAGGGAGTGCTCGTAACATTCGAAACAAAAGTCCGCGTGCTGGATTGCCCCCGCAGTCACCTGCTTCTTAACAGCACATGACGTATTGTTACACGAGGCGTGCGCCTCGCCACTGGGGCGGGCAGTGCGGTGGTTGTGTTGGTAGCTGGCCGTACACTGCTTCATGTTATTTCGTTTATTTGGTAGAATAAATAGTGAAATAATGTTCTGCTGGAGCATGCGCACATACAGGCGTGTTCTCTGTCAGGTAGGAGCAGAGTCCTTACCTGCTGTTTCGATGTGGGTGGCTGTCAGCAGCTCTGAATGTCTGACCGTATAGATCACGGCACGCGCCACACCACGCCGGGCCTTCTCTAGTCTACCTTGACGCACTGTCGCAGTTGTAGTAGTATTAGTGTTAATAATAATAATAATAATAATAATAATAATAATAGGAAATGTGTCAGACAATAATAATAATAATAATAATAATAATAGTAGGAAATGTGTCAGACAAACGTTTTCCTAATTTTTCTGTACGCGGACTTTGCTGTAGGTTTTATTTATTCACATTCTTACTAACCTTACTACTGTCATTGGGATACCAAACCACAAGTCCATTAATGATAAAATTAAGAGCAGATTGAAGGCAGGGAGTACTTGTTATCATTCGGTGCCGAATCTTTTGTGTTCCTGTTTTCTATCCAAAAAAATAAAGATTAAGACATACAGAAATATAATTTTTCCTGTCTTGTTTGGGTGTGAAACTTGGTCGCTCACATTGAAGGAGGAACGTTGGGTAAGGGTGTTTGAGGATAGGGTGCTGAGGAGAATATTTGAACTGAAGAAGGACGAGGTAATAGGGGAGTGGAGAAAACTACAAAAAGCGGAGCTTTATCATTCGGGTGATTAAACCAAGAAGAATGCGATTTGCGGGGCATGTAGCACGTTTGGGGAGCAGAAGTGCATACAGGGTGTTGATGGGGAGACATGAAGGAAAGAGACCACTTGGAAGACCTAAGCTTAAATAGGAGGATAATATTAAAATGGATCTACAAGAGGGGGGATGGAGAAGCATAGACTGGATTAATCTGGCCAAGGATTGGGACAGGTGGCTGGCGTTTGTGAATGCGGTTGTGAATCTTCGGGTTCCGTAAAATACGTGGAATTTCTTGACTAGCTGAGGAACTGTTAGGTTCTCAGGAATTACTTCTCCATGGAGATGAGTAATAATAATAATAATAATAATATAATCCGTAAGTGGGTTGTTGTCAGCACGTCACTTAGAGAGGTTCGGATGGTGCGTTTGTTCTGCCTGTCATGTATGGAAACTTAGTACAGAGAGAGGTTCATTACCTTATTCACAACAGCCTGCCAGCCCACCCCCCACCCCTTCACACAAAGCCAAAGAATCAGTGCAGCACGTTCATGCAAGAGCTATTTTTTTAAAGGCTTAGTGCTTGCGTTTCAACGTCAAGACATTCTACGTTCTCCTCACTCAGTGCACTTGTGTGTTTTGTGTGGATCTGAGAACAAGCAGCGATTATGTCCCTATACAGCATTAACTGACTGGTTTTTATAATAAAGATATAGTGTTTACTGCGCGGTACGGACTGGATATTTACTTGTATATGTAGTTAGGCTAATGTCTGTATCTAACTGTTCCGTGATCTGAAATTGCCCTGCAAACGTTCAGTTGGTCTCGAAAATTCACGTTGCGCTCTATGTTTCTTATGCAGTCCTCTCCAAATTAAGTAAAAAATTTTCGTCACAGTGCTGCCCTCCAAGCACAGTATGCAGCCCAAATGCTCAGTTTATTCCGGCTGCTCCACAGTGCCAACAGTTCACTTCTCATCACACTGCCTTCTTCATTTAACGTAATCAGCATTCCTTCTACAGAAGGACGAACGGGCATTGCCTGGAAACCTTCAGAAGAGTAAACATTCGTGATTCCCCCACCCCTTATTAATAACAATAAGCGTAATGCTTCTCAGTACTACTCCCCCATCCCTGGCCTTTTCTTCGCTCTAAATCTTTAAAAGGTCAGTGAAGTAGCTGTTCGAGCAGGAACACGTCTATTTTCTGTGTTCTGCGTTGCGTGTACATAGTCGTAAAATGTACGGGAAGTAGCGGATTTAGCGATTGCTGGGAATAAATCAGAACATATAGTGCCAATCTTTGTTCCTGGTAGCCAAACGAAAAACGTGTTGTGCGTGGGGCGAGTATCGGCAACAAGCGACCTGTTGATAGAAGCAGTGAGAGGGACTGCTGTCAGCGGCACGGTACATGCAATATATCAGTTCTGTTGCTGCCAATGGACAGGAACGTTGTGCATGTGAGATGGCTTGGACGCGGCATGTGACACCATTTGGACAGGTACCGCCACTTCGGTGGAAACTGCTGCTTGGACTGCTTGACACGCTTGATCCTTGAAGATGGAACCGATGGCTTGCACCGAAACATCGGTAGCCAACAACCATCATACACGGCGTAATATCCTGAAAAAAGGAGCGCTCTGCTGGTTTTATATTAATTTCGTGCTTCGTGAAGTTGCAACCAGCAGGTTTCTCCGAAACGTCAGTACTTTTGTACCAAACTGTCCGTCTCAACATTTTGCTGTTCATTCTAACTCCATCTGTCCTTACAGCGGAGTGGGAGAGTTCGAGACTAACCGTGACTTGCAAATTGCCGTATATAGCTGTGGTACTGATTGGTGATGCAGTAAAACGGCAGGTTAGCTGTTGTCTGGGGCACATTCACTGGTTCCTGTGACACGGGGTGTCGCAGAACGATTGATTGTTGTTAGTGGGTCGGCCTGAAAGGGAGAAGTAACACGAGACTCCATAACACTGGACGGCCTGAGAGGGAGAATTAGCACGAAGTAACACGAGACTGTATAACACTAGGCGGCCTGCGAGGGAGAATTAACACGAGACTGCATAACACTGGGCGGCCAAGAGGGAGAAGTAACACGAGCTGCATAACACTTGGCGGCCTGAGAGGTAGAAGTAACACGAGACTGCATAACATTGGGATGTGGCCCTTCGCGAATTGTGCGCCTAAACATTTTGTTGGGTTGTTAAATCAAGGCCGATGAGATTTGGGGGGGG
>Ga0123357_10007074_pt1 | contig 13806 bp, 13 predicted proteins | sample TergutEmb28metaG_FD_89873 | JGI IMG/M metagenome (GOLD analysis project Ga0123357, IMG submission 89873) | Embiratermes neotenicus P4 segment gut microbial communities from Petit-Saut dam, French Guiana - Emb289 P4 | ecosystem: Host-associated > Arthropoda: Insects > Digestive system > Gut ... | reverse complement strand
AACTTTCGGAGAAATCACACAGCCTCGTTCCAAAAGATACATTACTGTCGGCAAACTGCACTGCGTTACCGAACGTTTCGACCTTGCCAAAGTCAGGGAAGAATCCTCCGGTCCGTCCTGTTCGCTTGCCGAAGCAATAGAAAAACAGGATTTATTTATAAACTCCACATTGGCAAACGTTGGCGCCAAGCTATTGTGGAAACTGTTTCGCGAAGGAATGACCAATCAAACGGGCGTTTTTCTCAATATGGACAGCATAAAGATGAATCCGGTGAACGTGTGATAATTAGTAAAACTTATTTTATCTATATTGAATCGTCGCTGACGAGTGTTGCTCCTATTGAGCAATCTCCCTTCAATAGAAACCATTGATTCAAATCCGTTACTATCTTACTCTCTGTAGGAGAAGAAACAAGTTCAATAAATTTTTTCCTCTACAAATTATCTTTTTTGCTATTCTCAATAATCATTTGCCATAAATCTGATACAAATGTAAATCTATATTTCCGAAAATCAAATTATTTTACAAAATATTAAACTTGTTTCAAACATTATATTTCTTTTTTAACGCTGAATTTAATTCACATGTATAAATCCTATCAGTAATCCTCTCTTTCCACTCAATTGTGACAAATGATGCCGTATGATGACATATCTATCCATCTCTTTGAAAATCAAATTATTTTACAAAAAATGATTCTACTTTTGAATCATTTTTTACAAAAATACAATCCTAATATTAAAAAAATGGCAAAACAAAAAACAGGAGAAAAAGCGCCTCAAATAGCAAATGATCAAATGAGTGACATCTTGCTCGTTATGGACAAAAAGGAACATTCCCTCAGTGCGGTTTCCAAAATCGACAAGGACGGAAAAGCAAAAACAGTCCCTGCGGATGAGAAACATCAAAACGACTTTTTAAAAATCGATTATTCTTCCAATCCGGTGACAAATTTTCTTTCCAATTTCTGGAATCAAGCAAAAGACCCGACACGCTTTCAACTTTTCAAACTGAATTTCTCAAAATTCGGGAAGTTCAGCGAAGTACTGAGAGATTTGAAGCAGGGCAGAGATACTCCGGAAGTCAAAAAATTCCTCGAAACGAATGAAATAAAGCCTAAAGATACAGCTAATAAACAGAGTATTAACAATAAAAATGAAAATGTTATGGCAAAGCAAAATCAAACATCGCAACAAGAAGCGGAATCCGGCGCTCAAAGTCAGAAGTACCGCTACAATGAATCAATGATTGACTGGGGAGGATTAAAGAACTTCGGTATCTCCCGCGACTATCTCAAGGAAAAAGGATTGCTGGACAGTATGCTGAAAGGTTACAAAACCAATGAACTGGTACCGGTAAGCATGAACTTCGGTTCGGCGGTTCTGCGTACCGATGCACGCCTTTCGTTCCAGCAATCCGCTGCCGGTCCAGTCGTACTGGCAATGCACGGCATCCGTAAGGCGCCGGAACTTGATAAACCTTTTTTCGGACATGTCTTTTCTGATGAAGATAAAAGGAACCTTAAGGAAAGCGGTAATATGGGACGGGTAGTCGATATTAAAAACCGCTCGGGAGAATACATCCCTTCTTTTATCAGTGTTGACAAGCTGACCAATGAAGTAGTTTCCATGAAAGCAGACAGCGTATTTATACCCAACGAAATTAAAGGCATCAAACTGAACGAACACGAAAAAAACGACCTGAAAGAAGGCAAGGCAATCTATCTGGAAGACATGCTGTCGGACAAGGGAAAAGAATTTAGCGCACATGTTCAAGTCAACGCTGACCGCAAAGGCATCGAATTCATTTTTGATAATGACAAACTGTTTAACCGTCAGGTTATTGGTGGAGTACAACTGACGGACAAACAGATGGAAAATCTGAATGAAGGTAAAGCTATCTTTTTGGAAGACATGGTACGCAAGGACGGCGAAAAATTCTCATCCTTTGTCAAACTCGACGAGGGCAGCGGACGACCTAATTATACCCGCTATAATCCGGATACTCCTGAAGGAAATCGAGAGATTTATGTTCCAAAGGAAATAGGCGGTACTACCTTAACGCATGAAGACCGGCAACAACTGCGCGAAGGTAAACCTGTTTTTATTGAAAACATGACCAACCGGAAAGGAGAAGAATATTCATCGTTCGTCAAACTTGATTTGGAAACAGGAAAACCTCAATATTCCAAAACGATGGATGGATTTAACGAACGTCCGGAATTTAAGATTCCTGCCGAAATTTGGGGCGTAACGCTTACCGCTACACAACGCGCTTCGCTGCAAGACGGAAAAGCGGTAGAAGTAAAAGGAATGAAAGGATTTGACGGTAAAGAATTCAACAGTTTTGTAAAAGTCAACCAGAATCAGGGAAAGCTGGATTATTACAAAGAAAATCCCGACCTGAAAAGAGACGCGTCAAAACGTAATGTGGTTGCTGAAAAACAGGAAAACAAAAACGACGAGAAGCCGGAAAAGAAAAAAAGCCGTAGTGTAGCATAAATCAATTAATAATTATAAATCAGAAAATAAATATGAATACAAAAGATAAAACAACACTTTTTAATGAAAAAGATGTGAACTGGGATGAACTTGCCGCTATCGGCATATTACACAAAGAACTGGAATCAAGCGGCGAACTTAATACGTTGCTTAATGGAGAAAAAACGGGCGTAATAACGCTTCAACTAATACTCTTAGGCGTTGATGTTGAAATGGATGCCCGTCTGCAACTGGTACAGGGCGAAAAAGAACCGATTTTGGAAATAATCGGGATTTCTCCAGCTGAAATGAACTAATGAATTTTTAGACGGAAGATGTCAGACAAAAGACAGAAGACTTTTTTAGTCATTCATTTGTTCTCCCTTCTTCCGTCTTTTATTTTTAACTTTCAATTGTCAATTATCAATTAATATGATAGCAATACTTACAGAAAAACCCAGCGTTGCAAAAGACATCGCTCAAGCGCTAAATATTGCAACCAAGCCGGAAAAGGAAGGATATTTTCAAGGACACGGTTATATGATTACCTACGCCTTCGGACATCTTGTTTCCTTAGCGCTACCGGAAGATTACGGAAAAAAACGGTTGGGAAAAACGGATTTGCCTTACCTGCCGAATCCTTTTACTCTGACCGTCCGTAAAAAGAAAACTCAAAAGGGAATGGTTACGGATAATTCTGCTACAAAGCAACTGGAAATTATCCGGAAAGTTTTCAGCGAATGTGAAAGCATAATAGTAGCTACCGACGCTGGGCGGGAGGGAGAGCTCATATTCCGCTATATCTATTCTTATCTTGGCTGTAAAAAGCCGTTTAAGAGATTGTGGATAAACTCTATGACTAATCAAGCCATCCGGGATGGTTTTAAAAATCTTCGCGATGGCGCTTTGTACGATAATCTCTATGCTGCTGCCGACTGCCGTGCAAAAGCCGATTATCTGATTGGTATTAATGCCAGCAGCGCACTTGCTCATGCAACAGGCATCGTCAACAATTCACTGGGCAGGGTTCAAACGCCTACGCTGGCAATGATATGCAACCGTTTCCTTGAACACAGAAAATTTGTTTCTTCCTCTTTTTACGAACATCATCTGACGCTCGAAAAAGACGAACTCTTACGAAAATTCATCCGGATTCAGACCACCGAAGACAAAGAAGAAGCTGAAAAAATCTATGAACGTTTGAAAACCTCAAAAACAGCTCAGATTACAAACGTTGAAACAGAATGCCGGATGCAGCAATCGCCGCTCTTATATGATCTGACTGCGCTGCAAAAAGAAGCCAACAACCGGTATCAGTTGTCCGCTGAAAAGACGCTTGAGATTGCGCAAAAACTTTATGAAAACCGCCTGATTTCTTATCCCCGTACAGGTTCACGTTATATCCCCAAAGACGTTTTTTCTACCGTTCCCAACATAATCCGCTTTACTGCCAATCATTGTGGATTTCGAGATGCTTTGCAGGTTATGAACTGGGACAACCTGAACCGTCACAGTGTGGACGATTCAAAAATTACAGACCACCATGCGCTTATTCCGACCGGCGTCTATCCTGCATATCTTCCCAAAGAAGAAAAAACAATCTACGAGATGATTGTCAGCCAGATGCTGGAAGCTTTCGCCCCTTGCTGCCAGAAAGAATTTACACGGTTAGAGGCGCTTTTGGGCGAGGAAAGATTTGAATCGAAAAAATCACGTATTCTTTATCAGGGTTGGCGTTCCATACTGAACCGTGAAGAAGACCGTGAAGAAGATGAAGCCGGAGAAAAAGACGCTATCCCCGAATTTTCAGAAGGTCAAACCGCAACGGTCTCAGGTTGCAGCGTGATTACCAAAAAAACTTTGCCCAAACCGCTTTACACGGAAGCGAGCCTTTTGTCGGCAATGGAAGGCGCAGGACGCCAGCTTGAGAATGAAGAACAGCGCGAAGCCTTGAAAGATTGCGGCTTGGGAACTCCTGCAACAAGGGCGGCAATTATCGAAACGCTCCTCGCACGCGATTATATTGAACGCTCGGGACGCAGTTTGATTCCAACCGAAAAGGGAATTGTAGTCTATAACTGTGTCAAGCAAATGCGTATCGCAGATGTCGAACTGACAGGAAACTGGGAAAAGACGCTAATTGATATTAGCCGTGGAGAACAAAATCCGGAAACTTTTATGAAGATGATTGAAATCTTCACCCGTCAAGTAACGGAAGAAATCCTTTCCATCCATTTCAAACCGGAAACCGGAAGCGGTAAAACAGTCTGCCCAAAATGCGGGCATGGACATATCCAAATTTATCACAAAATAGCAAAATGTTCCGATTCTCAATGTAATCTTTTTGTTTTTAGAAACATACTGAATAAAACACTGACGGAAGAACAGTTAAATCTGATTTTCACAAAAGGAAAAACTCCTCTGATTAAAGGTTTTAAAAATAAGGACGGGAAATGTTTCAATGCTTATGTGACATTAACAAAAGATTTTACACTCAAATTAGAGTATTTGAATCCTGTTCAAAAGAAAAAATAATTTTTAAATCGTTTGGATTTGATTGATGAAAAGGGGACGGAAGGTCCCTTTTTTTGATGCTGTTCTCCTTTTCTTTGGGCAAAGGTATCGCTATGTCTTCTCAGGTTTGTCAAGGTCAAGCCTCCGGTTTTTCAAAAAATCTCCAGACCTCGCTATCGCTCGGCTTGTATTTTTTGAAAAAACCTTGACAAACCTGACATAGCGATTTTTTTGCCCCGAAAAAGAGAACAGCATTAATTCTTTTTATTAACAATTTAAAAATAAAATAACATGCAAAAATCAATGTTTCAAACGATAACTCTTATGGTTATCCGTATCCTTATCGTCATATCCTGCTTTTGGTTCCTCCGAAAAATGGGTATCGAACCGCTTCCCGCAGCTATCCTCATGCTTGTCGTAAAAGGTGTTATTAGCCTCCTTTGCCGCCTGTCATGCTTCTTAATTTCACTGGTTTTCGTCTTTTCATTTATTTACCTTTTAATACATTTCTAACTATGAACTATAATTTTAAAAATGAAGCCCTGAAGGCGTGCGAAGTTTCAATCAGCTACCGCCCAAAAATCAAGCCATGCGACAGACCGAAGTTACTGTCTTCAATGGATATTTTCAGATTCCTTATGGAAAATGAGGTATTTAATCCCGATACAATCGAATACAAAGAATACTTCAAAGTAATATTTCTTAACCATTCATACAGGGCGCTTGGCGTTTTGCACCTCTCGGAAGGCGGTCTTGACAATGTAGTTGTTGACATCCGACACATTATGCAGGCGGCAATACTTGCCAACTCATCAATGGTCGTACTTGTTCATAATCATCCTTCCGGAAGCATAATTCCGAGCCGTGAAGACAATTCGATTACCGAGAACGTTAATAAAGCCTGCAAACTGTTTGACATCCTTCTTATCGAGCATCTGATTATTTCCTCTTACTCTTATTATTCATACGCCAACGAGGGACAGCTAACATTATAACAATATCACTTTTTAAAATTCATACAAAATGGAAACAAAAACAAATTCAAATGCCATGCGGCTAATAACCGGTAACCGCAATTCGTGCCAATCCCGACCTGAAAACAGGATGGAAACTTCTTACGGACGCCCTGTGCATGTCAGTCTTTATCTTAACAGGATAATGGATGCAGACGGCAAATGCAACAAAGAAAAATTACACGAACTTTTTAATATTGAAAATTATGGCTAACATCTGTCAAAATACGCTTTATCTTACAACAAGAGATAAAACCCTGCGTGATTCAGTGAAAAAATTAATCGAAGAGACATTCACTTGTAACGATTCAAAATCAATTGATGGTGAGGTATTTGAATGTAAAATTAAATTTGATTCCCGTTGGATTTTTCCATACAAAGAAATGGAAGAACTTTCCAAAAAATTTGCGGAAGGGAATGACCTCCATATCCACGTTATCAGCTATGAATTCGGCTGTGAATACGTTGGATTTAACATATACGCCTATGGCGAATGGCGTGATAAATTCGCCGGTTAAATAATTAATTATTAACAATTTAAACAAAAATGTTATGAAACGGAAAATTTCAGACAAAAAAGAAACGGGAAAAGTAAAAAATGTAGAAACTCCCGTAACAGTGGAAGCCGAACAACCGGCTCCCGAAGTGATCCAAAACATCGAGCTTTCGATGATTGCATGTAATTCTTTCAATCCGCGCCGATACCGGACAGAAGAAGATTTGGAAGAATTAAAACAAAGTATTATTAATTTTGGAATCATTCAACCCGTCACGCTTCGTACAAAAGACGAACGGTATGAAATCGTTTGCGGAGAAAGACGCTACCGTGCATCGCTGATGGCAGGACGTTCAACTATCCCTGCAATCATCAAAGACTACTCGGATGCGGAAGCAATGGAAATTACCATTCTCGAAAATCTGCAACGTCGCGATGTCAGTCCGGTAGAAGAAGCCGTTTCGTTCGGAAAACTGATGGAAGTACGCGGATATTCTATCGATGATTTGGTAAAACAGTTCGGCAAAACAGACAAATACATCCGTTCCAGACTGCAACTGCGAAACCTGATTGATGAAATTTCCGAACTGGTTATCGAGGATGAAATTACGCTTGGCGTCGCTTTGGAACTGTCGCGTTTCTGTCCCGATATTCAAAAAAACGTTTACCTTGAACATCTTGCCACTGATGACAGTTATTCATGGAAACGTTTGCAGACAAAAGATTTTCGCCGGATGCTTGAAGCTGGATACAGTACGGATTTATCACGCTACGAATTTGACAAGTCGGCATGTATCGGTTGTCCGTTCAATTCATCGGTTTACGACCTGTTTGCAGACGGTAACTGCGGTTCGTGCCAGAATCCGGAATGTCTGCGTGCAAAACAAGCTGAATTTATCGCTTCGGAAACAAACAGACTGTTAAAAGAAAGAGAAAATATCAGCGTATGTATCGCTCCTAATTCCTACGCTTCGGCAGAAGTAATAGACAAGCTTTCCAATTTGGGTTGTGAAATTTATGAAATACCTACCAACCGGTTGCCTCAAGAACCTCAAAAACCTGCCGTTGAAAATTTCGCATCAGAGGAAGACTACCAAGAAGCCGAATCTGCGTATGATTCAAGAATGTTACAATACAAAGCTCATTCTGACCAAATTGAAAAAATGATTGATGAAGGAAAGGCGCAGATTGTCGTTGATGTAAGCAGGCTGAAACCGGAATTATGTTACCGGATTATTCCCGAATACGAAACAAAACCGCAGGTAGATGAAGATACGGTAGAAAAGCTTCAAGAACAGGATAAAAGAAACAAGGAACTTGCTTTTGAAAAAGCAATTGAGGAAGTAATACGCTATTTAAAAAGTGGCGTTATTCCCTCAAAAGATTTTTCAACCGGTGAACAGGAAATGTTTTATTTTATCCTGTTATCTTTTTTGCGGAAAGAAAATTACGGAAAATTCGGCGTTGAGAATGTGCAAATACTAACGGATAAAGAAAAATTTGAACTGATAGCGTTCCGGTCAATAGAACAGGAAAACGCCTTACGCCGTGATTTTATCATTCATTATCTTTCCCAGACATCCGGCGACTGTCTGAAATCTCGTTTACTACTCGAATTTGCAAATATTCATTTCCCTGATAAGGTAGCACAGATTAAACAGCAATGTAACGACACCTACAAAAAACGACACGAAAAAATTGAAGAACGGATTCGTGAATTGAAACCGTTTAGCAGTGAAAACGCTATTGCAGCAGTTGTCATTTCAGAAGAACAAGCCGCAAGCGTAGAAACTGTTATTCCAACAACTCCTGATAACGAACCGGATATGGAAGATATGCCTGTGTATCCCGGACTGCCGGAGCATGCAAGTGTCGGCGAAATTACTGAAGAGGATGAAGAAGCGTTCGCCCTCGAAGACGCTGAAATAGCTGCATGATACAGCTTTATTTAATGAAATACCCTGCACGCAAGTCTTATGACTGTTGCAGGGTATTTTATTAAATAAATAGAAAATAAAATTGTCAAATTCGGGATTTTTCCGTACCTTTGACGCTTATATAAGAGTTATTTGTCATATTGCAAAATACAGCAACTTAAAGCATTGGCAACGTTACTAATTCGTTACCTGTTTTTAAATCAATATTGTATGTCAATCAATTATAATTAGTTAGAAAATTATAATAAATTTTTTACAAAGTAAAATATAAAATGTATTAAATGCAAATATTTTTATTGATATTTTACAAATACGCTTAATATTAACATTTATAACGTCATCCGATTAAACAATTGAACCGCCTGCACAGCTTCTTTAACATCATGAACTCTTAGAATGTGAGCGCCTTTTGTCAATGCAAACATATTTAAAGCCGTCGTACCGTTTAAGCTATCTTCAGTTGAAACGCCGAGCGCTTCCCGAATCATGGTTTTTCGGGAAACGCCAACGAGGACGGGAGATTCAAAGATGTGAAATTCTTCCAATTTCCTTAGAATTTCGTAATTCTGAGGGGTTGTTTTACTGAATCCGAATCCCGGATCAATCCATACGTCGTTCACTCCTCTCCGGTGTAATTGGTAGATTTTTTCTGCAAAATACATCAGAATTTCCTGCATCAGATTTTCGTATGCGGTATTTTCCATCATTGTTTGCGGATTTCCACGCAGATGCATCGCAATATAAGGAACCTGTAAACGGGCGACCGTATCGAACATTTTATCATCCAATCCTCCTGCAGAAATATCATTGATGATTGTCGCCCCATATTCTTCCACGCAACGGCGGGCTACTTCCGAACGGAAAGTATCTACCGAAACAATGGCATTAGGCAATTCCCGAAACAAAATGCTTAATCCCCACCCCAAGCGGCGCATTTCTTCTTTTTCATCAACAAAAACTGCCGAAGGACGGGAGGAATATCCTCCGACATCCAGCATATCCGCTCCTTCTTCTTTCATTTGCCAAATGCGTTCAACGATTTCTTTTTCCGTTTGTTTCCGGCTTTTTTCAAAAAAAGAATCCGGCGTAATATTCAATATGCCCATGACTTTGGGAGTGGAAAATTCTGTCAGATTTCCTTTAATATTGGCTGTTATCGATGTAATTTGATTATTCATGCTGCAAAAGTAAACATTTTGAGGGGACTTATCAAACCAATTTTTTATCTTTGTTCTTTATTTAGATTTTTTATAAATCATGCAAACAGTTGAGTTATACTCTATTTTTCTGAAATATCCGGTTATTACGACCGATAGCCGGACTTGTCCGCCCGGATCTGTTTTTTTTGCATTGAAAGGCGAAAAATTCGATGGAAACGATTATATTGAGCAAGCCTTGCACAATGGAGCCGCTTTTGCTGTCGGCGATCGAGCCGCTTTACCGCAAGACAGCAGGGTTATCCACGTGGAAAATGCTTTGCAATCGTTGCAGGAGCTGGCGAATTACCACAGGAAGCAAATGAGCGCTAAAGTAATAGCCATTACGGGAACGAATGGAAAAACGACTACGAAAGAATTAATTGCGGCTGTGTTATCAACTCAATACCCAACTTTGTTTACGCAGGGAAATTTAAACAATCATATCGGCGTCCCTTTGACCTTGCTCCAATTGAAACCCGAACATCGTTTTGCCGTCATCGAAATGGGCGCTAATCATCCGGGTGAGATTCGCGAACTTTGCCGTATCGCCGACCCTGATTTCGGCTTGATAACCAATGTGGGAAAAGCGCATCTGGAAGGATTCGGTTCTTTTGAAGGCGTTGTCCGTACAAAAACGGAATTATACGAACATATCCGTAAAAAAAACGGAACGATATTTGTGAATATCGACAATCCGATTTTAAAAGAACGGAGCAAAAACACAAATAAAGTTTTTTATGGAACTTCTCCCGAAGCGTTTGTTCAGGGGCGAATCATTGACTCGGAATCCTGCTTGGAACTGGAATGGCGTCTGAAAAAGAATGACTTAAATAATCAAATAAAAACCCAATTGACAGGAAATTACAACTTTGAAAATGTTTTGGCGGCAATATGTATAGCGGAATATTTTGAAGTAGAAATGCCGCGCGTAAATAATGCGATTGCCGGTTATGTACCTACAAACAACCGCTCGCAGCAATTAAAAACACAACAGAACCAATTGATTATCGACGCTTACAACGCGAATCCGAGCAGCATGCAAGTTGCATTAGACAACTTCTTGAATCTGAAAGTTTCTCCCAAGATGGTGATTCTCGGAGAAATGAAAGAATTGGGAGAATACAGCCGTGAAGAACATCAAAAATTGGTCGATCGTCTGAAGGAAAGCGCTATTGACAAAGTGATTCTATGCGGAGAAAATTTTCAAAATATCCGTTCCGCTGCTCTGGAATGGACGGTTTTCCCGAATACGCAAGAATTATTGGATTATCTTCAATCCGGAAACTTTTCCGGATTCCATATCTTGATTAAAGGTTCAAGGGCTAATCAGTTGGAGAAAACGATTGGGTTTTTGTGAAAAAATAATTGAGAGCCTGTTTGTTTCAAATCCCAATCGCACGCACAATCAGATAAATCACAGCAGCAAGAGCAGCACTCACAGGTATGGTGAGAACCCATGCCCACAAAAGATTGATAGTAACGCCCCAGCGGACGGCTGTTAACCGCTTCACGGCGCCTACGCCCATAATTGCTCCGGCAATGGTATGCGTGGTACTTACAGGAATTTTAAATACTTCCGTAATAAATAAAGTCAGAGCGCCGGCTGTTTCGGCACAAACGCCTTCCAAAGAAGTGACTTTCGTGATTTTGGTACCCATCGTTCTCACGATTCGCCAGCCGCCCATCATGGTTCCAAGTCCTATCGCTCCAAAACAGGTCAAAGGCACCCACTCAGGCACGGAGTTGATTGAATCGATCGAACCCATTGCAATCAAAGCCGTTCCTATGATTCCCATCACTTTCTGCGAATCATTCAAACCGTGTCCTATACTGAATAAACCGGATGAAAGCAACTGAAGCCTTCTGAACGCGACTTCTGCTTTATGCGGCTTGACATTTTTAAAAATCCATAATACTGCAATTGTGATAATCGCCGCGATAACCAATCCGATAAAGGGAGCGAATACAATAAAAGAAATAATTTTAATAATCACTTGCGATTGAATAGTCTTAAATCCGCCGGCACAAATAGCAGCTCCTGCGTATCCGCCAATCAGCGTGTGCGACGACGACGAGGGAATACCCAGCCACCAAGTCAACAAATTCCACGAAATAGCGGCAATTAAACCGGATAAAATAATCGGTAAAGTCGGCAAAGAAGAAACAAATTCTTTCTTTACGACTTTTGAGACGGTTTCTGCAATGCCAAAGTCGCCAATAATATGTTTAGCAATGAAATAAGCAATGAAATTGAATGCAGCCGCCCACAATACAGCTTGAAACGGGGTTAAAACCCGCGATGCTACAATGGTTGAGATGGAATTGGACGCATCGTGAAATCCATTACTGAAATCAAAAATGATTGCCAAAATTATAATTACTACCAATAAAGCCATGATTGTTTTTATTTTAGTTAAGCATATTTTACAATGATGGTTTTCAATATTTTGCCTACACTATTTATCCTGTTGGCAGCTTTTTCCAATTCCTGGATTATTTCTTTCAATTTTATCAATTCTACCGTTCGTATATCGCTCTTGAAAAGGCTGGAAGTTCCTCTTTCATAGATTCTGTCGGCTTCTTCTTCAAAATTTTTGATTTCTTTTGTATGCGCCTTGATTTGTTTGTCTGATTTTCTCAGATTGGTCAGTTCATAAACGGCTAATTTAATTTCAGTAGCGCCTTTTTTAATAACCACAGTCATTTCCAGTGTAGCCGGTGGAAGCGTTTCCGGAGAAAAAAGCACCACTTTCTGCGCTACCCTGTTGATTATATCAATCACATCATCCAGGGCATCTGTCAACATAGTAATATCTTCTCTGTCGAACGGCGTTATAAACGTTTCATTGAGCAATTTAAATACTTTAACGGTTGCTTTATCACCATTGGTTTCTTCCGCTTTAACGGCTTTGCTTAACTCGGCAATTTGCTCTTTATCGGTTGAATAAAACAATTTTTGTAAAAGATCTGCCGCTCTTTCAGCAATTTCCGCAGTTTCTCTCAGTAAAGGGAAAAACTTTGCATCTTTTGGAACAAATATACTTAGAATACTGTTAATGTTCATATATTATGACTGCTTTAATAATTTTTTATCTTTAGAGGTGCGAAATTACAATTTTATATTCGATTAACAAAGAAAAATTAAGTATATTTGTAATATGAAAAAAATATTTTTATTTATTTATCTCAGCGCGTTTGCACTTAGCGGAAAAGCCGATATTTTTCGCACGCACGCTTATCTTCAAAATCCGGCTACGGATGCCATGACCGTCATGTGGTTAACCAATGTCCCTTGCCATAGCTGGGTAGAATATGGTACCGACAGTCTGAATATGCAGCGAGCGCAAACATGGATTGAAGGCGAAGCGCTTGCCAACAACAAACTGAACCGTATCCGGTTGACGGGCTTGAAACCCGGAACCCGCTATTATTACAGGATTTGTTCTCGCGAAATAACGTTGTATAAACCATACAAAAAGGAATTTGGCGAAACCGCAGTTAGCGAAATCACAAGTTTTACAACATTAGATGATAAGCAAACTGATTTTACAGCTTTGATTTTCAATGATCTGCACAACAACTATCCACTCTTCGATAAACTAATTGAACAGGTAAAGGATATTCCTTACAATTTTGTTTTTTTTAATGGCGATTGCATTGCCGATGTGCAGACTGAAGATGATGCCATCCGTACTATTTCGCATTATAATCAAGGTATCAGGGCAGATAAAGTTCCTGCTTTTTTTATGCGGGGAAATCATGAAACGCGCGGCGCTTATTCGCCCTTTCTGTGGAACTTGATAGGATTACTCAACGGTCATTCGTATGGAGCTTTCAATATAGGCGACACCCGTTTCGTTTTGCTGGATTGCGGCGAAGACAAACCGGACGATCATTGGGTATATTACGGATTAAATGATTTCACTCAATTTCGCAAGGATGAGACGGCATTTTTGAAAAAAGAGATAGCATCCAAAGCATTTAAATCTGCATCCAAAAGGGTATTAATACATCATATACCGGTATATGGCATGCTTGATGAGCCTTTCATGCCATGCCGCGATCTCTGGGGCGGCATGCTTGCCAAGGCGCCGTTCAATGTTTCTCTGAATGGGCATACGCACAGCTTCGACTATATTGCCAAAGGCAAAGAAGGTAATAATTTT
>Ga0123357_10007073_pt1 | contig 13809 bp, 10 predicted proteins | sample TergutEmb28metaG_FD_89873 | JGI IMG/M metagenome (GOLD analysis project Ga0123357, IMG submission 89873) | Embiratermes neotenicus P4 segment gut microbial communities from Petit-Saut dam, French Guiana - Emb289 P4 | ecosystem: Host-associated > Arthropoda: Insects > Digestive system > Gut ... | reverse complement strand
GATTGTTTGTGATTGGTTTGGAGGTGGAAGGGCCTGCGTTTGGCCATCTGGACATTGGTTATGATTAAATTCCCCCCCCCCCCCCCGAATACTTCAGTGGCTTTGCTTGATTTCCAACCTTAGGATGGTCTGTGGCACTGCAAGGACACATGTCCGACATAGTTGCTTGACAATAAATCTTTGTGTCGGTCTCTCCCATCACCTCAAGAAGTTTGGGCATCGAGTTTTTCTATAGCCTATGTAAAACATCATAGATCAGTTGTATGATGATGGTTACCTCTCTGAGCAGTTTTAGCAGTTTTAAATGTGTCATAGTGTAATTCTCCAACACAGCAATGTCAAGTAACACAGTAAAGGAAATACTCACTTGTACTATTGATTGTGGCATACAGCTCCATTGTCATCTTATGTGTCAGTAATCAGTGATATGCATGACAAAATACGATTCCACAGGTGAGGCGAGAATTTGCAAGTATATGGGAACCATATTACTGATTATTAAATGTGTTTGCTGCTAGAAATGCTTCAACTGTGATCACTAGATATTGCTACTAAATACAGGACAGTTACCAAATTGAGAAATGTTGTATGAGGGGAACTAATACAATGTTTATTGCACATATTGACAAGACTATACACAGTCAATGATCATTACATGTAGCCTTCAAGTGGAGGGACATGATGCTGAGATTCTACAGTATTTTGTTCCAAGTTGTTTGACCCCTTAAATGAAAAGATGAAAATTAGTGCAGAAAGTCGAAGTAATGGAAAATATGTTAGGGATGCTGAACTTCTTTTGATAGCTGTTTGCTCCTTGATCTGTAAAACTGGTATTCCATTCAATCTTCAGCACTTTTAGGGCACATATTTGCCATATCATAATAACTATTTATGAAGAGTGTGTATAAAAAATATATACTGTATGTCTTGAATTTCTGTGTTGGTTAGGTTCCAGCACAACCGCAAAGCGCCAGCTTCTTGTACGGCGCTCAGAGATGGAGAACTGTCATGCAACGATTGTTTTGGCATGCCTAGCTGATGGTAACATATTGCCCCCTGCAGTCATTTTGAAGGTATTATGATGCTTTATTCAGGTACAGTGTTTGTAGACAGTCTGGTCCCTTATTATAGTAATCATCATCTGTTTCTGCTCTTCCTGCCCCTGGAGCCAGATTTTTTTCTGTCAGATTTCATGAATCCATTTTTCTTTTGGAATGTGGCAAAACACCAAGCATCACTCATGATTTGGAGCCTGTACTAAGCAGCATTACACTCTTAGCATTGTTGCTAATGGTGTCTGGAATTGTGGCTGCTTGTGTGTTGCCTATTGAGGAGGGTCCGGTCAACATCCTGATTGGGAATGATGCAGAAGTTCCTGTCAAGGCATCATTTCATGGATTGTCTCTTGCTTCTTCTCTGATAGAGCACTTTCTTGTGGACTGCTGTGGAGTGGAGTACTGTCAATACAGTCTGTGTCATTATTTCGTTACAAAACTTGTTATCACAGCTGTATAAAGCCTCTTCTAGACATGTGCTTGCATTGTGCCTTCACACTGCTCATTCCCTGATGGGGGATATTTTTTTCATGTCATTTATTTTCTGCTTATCGTTGGCTGTGTCTTCCTTGATCCATCTTCTCGTTTTCTTGGTTTCCCTTGAATATTTATACCTTGTCTTCTTATTTATTATTGCACCTAGCATTCTGTCTTTCGCCATCCTTTGTACATACAGTTGGAGCTGAGTTCTAGTTTTGTATTTCTTTAGGAGTACATTATCTTGCCCTTGCAGTACATTATCTTGCCCTTGCAGTACAAAGATGATCTGCTCTTTCCTCTTTTTTGTATATAATTCTAATTTTCTTAATTCATTCAGAACCTTGTACTTAACTTTGGTACATTGCATTTAGTTATCTTATTGAGTATTTTAAAATTGCATCGTACGCTGTAGTGTATTTTCAGTAATGAAGATGATTACATTCATTTATAACATGTCTGTGGTGTGGGCAGCTTCAGCAAATTGTGATGTGGGCAATTTGACATCCAATACACAGGATGAAGAATGAATAAGTATACATGTAATTATATTTATAACTGTGCCTGTGTACTTGTTTATACATTGTCAAGGAGAATTGTATAAAAATACAATTCACAACCTAGGCTATGGTGTTACTATTTGTAGCACATTTTTACAGAATGAGTTCTTAATGTCATAATGGCTGCAGAAATAAACAGCTCATGAGTTTTCAAAATTGTTTCATTGTTCTTTCTCAACTTTGCAAAGGGAGGGTTTAGAAGATGTTTTCTCATTTCATGTCTCCACAGGCACCATAAGACTGTCATGGGTATGTTGCCTGCAAGCTGCAGGTTGAGTGGACCTAGTTAACATGTAATAGTATCTCAGTATATATATAGTATGTGGTTTAACATTTGTAATGAAATACAAAGGTAAGCATGTGGCTTGTTGCTGCAGGCTTAATTTTAATTTGATTGTGATGTAGGTTGGTGGACCAGAGGGTGAAGCTGAGCCACTAGACGACAGTGTGGTAGTCCTACAGCAGGAGGAAGGGTTGATGGACACTGCCTGTATGTTGCAGTGGTTACAACAGATATGGTTCAGGTAAACGTGTGAAAAAATATATACTGTGGCTGTTTGTCTCATAGAGTTCATGGTCATCTTTAACAAAATAAGGCACTGAACTTCAGCAATTTTGTAATTTGATATGAATGTATGACCACATTGCTATTGATTTTAGACTGTATTTTTCAATGTATGGTAATAATGATAATAATGAGTTCAGACACAAACTGTTGGACAGCAAGGTCTGTATATAACAATATGAGAGTGAACATGTTGGGGGATATATGTCTCTTTTGCAGACATGTGCGAACCCCTAATCTTCTCCTGTGTGATGGTCACGAGCCGCACATAGGTGAGAGCATCATGGCCGAGTTCTCTGGTCACCAGAGTGACAGACTCATAATTCCAGGTGGCTGCACTTCAAAACTTCAGCCTCTCGATGTCAGTTTGAAGAGCATGTTCCAGGTAAGTGAATGTGTGCCTGTCAGCTACCAGAGTACTCTGGTTCTTGGTTTGTGGCAGTATAAATTTAAAGTTTTCATAGTTGGGTGCCAGCTGTGTGGTGTGGTGTGTGAGGGGACACTTTTAAATATCTGATATCTTATATTTATGTGGGCTTTTTCATTGTCACCTGCAGAGGGAAACAGGTGGTTTTTGAAACATTGTGTGGCATTGTGTGTTGTGTAAAAGGTAAAAGTGCCAATAAATATAAGTGATAAAACCTAAGATTTTATTATTGTTTAAAAATGTGTATGTGACAGAATATGGATCTTATGAACTGTTACTTGAAATATTTTTTATATGGTGTATGTGAGGAAAAAGTAATTCGTAATGTACTTTTCATTACTTTTATCTGAAGTAGGATTTATGATTCTGTTTCTGCTGCTAACTGTTTCTGTTAACGCACATTAAGTGAACATCACAATTAGTAAGACATGTGGGTGTACAAATTTGCCCCCCTGTTCTGAATAAAAGGTGCATTTTCAATATCTGTTTTTGGTGATGTATGTAGAAGGCTTGTATTGCTGTGTTGCCATGATGGGTTGTGTTATGGCTGCCTTTAGTAGGACAAGCTAATGCTTATCAACTCGTAAAATTTTTTGTAGTGGACTGTGTATTAGTACGGCAATGAAGTACATGTATTAATGACTTATTTTTCTGGTATAAGGGTAGTCTGGCCACTTTTCCCCTGGGGAAAGAGTCCCTCAGTACCCATTAAATAGGAAGCTGAGGAGGCTCTTGAGGCAGCTTGAACACTTCGGAAAACCACAAAATCTCTTACTCCTGCTGGGAATTGAACCCCACACTGACCAACCCAGAGCCTTGTCACTATACTAATTTATATATTAACCTTTTATATACCTGTGTTTGCATATGTGAAATCATGTAGGAAAACACTTATAGAAGTTCATATTCGATATTTAGATAAGGAAATTTATTGCATTTTTAAGACACACTGCATAATCTGTGTTTATTTTCCACAAAATGCTGATTATTTCATAATTTTATCTTTTTCTGCTCAAATAATACGTTTTTCATAAACTATGCTCTAAAATTTAAATACCCACCACAGTCGACTAAAGGTTAATTAAAAATTTTAATATCTCCAGTATAGGATAGGCATGTGAAATGCTGCTGTATTTTCTCTCATTCAGATATCCATACAACAGCAGTGGTCCATGTTCAACTCTCATTCAAATGGAATGTGGGATACCAATGGAAACCAACTGCAACTGCCAGGTCGCAAAGAGATTGTGGAGTGGGTGACCACTGCATACCGCAGTCTGCAGGCTGCTGAGCAGGTATGCACCTCAATGTGTTGTTCAGTGGAGGAATCATATTCATATACTCTTATGCTACCAGAAGGCTTTGGAGAGATTCAAGTTTTCTGGAATGTTACATCATGTCAGATGCTAAATAGGTCCTGACATTTCAGAGGGGCATCCTGCCTCCTTCTTCAGTTTCTAGCATCGCTCTTCTTGGTTTGCTAGACCTTGAAATTGAGGCAGCATGCTTCTCCAAAATGTCAGTAATGGTAACTGATAGTTTACATCCTGTTTGTTTTAAGTTCATCAGATTCTTGACTTTCATGTGCTGTTGCAAACATATTAAAACCTGAATACTTAAGCTGTATTGTAATTTGGTGTGTCAGTATCTCACAGTAATCTTCAAGTTGCAGTATAACTGTCACTGATTGAGGAGACAGTATGTGTGTTTGAAACTGAAAGATATGTTATTGCTGGTAGATGAAGTCTTGACTTTTGATGTGACTGTCCCATAAATAAACCTCAAAAGTTGGAATAACTTAGTCAGCTGTCAGACACTTGACAATAGGCATAGCTTGGAGGAAGGGCTGTGTCATGGAAGTGGGGCCCACAATTTGCACATGACACAAAACCACAGCTGTTTAAAGTCTCCTACTGGCAGAGTAGTGTCCTCAGTCACACTGATTAGATGACCTTTTGAAATGGTGAAGAGAGTGCTAAAATGCTTGACTGAAACAAATCATTATTGAAAAGCAGATATTTACATACTTAGGTGTAGATGGATTCTGTTACACAAGTGTGAGAGAAAGACTGAGGTCACAAGAGAGCTTCTTCTCCACAAACATAAATAATCTACACTCCAAACACTTTGAGTTACTAAGATAACAGGAGAGTTATTTTGTCTTGCAGGAAACTGTACGTAGAAGTTTTTTGGTCACTGGCCTTACAGTGGCTGCCAACGGAAGTGAAGATCATTTTATCGAGAATCTGTCAGTGATTCCAAGAGCCAATAAGAATGCATAGCACTTAGCTGAGCAGAGTCTGGTAAGTATTATGTATGATGTAGAAGTGCTGAAGTGCAAAAGTAACTCCATACCATTCTACCTTTAAGTAGACATAAAGAAACCATCATTAAGCAAATTTCTCACTTTTCTGTGAATAGATTATCATATCTGGACCTGGTGGTTTTGGGGAGAGGTATTAGAATGTCCTCATTGTAACCTTCAGCTCAGTGTGGTTGTAGAATATTCATTCCAGATCTAGACATTTTTCCCATAAAGTGCACGTAGTCACCTGTACCTTGAAGAGTCAGGTCTTCTGGGTTGTTACACTGAGTAGCAGGGTTGTGGATTCCCAGTGTTTTGATGGAATATGACTATACTGCCTTATGTACAAGGACCTAGGACTTCTTAGAAGACTTCCATGTTTATCTTGTTTTCAGAACCACATTTGAACACTCTGATTTGTTCATAGTCAGTGCTGATACATTGTGTGAGCATGCATGTTTCTAGTAATTCTGGTGCCCTCTGTTCATACTGGAACTTCATGTTTTCTTCACCTAGACACTAGGCAGTTCTAAAAGTGACTTATGATATCTGTGATGTTTTAAATGCTTCATTAGATGTGATCAGGCTGGCAGGAACTGTAGATGTGAGGTTCTCGGGTTGCTGTCTTCAAAAGTACAGCTATGACATCCCAGATAGTAATCTTCAGGCAACACAATAATTAGGTCATGTATTTCTGTGCACAGTTTCTACTACAATAAATGCAGAGTTAGCCACATTTGTCAAAAGTAACACAGTAAAGGCCTTTCCATGATGTGCCATACAGGCACAAGGGGGATGTGAGGTGTAGATCTACTCATTGCTAACCTCTGTGCTAGACAGAGGTGGGTAGTCAATGCCATGGCCTGCCCAGTACCCATTGTAATGGGGCTAAGTGGGCTGCCCTGGACACCTGTGGAAAACCCCCTCCCCCCTCCCCAAGCCTGCAGGAAGTTACTATACCAAATACACCATTCTGGCTTCCTTTGTCAAATGTAACCCCATGATTTCACGTCACATTTATGTTTAACTTGTAGGTTATGGCCAATGTTTTGAAGGAAACTGCGGCCTACATCTTCAAGGTAGAAGTGTTCCATCTACAAGAGTGCGACATTATAACCCAGAAGCCCACAGTTTAAATTTTTACTGCCATTAGATTCTGAAATTTCAAAATTACTACTTGCTTCCAATCCACTGACTAAAATGTATCATTACTGTGTTATTAAACTTATGAGTTTTGATAGCCGATGTACAAGGTGGACTATAGAGTGAAGTTACCATTTCTGCCACCAGTAACTGCAATTTCTAATTTTATTTCTGGTGTTTCATCGTGTTACTGATGTTGGCTGTTTGTAATGGTACTGTCTGTGTTTTCAGGTTATGTGGTAGTAACAGTGCCTTCATGTTCCTTCCATTGTCAGTACAGCTGTTTGTGATGCCAACCACCTGTCATACATAACAGCAGCTGGGCATTTCATGCAGATAATGGAGTATGGAGTGAGTACAGATTCTGTTCATGCATGGAGGATGTCTGCCCTGTGATACAGTCACACACAGCTGCAGACTTGGGAATGTGTGAGGTCATAGATAATATTCATTAAACACACTTATATTGTGATTAACATTTAACAGGCAGTTCCATGACTCAGACAGGTAGTCACGGTCTGTCACTTCAGAGGCCCACAGCCAATGTCAGGCAAGTCCATGTGGGATTTGTGGTAGAATGGAACAGGTTGTTCTCTGAGTACTTCAGTGTTTGTGATAGTATCATTCCACCAGTGTCTCTGCTCATTGATTCATCCATGTTCTTTTGGCAAAACAGAAACCTGATTTAATACCTTCTAAAAGACCTGGTTTCAAGACCTCACATTTGATGTGTCCTTATGACAGGAAACAGAGCTGAACAGGTGTTCCCAGTTATTAGCACTCGTTGATAGCTTAACTTGGACCAACAAGATGACTGTTCAGAAAGCAGATGTGCTTGGTTGGCCCTTTGGTTTGAGTACAGTAGAAACAAATGCCACACGAAGTATTTTGAGCCTCTGTCTTATTAGTTGTGTGTTGATGGCTTGTGTTGGATGACAGTCTTGAGGTAAAGTTACATAATTGTAGTTGTACTTAATATACACTAATTCAGTATATGCTATGTTGATGTGTTATGATTAGATGTGTGTGGTGTATAACCCCCAGAAGTAAGATATGTTGGTAAGATTTTTACAAATGTACTGTACATAATGTATGAATGGATTCAGAAATTGTGGGAATTACAAGATCAGGTGTATAAAGATGGATGAGGTGAATACATGTTTGTTGCTTACTGGCACTTTTTCCATTGACTGGAAATTATATCTTAACGTTGCCTCTTTGTTATTATTTTTAAATGTATCTCTCACACACACACTTGAATGTTTTCCAGTTTATAATGCTGATACAAGTTATCATGGCTTTCCTATCAAATACCATGTTCCTTATAGCACAGCCTGGTAATTCAAAATGGTGGACACATGAATTAAAATTTGTATAATGCATGAAGCAGTCTATACAATGAAGGAACTTCACAGCACAACATGACATATATTGCCATCCTATGTTACATTTATACCCAGCATAATATAACATTACAGTGGTAAGACAACAGCAATGATTAATGTTACAATTGCCTTGAGCAGTTGATGTAATGATGAAAACTTACACAATGGTTGATATATTTACAAGCGAACTGTTCTGCACTCAGACCATTTGTGTGGTGATGAAACAACACCAAGCCACTCACATTTGCTCACACATTCACACAATAGTTAGGAATGACAATGGCTGTTACAAAACAGATAGTAACATTAATATTAGTACAGTACTTGGCAGGACTTTGGACATTGCCACACCACAACCTTTAATATTGTCTTGTACACAACTGGCCCAGCCACTGCAGTAATTACACATTGTGTCCATAAATGCGGGACATTGTCTATTGTCTTCTTTCAAAAATTGTGTGAAAATTTCAGTTGGTCTAGGGTAGTCCTGTTTATTTTTCAAAAATTTTCTCAGAGTGATTCGTTACTGACTGATGTTACAAGGCAAATAGTGTCATGCAAAATGGCAGCATTTGATAAGCAGTGTGGCTCATAAGATGTGCTCAGGGTTTTAAATATTGGTGCTGGGGATCAGTCAGTTTAGAAAAAGGGTAGTTTTTGTTTTGTTGCTATCATGGAAACAGTGACATAACAGACTGAAACATGGTTAGATAAGGTCAGTTGGAAGCTTCAGGGGGCAGTCAGATGGGATCATGCTTCAGGACTGACTTTTAGTACAGTTATAAAAGTGTGTTACTGTGTTTTACCTTAACCTCGGGCACATAATAATGAAATAGCATATTGTAAGATTCATACATCTTGTTTATTGCCAGTACCTCTATTGCTTTTATGTTATTCCATAAACAGTATTCATTACTTGATAAACATAATTACGATCATGTATATATCATGTGTATCTGAAGACTCTCTAGGTAAAGGTCATGGTAAAGTTTTCCCTGTAACCTGCCATGAAGGCACCAAGGAGTAGAGGTATAGCTGTACTCTTTCTTTAACCTTGGTGCTACATGGTGGATGGGTGGGAGGGTGGTAAATGCCATGCCCCAGCTGCATTATCACCAGGAATGACCTGGTACCTATTGAGGCTAGGTGGGCTCCAGGGCTGGTTTGGGCACATGTGGAAATTCTGGCCTCTACCGGGATTCAATTCCCAGACTGTCCAGCTTATAGCAAGTTACTATACTGACTATGCTGTCCCAGCCCACAAAGGTTCTTTAGACTGAAGAGAAACCTATGTGACGTTCGGTTGAATACAGTAGAAAATATTTAGCATTTGTATACACAATGTTGTGGAAACTGGAAATGGTCTTCTGGCAGCCACCCATGGAAGGAAGCAGGCCCAGTCAGTAGTGACAATGTTGAAACAAATAATTTCTAGATGAAAGGAGCAATGTTGCAAACATGAATCTCGCAACGAACATTCTACAATACAGTTTGCAATACTATGATTCTCCTATTTCCTTAGCTTACTTTTAACAAACCCACAGAAGCTTGAGCAGAGGTGATTGTAGAAAAGAGTATCACTGTGTGTCCTAAAATGAAATATAACTTTCCAGGTTATTGCAGTTAAGAAAATAAATTATTGGTTGCTTTAAAATCACAGTTGATTACAAAGAAGAATAATTTCATTTAAAAATTACATTTAGATCACCTCCACCCCACCAAATGCCGTCACGGCATGGACAGGGACATATGTAAATTTTTTAAACAGTATTTCTTCACATTTCAATATGTGTAAGCTGTAGTTGCCAAAACAAACAATTACTCTTTAAATGTGGTAATTTTTTGAACTGGGCAGAGAAGAATGTATTTACACTATAGACAATGTCCAGCATTAAATCTACAAATACATGATTCCCTTCTTGACTACCTTGTGGGGCAACAATGGGTCACTATATTCACCTTTATAAGCTTCTTCCAGGTACTAATCTGTGGGCACTTCCCCATAATCAAATGTGAACACCATAAATTAGCTTCAGTAACCCACATTTTTATGCTATCCATCTAATTGTCTTGATTATAATTTCAGTTATTATTATATTTCTCCAATAATAGTCAGTAAAACAGATAACACTAATTTAATGACAGTTTCTTTTTGGAAAACATAACTTCCACTTTGAGGCATGATGCTGAATTTCAAGTCTGAATGTAGTGAGATGTATGTTTTCCAAAATCTCTTCTTTGTTATGTGAGAAAAGCTGACACATTTGAAAATGAATGACCTTGAGTTTTTATATTCAGAACACTTGGATTGCTTATTCTGTACATCTTGCAGTGGGTCATGTGACATCAACGTATGGGTCCCACGATCTGACCTGAAGTTAAGCCAGATTATTTTAACTGTGTATTGTTAGTGGATGTTCTACATTAATATTAGGTAGGCTTAGTTTCGGTTTATCTTGGTCCAACATAATCCCTATTTTACATGAAGCCAGTTAACAATTTTCTATAAAAAAGGTCATCATACAAAAGGTTTATGTGCAACACAAATGCATATCTCATAAAGACCTACAACTTCTGTGGAAAATGTTTCATAATATTGCAAAATTTTGACAAAGTACAGGGGGATATAATTTCCGACTACACAGGGTGACAGCTGTATTGCCCTTGGCTATGCAGTAATAAATTTCATCTGCCATAAATGAACATCAAGGTCAATATAGTGTGCAATATAGCAAAGAACTCACTGTGTGTGCCCACTGGACCTTATGCCTCCATTTGTGTCATATTCTTTATGCACTGCAATATATTTATTTATTGCAAGCTGCCCTTCCACAGAACACTCCAAATGCAGCTGTACAGCACCTGTACAGTAATGTCTTTATATCATACAGACCTTCGCACCTTTCAGTTTCAGACAGTCTTGTATACTCTAGTTGTCTCATCCTGCCTTCAGTGTTACAAACTGGTAGACAGCAGTAGACAGACCATAGTCAACACTGCAACACCCATACAGACTCCAAACACACTACTTCCACTGCAGCCTATGCCTTTAGATTACCACCACAACAGAAGTCTATACCACATGCAGTGTTTGCTTGTCACGGCTTAACTTCTGATATGTTTGCACTCTTTTGCTGCTGCTGGGGCTGTGGTGTTAGCACTGACTGCCCCAAGTGGTGCTGGCCAATGACACTCCAACTGCCATTACTGCAACATACCATATTTGAGCTTTAAGAACTGCCAGATATGCTGTCATGTTTAGAGTTGTCCAGTTTTAAATATCAGTTTTTTCCACTAACCATGTAATTAAGGGAACCGCTGGTGTGTGGGACCCCGATTTTCCTCTGTGCAGTTGCCCTTTTCCACTGCAATTCGCCTGCAATAATTGTTGGTCATGAATGTTAGTAAAAAAAGCTGATTCTTTTAAAACCGACTCCACATCTGTTCATAGTGAAAGTTACTGACACTTCTACATGAGTGGCATGAAAATGGGAGAGACTAATGTGCGGATGGCAGAATACACAAGTGAAATTTTGTGCTTGGAAGACAATTTTAAGAACCTGATTTCATTATTATACAATTATGAATCTAAATGTTACAATGGTTTGGTCACAAAATGTCTAGAAATAATGTTATAAAAGTGAATTGGGATTTGAAGTTTTTCTATATATTCTTATACACAACACATGGAAGATGAAATCACCGTGTCTGAAGTATCACAATCAAGTAAACAAACTTCCAAGCTTTATTAAATTAAGTGTGGCCATTGAATTGAAGGACATTCTGGTGACTAACATTTCATGTTGTCTTAAATTAACTGACTGGCATCAAAGAAGACTGAATAGCAAATTGTAAGTGGATCAGAGTCCTAAGGTACAACTGGACCAAGGTGAAACAAAGTGAAGACTGGAAGAGGACTTAGACAGGGATGCTGTTTGTCACTGATTTTATTCAGCTTATACTGCACGTACCATACCAAGAAAACTGTTGAAAGGTTTTGAGACTTCAAAGGAGGACAAATAATTGGCACTGTGAAATATGCCGACAACATTTTGTGACTGGCTATGGAAGAAATGGTACTACAGGGCATGACTGGTAAACTAATTGAAGTTGGAAGATGCCGTGGAACAGAAATGAATGTGGAAAAAAAATGAGATAATGAGAATGTGAAGCCCACAATTCCATATAGATTATGATAGATAAAAAACACTGTAGAATGTGGAGTATTGCTGCTAGCCTGATAAACAGATGATGCAAGATGTACGTGTGAAATTAAATTGAGGATTTCCCTGGCAAAGGTGGCATTCAAGAAGAAGGAGGAGGAGGATTAGTAGTAGTAGCAGGAGGAGAAAAAGAAACTCTTTTCACCAGTAAAATTGTAGTTAAATTTAAGAAAAGAATAGTGAAATGCTTCGTTTGGATCATAGGTGTGTATGGTGCTGGAGACGATCTGTTGGACCGATTGTGTGAAAAAAAAGAAGGAAGGCTAAGTGGGTTGGTTGTATCTTGCATAAGAACTGCCTTCTAACACATGTACACATGTTATTGAAGGAAACATGGAAGGACAGAAGGGACAGGAATACAAGGAGAAAAATGTAAGCAGTTACTGGGTGACCTTAAGGATAAGGGAAGCTACTGGAACTTGAAAGAGGAAGCACTAGAATGCAATGTATGGAGGACTTGCTCTGGATGGGGCTGTGGATCCTTTGCAAGACAGGCAAGACGGCTATAAAAGTGTGAGCAGCAGTATGATACATGACCTGGAACCTTTTATTGTTACAGGTGTGTGAAAAATAAGTAATACAATTAATGTGTTTTAAGTATAAAAACACAAATATTCCAAGAAAGGACTGATGTTCATGAACTTCAAAGTTGAAGATGTTGACCTTTTGTGATATCTCAAAATTTGGTGTATTAATGATGTCCTGCAGTGACTTTGACATAAAACTTCCATGCATCTGTCATTCTGAGCATCAATGAAGGATAATTTGTGTCATAACTGACCTGCCATGTTATAACAAAGTGAAAATGAGGTAAATAGTTGAACTTGGTTATAACGAATTCATTTGTTGTGACTCCTCATAATGTTATACAAGGTGGTTCAAATATGACCGGGACTGATGTCGCCAGATTTACACACAAACAGTCCCGGCCATATTTGAACCACCTTGTACATTCCGTGGTACCAACTACTGATTCTGTATAAGGCACATGTTTTCCTGTCTTCCTTAGTGCAGCATACATAAAAGCATCCTACCTCAGATATAACAACATTGCCAATCATTGGTTCCAATATAAATTTCCAAGAAGTAGGCTATTTTGATAATGCAACCCTCATCTTGTCCTTGAGAGGGCAAGACCTGTATTCTTTCAGGTAGCTATATGAATTCCAGGCCTGGAAAATTACATTGTAACAGTAATTCATGATTTCAGGCTTCTGCCTTGCTGTAAATAAGATATTTGCTCTTCTGGGATATTACACATTGTAGATTGCTAGTTACTGACATTTCTTGGGCTGCTTTACCTGTGAAGATGGGAAGTTTGTCCAAAATTTTGCTAACTACCAATCGAGGCTGCGTAACATCCCAGAAGAGCGAACATCCCAACAGTAATTCGCTTTGTGCATAAAGTTGCCCTGTACTTCTCTTCTGCAGTTAAAAGGAGACAGGTTGAGTGAAACAGAAAATGGCAGAAAAACAAAAAAGAAATGAAAGAAGAAAGAAAAACTTTGGTCTCATAAATTCTACGATCCAAACGATTTGTAAAAACAGAACCAAAATTATTAGTGCACTTGAATGAAATGGATCAAGAATTAAGTTATTTTGAAGGCCAGGATGAAGTGATGTCAACTGAGGTGCTGCTTAAGTGGTTTAAGCAACACAGCAGTGACAG
>Ga0123357_10007072_pt1 | contig 13809 bp, 13 predicted proteins | sample TergutEmb28metaG_FD_89873 | JGI IMG/M metagenome (GOLD analysis project Ga0123357, IMG submission 89873) | Embiratermes neotenicus P4 segment gut microbial communities from Petit-Saut dam, French Guiana - Emb289 P4 | ecosystem: Host-associated > Arthropoda: Insects > Digestive system > Gut ... | reverse complement strand
TGCAGAGTCCTTCTTGAGAAGCTAACTGGTTTGCAGCTAGTCAAGAAATTCCCCGCATTTCACAGAACCCGAAGGTTCATTACCGCACTCACAAGCGTCCGCCACCTGTCTCTATCCTGGGCCTGCCCAATCCAGTCCATATACCCACATCCCATCTCTCTTTGTATGCTGCGCGACGTTTCCCCTAGAAACACTCCCCCTCCCCCCACAGAGATCCGAGTGGCGGAGTAGTTTACCTCCGGATTGTTTTGTCTCCACAGCAAGCATCCCGCATGTGAGTGTTTCTTAACAAAGTTTTTTACAGGGAGGGGTTGTTAGCACCTCGCCCAACCCCCAAGCTAGAGGACCACCTCTCGTCGGCTGTCCGCGACTGCTTATTCAATTTAGTCGCAGCCACCCTCCTTATCGGAGGCCGTTCCTCTATCCGCAACCTGAGGACGCGCCATGCCGTAGTGGAATATTTTACACCGGTACCCAAAATATGTCGGAGATACGACTTTAATATTCACATATTTTTTACGCTGTGCATGTGGTTGGCGCAATAAATTTTCGACTCACTTAGGTGTTCGTTCAATAATAATAATAATAATAATAATAATAATAATATGTTAAAACAATTTAATCTATAATTGCTTAAATTATAAAACAAAATTGGAAACCAGGAAATAAGATAAAATTAAATCATTATTACGTTGTGTCTTATGGTAACATTCGGTGTATCCTAATGTGTTGCAATTATAGTCCCCAGCATAAAACTATAAGCACCTATAACTGGTCAGAGCGAGCTACTGCCAGATCACAAGGACTGTTTCCTGTACATGCCTGTAAAGAGTGCGAACTCATTCATTTTACAGAAACTTTATTAGGCAGCTGGACAAAGCACATACGGCGGTCGTGTTCATTTGGAAAACAGTAAGACAGCAAGGCGAAATATTCGGTTCTCAGATACAGTAGTTCCTCGGTAATCCGGACCCCGGTGGTACGGACAATTTTGGACCAAATTTAGCCCGGCATTTCCCACTTAAATTATCATTACAGTTCATCTTTATTACTATTATGATTATATACTATTAGGTACAGTATTTTCGCTTTGAGAAGATTTGCTTTAGCACCGGCTGATGACTGTTACCTAAACCATGGAGTTTCCCCTCTACGGTCCGGATTCCCGGGTAATTCGTACCACTCCCCACCACCAATGAAGTCTGGATGACTGAGGGAGTACTCTATTAGCATTTAGGCTTCTATCTAACCTACTTCCTCTTATGGAAGGACACAGAGCCTTACGGCTCATTTTTTTGTATCTGACCTAATTCAATCAAATCATACTTCAATTAGTGAAAACATGTTCCTGAAAATGTTTTTATGTTTATAAGGACACACAGTCTTACGGTTCATTATTTTATTGTACCTGACCTAATTCAATCGAATCTTACTTCAATTAGTGAAAAAACGTTCCTGAAAATGTTTTTACGTTTTTAAGGACACACAGCCTTACGGTTCATTATTTTATTGTACCTGACCTCATCAAATGAAATAATATTTCAACTGGTGGATAAATTTTCATGAAAATATTTTCACGATAGGCATCCACGTTGTGTGTATGACACTATAAATGAATATACAATTACCTTCAACACAACTATTTATTGGTTTTCATTAATATAAATTAAACGGTTACATTTTTCGACCAAAGGTTGATGATCCGACAGTGAATGTGCGAGAGCCAAGTGTCTGCTCTGAATGTTTAGTGCTATTAAAAGAACAAACTTCGACATAAACAACAACGATCGAAATTTGTATCTATCGATACCGATATAATAATAGCAAACTTCGACACAGACGATACATCTGGATACCTACCAAAATATATAGCATAAATAATACCAAAACAGTAATCCTATACCAATATATGTCTTACCAAATACCTCTGCATATCATCGAACGCCGAATACACTAAGCAAAAATTATCAGAGAAGACAGGGAAATCAAAATATGCACAAGTTTTCAGGAAAAGAATAATCAAATTAAAACACTATGATTTTAACTTTCACGCCTTTTTAAGATTTTATAATTTCATTTTTTTTTCAAGACTCGACAGCCTTCGTGGGCACAGACCTCCTCACTGTTGAGGTTTCGAGATCACACTTGGTAGGACTGTTGTAAACAAAGCCAACTTGGTGCACAATTTTTCTTAATATGTTTATTTCTTTTCTCTACATGTTTCGGGCGACTATGTGCCCATCATCAGGAGAAACAATTGTATTTATGCAACACTTGGTACTTGTTATTCTGTGTGGATGACTGTCTGGTATGCAGGGTGGAATCTACCCTGCATACAAGACAGTTGTTTCTCCTGATGATGGGCACATAGTCGCCCGAAACATGTACAGAAAAGAAATAAACATACTAAGAAAAATTGTGCACCAAATTGGCTTTATTTACAAGATTATACAGGGATGCAGGTCAACAAAACATAGAATTTGGTAGGACTCCTCTGAACGAGTGCTCGGCCGGTCACAGAGACCTGTACTTGACAACTCACAAGAGAGAGACATCCATTTCCCCGGCGGGATTCGAACATGACCCCAGAAAAGTGAGCGAGCGCAACCCACTATTTTAAATCGAGCTGTTAATTAACACACGTCTGAAACGAATGACTAGTTCTCAGTCTAACCATATAATGAATTTGCAATTGTAATTTTATTTTTGTCACGTACTGGCTTGAAGACGACCAAACTTTGGTCGAAACATGTAGCCACGTAATTCATACTAATAACAAGACAGGCAATACGCTATAACGTAACACTGAGAAGCGTTCGTGCAGCCATTGTTACCGTTCAAAAGCAATAAGTATTACATATTCTAAATGTGTTTGTAACCTTGGGTATCCAAAATGCAATACGCATGCGCCATATTGTCATCTGTGGCCTGCCTGGTCCTACAAAATCCTTCCACAATATCTCACAAACAGCACGATTTTCGAGAAAAAGTTATTTGTGTTTTAATTTTTTCTGCAATTCTGTCTGACGGTAAAGGTAAAGCAGTCCCGTTACAGGCCTGGAGTGGCCCAGAGGGTTCCAGGTGGTTAAGGTTCCCAGATTACATGACGACACAGGATGGTGGTAAGGTTATTAGTCCTACGCACCGGCCGCCTTTACCCCCAGGAAATGCTCCTGGTATTCATTTCTGTTAAAGGCTGAGTCGACCCCAGGGACCCAGTGCAATCGGAAGGATTATGTCGATGGAAAATTCCAATGACACCATCTGGAATCGAACCAGCGACCTTCCTATTGCTAGCACAGCACCTTAACCACTGTGCCACCGCGGTCCCCTAATCCTGCTTGAAACGTTTCTCATTCTACGAAGAATTCAGCAAGATACTATCATAAATGCATATTGGTCCTCATGTAAAGTAGCCGTTATTCTTGTCAGATTTAAATGAAACCCTTCATTTCTCGACAGATGTTCGAAAAAAACTCAAATATCAAATTTCACGAAAATTCTTCCAATAGGAGCCGAGTTGTTCCATGCGAATGGACAGACGAAGCTAATAGTCGCTTTTCACAATTTTGTGAACATGCCTAAAAACCAATACATAGCTGTGCTGACGGTAATTGAATACATCCTTACAACTCAAGAAACTTACCAGTACGGACAGTATGCTAGAGGTAGCGAAACCACTTCGTGGATTGAGGGTTTTTGATCGTCTTAACAGGCTGCAAATTTTTCGTTTTTCGGACCATTTCACCAGTTTAATTACGCAAAAAAACAGTCTTCATGCCCACCCAGAAATCAGTGTTCATATCAGTCCACTTTCGGTACCTCGCGTTTCTTATAATGGCTTAGATTTGACATTGCTTTCCTCTGTTTCTCAATAATACCTTCAAAAGGATTAAATCTGTTCACCATAACATGCAGCATCACTTCCTAATCCCTTATCGCCCTTCAACAATCTTGCATTTTCCATAAGCCTCGCAAACAGTGCCGAAAAAAAAAACTTTTCCTTGAAGTTCCGCTGTTTAATTTCAACCCGAAGACTGGCTATTTTCATAGCTTTCGTGTTTTTTCTCAGTCGCTCGGTTAAATTCTGACATGAGTCTCATACAGACCATTATCACTTTATGGCACAACCATCCGAATTCCTTCTTTTTTATCATAGCAGAATGCCTTACCCAACCAACGACATTAGAAAAACATGGTTAAATAAGCCATTGAACAATACAGAACAAACCCGACACAGCTAGCAGTAATGTCTTACCGACGGCAACCTCCCGTGTACGACACAAAGCATGCTGAAGGCAGAAAGCTGTGTGCATGCGTGCGCGCGCGCGCGTGTGTCCAGCTGTAACTTTTTTGGGGGAGTCAAATTGGGAACAATGAGGCCTTCACAATACTCTGACACTTCTTGACTTTTAGATTTGTTCAGGGCAATAAACAAAACCAGCTGACTGATAAGACGCTATTATTATACTAGTTAGGTCACGAAAGTAATGGATCTCAAATCAGATACCCAATTCAAACTATTCTGCAACATGCAGAAGTCAGACGCATATTTTTTACAACGTAAAGACAAGTCGCTTCTTAATTATAACACGCGATAAAATAAAAAGGCTCGATGACCAGTTCTTAGTTTGATATGATTAACTGCCGGCTTATCATTCATTTTGATATGAATCTGATAAATCTTCCCACAAAATTAGAGCACAAGGTTCAATTCTTGTTAACAAAAATTTCACATAAGACTCTAGTTAAAAGGCGGCATTACTAAGTAAGCGGATTAATTAATTACGTACCTACTCCCTGAGGCCGCTGTTCTCGACGTCGCGCACTCTCCAACGCCAACTTGCTACAACTTCACGCAACCGACCCGATTGCCGCTTAGCAGCTGACTGAGCAAGGCTGAGTGCAAGCACACCACATCGTGATATTCATTAATGGAGTTACCCAGATAGAATCGATTTCACGTTGAACATACATACGTACACAGGCCACACAATTCGACACTACTACCATCTACCCACTATTGTGAATAACATTACCGAAAACAAACAACTGCGAAAGTGATGCCATCTAGTTGACGTTGACAAAACGAAGTGCACGTTTCCGGCCTACCACAGGGTCGTGCTGCATTTCAGTGGTTGGCCGAAATAGCATTTGTCTATTGGCTTACGGCAGGACGGGTATAAAATGGTTATTAAAAAAAAAAGGTGAAGTTCCCCCTGTAAAAGTCCACGAAGGCCCGGGGGGTAGGGTAGGTGTATAGCTCCACTCTTTCTTTGACCTCGGCGCTAGATGGGGGTGAGTGGTCAAAACAGGAGGTTGGGTGGGCCCCAGGCCCGGTCTGGACAAGAGCAGAAAATCCCACCCCCACCAGGATGCCACCTCTGAACATCAAGCCCATGGCAAGTAGTTATACTGACAAAGCTATCCTGTCCCCACAGGGTGGGTGGGCATTTTAATATCTGTATGTGTGTTAACTACTGACAGGAGGTAAGCTTTCACAGATAAATGTGCCTGACAATAGTACTGTACTTCATCCACGTGATCAAATCATGTGTGGCATGATTCTTCTACACACGGGAAATTTTTAATTACCTTTTCCAAGTTGCTGTGTGATCCCTATTTTGGCCTCTTACAGAATTATCAATACTGTATAGTTTGGCAAGGAATAAAAATGTCATGCATTCACACTTTTGTTCAAATTCTGAATCTTTCACAGGTAACTACCAGTTAAAGAACTTAGCTGGGAGGCCAGCAAATATTTTAATGTACCATTCTTAAACCTAACAGTTCTACCCTTTTAGTAGAATGTAATAGTCACCCTTGTGCCTACACATTCATTTATACTTTCTTCTACATAACTGTCTCAGTTTCACTCACCTTCACTCCTAATATGCTACAGACTGATTGATAAGGGAATATAGGTCTGCAATAAATTATTTTATATACCACATTGCCTGTTACAAGAATTTGACTCTCACGCATAATTTACAAAACTTCTAGGGATACATGACCCAAGACAAATATTTTATAAGGCTGATGTCACCTATGGTTAACTCCTAACACAGCAAAGTCCTCATTATCCATCTTTCAGTTATCTGACATGCTATGTCATCACAACCCTGTATTTATCAACATTCACTTTATGTTACCAATAATCACACACAATGCAGTGTAAGGAATTATACTCCCCAACACATTCATGTGTTTAAATTTTACTTGTCTCCTTCTCTGTGCTTACAATTCTTATTGTCTATATTTTAAATATATGCTCATTGTCCCCACATGTGCCTTCATTATTGGCTTCGAATATGAACACAGATGTTTACTTTGTTGATGCACGTTGCTACATAATTTATAAAGAAATTCCTTTCTTTCATTAGTATCTTCAATGTTTAGAGAAAGACTGTGGTGATTTCGTTGTAACTGCCCTTCCTTTTGAAGGGCAATGCTCCTGTTTATTGCCATAACGGAAAAGCGTATCTTAGAAAGCAGCAGCGTCGTACACATCAGCCACCCACCTTCTTCAACTCACCAAGCATCAACTGACTTTTATGTATATCCCACAGTGAAAACCGCCTTCAAAGGAGAAGATTTAAGGATATTCAGGACATCAAGAAGCATGCAACTGCCATTTTAAATGCAGTTCTGTGACAAACAACACTTTTCTTTCCACTGCAGATGTATCTCTTCTTACAGACCAAGCCCAAAAATTTTATTATTTGACCTCAAATATATTTCATGACCGCTGAAACAGAATTTTATAAAGTTTTGGAAAAGTACAGTTAGATTGTTTAATTTTATTATTTATATGCATATATTTTAACATTATTTTAGGTGCCAGAATTAAACTGCTACCCACCAAGCTCCAATGAAATTTCCAGCCATGCATCAAGCCATAGTGCAAGGTGCCATTTGCTTTACAACTGTACAGATTTTCCATTACGGAATGAGCAACTTTATACAATGCAATACAACACATGTAAAAGCAGATAAAATTATCAGGAGATTATAAATCAATTACATATGTGCGCAGACTTCTGTAGTGATGCTACTGTAGCTTGCAGACTAAATTTCTTTCAACCTGCAAGAACATACGTACCTGCATCATGTTAATGAGATTCTGGGTAAAAATCTCACCTAACAGGTCGGCCATCCTCACACTTGTCAAAGAATTTTTTTGTGTATTACACATACAGTCGAACACAACTATATTTCACCTAGTAGTACAGTAGGAACACAACTACAGCGAATTTTACTTACTCAATTACCGTATATTCTCGAATCTAATCCGCACCCTTTTTACAGTTTCAGAGGGCTAAAAAATCAGATGCAGATTAGAATTGCGTGCGGATTAGATTCGTGGTCGTGAGCTGGATTTGGAAAAATGATAGAGCCGCTGTACGTGCCGTAAGAACAATACAATACAATACAATAATTCATTATTTTATTTATTATTTATAATATTATATATTATATAATATTTATAATTTATTATTCATCAGACTCGCCGTCATCACTCATAACTGAATCGTTATCCGTCACCCAGTCACTATCATCTTTATCCTCATCACCGTCCTCCCATAGAATGTCATCTTCAGATCCATCCAAAGCATTGCTTATGCGACACTTCTTGAAAGATCTGACGATAATGCTCTCCAGAATGGTTTTCCATGCAGCTGACACCCACCGCGCGACTTCTAAAGGCAGTTGAAGGAAAGGGGTGGATTAGAACCGCGAACTAACTTTTTTTTTGTTTAAGAAATTGGCAAAAACTAGTGCGGATTAGATTCGGGTGTGGATTAGATTCCAGAATATATGGTATGAGAGCTGTTTGTTGTCTTGTCCATGCCGGGAGTCGTGTGGGATTTCTTCTGTTATCACTGTCACAACACACTAAATGGTAGCGTAGTTGGACGAGTACACTGTATCGTGGTGTATCTGTGTGGTTCTATTTTTACATAGAGAAGGTTTCATAATTTAACCACAGTTTTGTTTTACATTCACAGATTTTACATAAATCACAATCTCATGTTTGCACCTTCACTCAGGAGAGTCGCACATGTGGAAAAGAAAAGAAAAATACCACAGCTGTCGTAAGGTATGCGTGGTATTTAGGTGTGTGGTGGTGGTTCCCTTTGTTGGAGTGTTCGGGTCTGTCTGCTGTTAGGGGGAAGGGAGGGATGGGGTTTTATGGGCAGTGGGTCTTTATGAGGGTGTCAAAGATTGTGTTTGGAAATACGGTTTCGTTTTCATTAAAGTGGTTGTTTGCAGCAAACTGTGTGTGGATGTGAAATATTTCAAGTGTGTTCAAGTGGGCACCTTTTTTATGGCAATGCAGTATTTGCATGATACTGTTCATGGGGTTGAAGGTGTGAGCTTTTTCATTAAGGTGGTTCACGAAACTGGATGTGGGGCTACTGTTTCTGAAGGCTTTCTCGTGCTCTTTGGACCACGTGGCAAAGCGTCTACCAGTCCGTCTGACGTATGCTTTATTACAGTCGGGACAGGTTAGTTTGTATACTCCTGGTAGTGAAAATTTATCGGGGGTGGGGTTTTTGTGGGAGAGTAGATTTCCTATAGTGTTTGTGATGCGGAATGCTATTTTGAATTCTGTCTTCCTGAAGAGGTTGGTAATGCAGGAAGGATCCTTGCCTACCTAGGTGAAGCTGGTCCACTTTTGCTTGGTTGTTCAGGGTGCTGTTGGTCTTTTTGGGTTATGGGTGGGGGGGGAGTTTATGAGGCTTGATTGGGAAGGCGTTATTGTGTAGAATGTTGTGGATGATGTTTAGCTCATGTTGGTGTTCTTCTTGTAGGTTGTAGGAGTCTAGTCTGTTGAAAAGGAATCTGACTGCTGCATATTTGTGGTGTGTGGGGTGGTTGAAGGTGTGGGGGATGATGATGTCCTTGAATGTGGGCTTCCTGTATGTGGTGGTTTTAACGTTTGTGGGGGTTCTGTGTATGGAGATGTCAAGATAGTTCAGAGTGTGATCTCGTTCTGCTTCTGCTGTGAATTGTAGTTTTGGGTGTACGGCATTGAAGTCATCAAGGATCCTCTGTATGCTGGTACGGTTGGAGTCGAATATTAGCAAAATGTCGTCCACATATCAGCAATAGTTTATAATTCTGTGTTTGTGTGTCAGGTGTGCTAAGTGTGTGTGTTCTACATGTTGTAGGAAGATTTCAGCAATTAGTCCTGAAGATGGGGCGCCCATTGTGAGGCCGTCGTATTGAATTACTATGCCCTTGTTGTGTGCAAAATAGTTTTGTCTTGTGATAACGTTGTACCATTTGAAGATTTTCTGTTGTGTTTGCGGGGTTACTAATCCATGTTTCAATATGTCAGTCAAGATTGTCCTTGTCTCTATTACCGGTATGTTGGAGTATAGGTTTGTAATGTCCAATGAGGCAAGGGAGTAGTGCGGTAGCAGTAGGGTGTCATTAAGGTTCTGTATCAGGTCCTGAGTGTTTTTTATGTTGAAGGCATTGGATAGTGGCGTGATGTGGTGTATCTTCTCAGTGAACAGTCTGGATAGTTTGCATGCCAGGGCGTTTCTCCAATTCACGACTGGTCGGATCAGCCGGTCAGGTTTATGTATCTTGCTTAGTCCTTTAATGGAGGGGGCGGAAGGGTTCATGTTTATGTATTTCCAACTACAGTCCTTTGGAATTAGGGTTGTGCTTTCTTTTATTGTTTGTCTAATTTGGGTCTGGAATGTATTGGTTGGGTCTGTGGTGGCCGAGTGGAAGTTGTTGTTAAGTACGAAATTCTGTATTTTGGTCTCATTTTGATGTGTGGGTAGCATGACTATAGAATTACCCTTATCAGCACGTGTTATCATGGCCTTGTTGTCCTATAGTTTGTTTTGAATTAACCTTATCAGTTTGGCTTCTGGGTGTGTCCTATGGGTGGGGTTTTGCTGTTGTGGTGTGTCAATGCGGTCTGCTACTAATTTTCTGTAGACCTCTTGTTCATTGGCCGCGGAAGTTGGGTAATGGCTGTTTTGGCCTCCAGGGCCAGGTTCTGTATCCAGTTTTTCTTTTTTGAGTGTATGTTGTATTTCAGACCTTTTTGAAGCAAAGCTGTTTCGCTATTGGTAAAAGGGATGTTGGTGTTACTGATAACTCTGGGGTAGAATGTGTGTGGCTCTTGTGGTGTCATTGTTTGTGTTTGCGCTAGTTTCTTTAGTTTTTTTTGTCCAAGGTCTTGTATTTGGTCTTAGTTTCTCTTCAATCGTATGCTGTATGTGCGGCCACGTGTTGTTCCACATGTTGGCCAGTGATATGTGTAGGTGGTAAATTTGTAAGTTAAGTTGCTGTTTTTTGGAGTGTAAATATCTGATCTCATCCTTGATTCTTATGGCAGGTATCTTGTGCTGTGTGTATCTGTGTGCTGGGGAGGTGTTGGGAACTTTTATATTGGCGTAGGAGGGGGTTAGTTGTTTTTTTGGTAACATATCCTTAGCATAAGAATAGTAACCTACTTTGACGTATGTACATAAACAACTAATGACAATTCACTTATAACAGCCCTAGGTCATGGTACCCACTATTGAAACAACGACATCTTGTTCCCCCCACCCAACCCCCAATACCCTAAAAGAACACCCCACACATCTTGTATAGCTGCTCTGTAAGTTAAATCACAACCTGAAGATGGCCCACACATAGGGCCGAAACATGTAGTTGTGTTCCTACTGTACTACTAGGTGAAATATAGTTGTGTTCGACTGTATGTGTAATACACAAAAAAATTCTTTGTTATTGAACCAACACAATGGGGATGACTCACCTCAAAATCCTCACACTTGTCATTAATTTTTTCAGTCCCTCTAGAACAGGCCTGCCAAATCCCATAGCAGTTGCTGGTCAAAGCCAAATTCCAACTTGACATCTTGGGCCACAAACAATCTCAAATTCCTTCACTAATCCTCATTCATAAATTTTTCAATGTATAAAAATGCAAGGACATGAAACACTCGTATTTAATTCTGCAAGATTTCCTGGATGCATTACACAACACAATAATTTGCCACATTACAGACATCTAGCTGTAAGGAAGTTTAGTTTACGTGCACCTTTATAATGGCACAGAGTCTAAAGCAGCATAGTTAAAAGTCCTGGAATTAAACCCAATCCACACTACATCTGTCATTAATACAACTTACAAGATGACTGTTATCATACGAGGAAATAAAATCAAATCATAAGAACCAAATCCAATGTCAAACATTATCACATCTATGTTCATGTTGGAGGGAACTTGTTGGGAAATTAACTGGTCATTATTCAGCTAATCAAGAAATCTGATCCTTTTAAAGAAACACAAATTGCAACGCTGAACCCTATTGTCAATAGCTCAATATACTGTATTTCTTATTAAATTAATTATTTTCTAAGTTCTGCCTCCAGATTATCTTCCAATTCACAGTCAGGTCCTGCAAACAGTTCCTTCACTTCAGACATTCCAACCAAGGTTTTGTACACATTTCCAGTATCTTTGAAATGCCCGGTATCTCATACATCTTAATTTATCACCATCATCATATCACATACATACCATCAATTATGAGTGGGTTGGGTAAGCATATTCAGTATAGCGACTTGCTATGGGCTGGATGGTCTGAGAATCGAATCCTGGTGGGTCGAGATTTTATGCACCCATCCAGAGCAGACCTTAGGCCCCCCCCCCAGCCTCATATACAATGGGTACCATGTCTTTCCCAGGGAGTAAAGTGGCCAGGACATGGCATTGACCACCCACCCCTATCTAGTGCCAAGGTTAAAGAAAGAGTAGAGCTATATATCTACTCCCCCTCTAGGCCTTCATGGCCTGTTATAGGGTTAACTTTATCTTTACCTTACCATCAATTATGAAGTTCCTAAACATGCAATTTCCTCAACCTTGTTCATTATAAATTATTTACTTTAGTATTTTTCAAGTAATGTCAAAATCAGAATCCAACCCCACCAGACACTGAATACAGATCAAGGGACATCCACATGTATCTGACTCAGTGTAAGTGCTCAGTACCATTCCACAACACATCTACAAACTCTTTGTCCTTGATGTAAATGCTCACTCATTGGCTCCTTTATCCTCTTCACCCTCCATTATCCCCTCTGACTTTCTGCTTATTTAACAGCTTTCTGCAACAATATGACCCTATAATTTGAGCCTGATTAAAAACCTTGTTTGGAAATACATCTCAGTCTTGTTTTGAAATTATAGTTTCAACCAAGGACAGGTGTGATACCAGGGTCCTTCTCTGGTGCTGTGGTCAAGCAACTACTGTTTTCTTTCAGTATTACTGACCATGACACCAAGCAAGTATTTGTTACTGTGTTCTATTCATCAGGTATGGAGCTTTCATTGTATTTGTATGTTAAATGAGAATATTTGTAGACTGATGACTAGTCCAATGATGTAAGTACATTTGTTGTTTATACATTCACTGTTTATAACAAACTATCATTTCTTCTTTTGGCTCTCCTCTGATATTACATGTGCACTTGCCCCTGCCTTATATTTCCACACTTCCCTGATGTGGTTTGATTCATGTAATTCGTGGGGAGCCTGATTCTGAGAGCAGGTGGGGTAATAACATTGAGCTTATATGGTTACTTTAACTACAGCATTAATATTATGAGACCACCACCCATGTCATACGTCTTGTCAATTCTTTGCTAAGACATGGTATCCAGATCCGTATCATAGTTCTGAGGAACACCACTCCGACCCTTACTGGCCAGTACAACATCATTCTGACCCAAGTTCTGTTCTAATCCTCGCCAACTGCGCTTACTGAGAAACTCTGAACCTGTTGCCAAATCTGTTGATACTGCTAAGTCACCTTTCAAAGCAACAGCATCTGAACTAGAAACGCTGCTGCTGGAAGACTCACGCTCTGACATCACACGAATCTGGCCTGTAACCAGTGACACATCAGCAGTGCCTTCTGTAGTATCGCTCTGACTGGTTTCAAGTTCCTGGTAATGCCGTCCACCTAAACACACATACAATTATATGCTATGACCACAGTTCTAAGATCATATTTGTTTCTTTGCATCCTTCTTGTTTTGTCCACTGCTTCTAGGTTTTAACATATAACACTGCAGTCTTCAGTGGATTCTCTTTAGTACTTCCTGGCCTATATTTTATTTCCCAATTAAACATTTAAAAACCAAAATGTTCCCTACAATTATACCTTCATAAGTACAGCATGTAGCTTCCTGAATAAATGTGTGAAATACTAGCTATGTCACTGTTCTAACCTATAGCAGCAGGGGGAATATCAAGAAGAGTAAGAATGTTAGTTTAAGAAGAGATACTACTTTATTCTTCCGAGAAATCAGATCGATTGTGGTGACAACAGTAATCATCTGGCCAGCACTTGATTTTAATACCAGAATAGGATTAAGTTACACAGGATTAATTTTTGGAATTTCTTATGTCACGATAAGCTGTAACATCACAGTAATGTTCCAAGGGTATCTTACCAAATTAAGTGCTAATGTGGCCTCCTGGTTAGGCCAAGTATGGTACCCAACACGGAAATTGCCATCTGATTAAAATGACAGTCATTAATCAGTCCATTTACTTATGTTCTCATTTATCAATTCAGCACAACTTATGTCATTAACTAATTTCAGTAATGGGTGCTGACCAAATGACCACATACGCACCCCCCCCCCCCCCCCCCCCCCCAAAACAAAAACAACACATAACTATCACTCCCTCGCAAAATTTAAACCAAAATATATTTTTATTATAAAATAAAAACAAAAAAAATAAATTAAAAATTAAAT
>Ga0123357_10007069_pt1 | contig 13813 bp, 11 predicted proteins | sample TergutEmb28metaG_FD_89873 | JGI IMG/M metagenome (GOLD analysis project Ga0123357, IMG submission 89873) | Embiratermes neotenicus P4 segment gut microbial communities from Petit-Saut dam, French Guiana - Emb289 P4 | ecosystem: Host-associated > Arthropoda: Insects > Digestive system > Gut ... | reverse complement strand
TGTTGCACCGTTTGGTCACCATTTTTACACTGACACTGCGGGTTATCTATTATTTTACACTTGTATAAATATGACTTCATGTTGCCATGTCCTGTTGCTATTGTTGAAAATTTAGGTGTTGTATTTATTCTTATTTTTAATCTGCGCTCTACTTTAGGAAAAAAGAGTATTGTTGTTGCTCCCTTTGTAGTGTTTTCCCATTCACTTTGCCACTGCTTTATACTATTCTCTTTTAGTTCATTTAGTATTGCACTCTTCGGTATTTTTGTATAGCTCTCCTTGATGTTCTTATTATTTGCTGCCTCCTTAGCCAGTTGATCTGCCGTTATCTGTAGCCATATTGGAATGATACGTACAGCAGTGTTCATATTGTATGATCATACAATGTGTAGAGATAAAATCTGCTGCTGATACAATGGCAAGGCATGCGTGACTGTGGCAATTTTCAAAGAGGTGTGGCCTGACAGATAGGTGTACATTTGGTGAAGTTCTTAGTGCAGTGACTAAAGAGTCAGCCCTTTTAGGGACAGGCTGCCTAGAATACGGTCAATGTATGGTGACCCTAAGGGGTGTTATGGTTATCTCTTTTTTTCTGCCTTGACATATCCTAAACATTTTTTGTATTCTGTAGCACATTTTGTGAGGACAGGCTGTACTGTTCTGATTACACGAACTCTTCGGCCATGTGCTTGGCAAGTCATTAACACTGTGGGTTGGTGCAGGTGGTGTGAATGAACCGGTGAAGATCCGCAAAGTGGATGGCACGTCCTACGAAGCAGTCTACAATCCTCGTAAAGATGGTCGGCATGTTGTGATGGTGACATTTGCTGGACAGGAGATTCCGCGATCGCCGTTTGATGTGAATGTTGGCCCCTATAAGCAGACTATGATTCGTGCATATGGACCTGGATTGACCAGTGGTGTTGTTGGTTACCCCGCCCTCTTTACTGTGGAGACAAATGGAGAGACTGGAGCCCTCGGTATGCACCATCTTTGTCCTTCAATAGTTTCATGAATGCGCTGTATAGATCGTTACTTTAATTTAATATTGTTGTCTATGGGGCTTTACATTTATGTTGAGGTTAAATTGAAATATAGTCTATCATTATCCCTGTGTGCATGCAAGGAGAATTCTGTGCAGTATGGTGTAGGAAAGAGTGTAATATTATAGTTTGAAGGTGTCATGAGTTCTGAACGTGCAAGACTGAAGCCAAATTTTGTTGACAGGCTTCAGTATTGAAGGTCCATCACAAGCAAAAATTGATTGTCATGACAATGGTGATGGTTCTGCTGATGTCAGGTACTACCCAACAGCACCTGGGGAATATGCAGTACATATCTTGTGTGACAATGAGGATATTCCAAAATCGCCATACGTTGCTCACATTCTTCCGAGTACGGACTACTACCCTGATAAGGTATGTGACTTGGTAAATTCACACAATCCGCCATGCACGGATATAACAGAACACTGTCAAGTTTTATTGCAGATTGACATCTCAGTTCTAAGCCAGCGAGAGCTTCTTTTTCTTGATATGCATTTCATATAAATATTGATTACGCTGTGAACCAGAGTTCTTCTTGAGAAGCTTATGGTTAATAAGTTGGGTAAAATGTAACCAACTTCATAAGACCTTAGATGAAAATTGTGTTTGTTATTTGGATTCTGCTTGTTATTTGTGGTCACATTTAAATGTACTTATAATAAATTGAATCTTATATCCAAATTTTGTGTCACTTGTACTGAGCATGTTCTTACAGTTAACATATCGGCCAACATATGCACTTAATTAAGTAGAATTTGTAAACTCGGACATGTTTTGGCACCAGGGTGTTCCTTTGTTCTTAAAAGCACGGTGAGAATGGCTCCCAAGTGCCAAAACATGTAGCAGTTTAAAAAACTTGTCATGAATTTTATTGTATTAAGTGCATTTGTTGGTTGATGTATTAATTAAAAATAATCTTATATGTGATTTTATATTAGCTTAGAACACAGAAATATTTCTTCAACAATTTGTAGATTAAAACAACTTTCATGTATTCTTCCAAACCAAAACCTTCTGATTGCTGGTACAGGTTGAATGCTATGGTCCTGGTGTGCAGCGTGATGGAGTGAGCAAAGGCCAGCGGGCGCAGTTCACAGTTGACACACGACGTGCAGGATTGGCCCCTCTTGATGTCCAAGTACTTGACGCAAACTACAACAACATTGATGTCAGTGTTCGTAGTAATGGTGATGGGACGTACTCTGCAGAATATGTCCCCAAAGCAGGCTCACGGCATACAGTGCAGGTAGAATATTGTTCCTCTTTATACAGCTTTGTTTTGGAATGTCAGACACCCATTCTTGAGCAGTATTCCATGTTGTCTGCCATTTAATATAAGGATATACTGAATGAACTGGAGACTATAGAGCAAAGCATGTCTTCTGACATGTGCATGTGGTACTAGCAGTCAGCACACATCCTCCTTGGCCACTGCAGTTAGTAAACCCATCCTAGTTGCCTCTGCTCTTTCAATTCCAGTCCTTGGAAAAGATGTTGGAAGGCAAGTTCTCATCTGGTATACAGACTGATCCAAGATGAAGAAGGCACTGGATGTGGTGTGACTTAGAAGATTGGCTGCAGTCTTGGATGGTACATGCTGCTGTTTAGGCAGAAGTGCCTGCAGCTATAGCATCTGGAACAGAGAATATATACAGGAGCTGTAAGAATAGAGGCGTGTTTATTGTATCAGTCATATTATGATTATTGTACAGGGTGGTGCACACAAAAGGTAATGAAGTTTTAATGTCAATGTCAGTAAGAATTTTATTAGTAATAAAAGAATAACAAATATTGTATTATAGTTGAAAGCTTTTTTTGTTGTTATTAAAGAACGTTAGTTACCACTTTAAAGGTTGTGGTGAAAATGGTCTGCACTGGCAGTGATGCAAAGTGATGCGGGGCTCCTTGTCCACGGGCGGGGCTACTTTATTGTGTGCCGCTCTGTATATCTCTTGAGTATTGGTAATATATGGACAATTGTGGCAGGTAGTTTGTGAAATATTGTACGAAGACACTGATGATGGCTGCATGAAAACTGAAGCACTTCTGGAGTAGGTGAATGATCAGTGTCATAAAAGAGCTTGAGGTGGTGAAGGTGTGATTTGTGTGTTGACTGTAGAAGCCACATGGAGTGCGGAATTGCAAGAATTATAAATGAAGCTGCAGTTTGCTTGGCCCACAATTGCTCTCGGTCTTTATGAATCTGGCTGAAAAGGAAAGGGTGCAATGGGTGTGGGGAATACTTATGAAGGCAATTTCAGATGAAGTGACAAGAACAGGATCTGAACATGCATTGATAAAACTTGAATCAACCTGTGGGATCCTTGAAGGTGTTGTTAAATGGGCTCTCTGGAGCTGAACAAATGAGAGAGCATCAAGAATACTGGAAGTCCATATGTGGCCGTAGATATGCAGTAGGTATTGGTGATGAACCTTCAACCGAAAGAACTAGAGAGCCCTGTGGATTAAACTGAAATCCGTTTTGGCAACAGCAAGAATTAATGGGTTCTTGGCACTGAAAATTTACCTGTTTAAAGTGAACCATTAAACAGTCCCATCTGCAACAAGTACCATGAAAGAGATGACACCCACTAACCAGCACAAACTGTACAGGCATCACTGTGCAGAAGATAGGCGGATGGACACTGTGTGGATTTACAGCTGTTGATACATCTGCTGGGTACAAGCAAACAGAATCCATGTGGCCAGAGAACCTGCACCAGCAGTAGTCTCATTTGTACTTATGCCTTCTCTGTCTGACTGTTATTTGAGCTGTAAAATGTTTTGAGATGAACTGTAAGATAGGGTCAAATAATTGGCTGTTGGTATGGCAATAATGAGTTTTTGGGTTTTGTATCACTAACTTATTTTGTTACCCGTGAGACAGTTGTGTACGAATATATTCCGCTTACCATGTTACTGTCCTGATGTATAGGTGAACTATGGTGGGGTAGCAACACCTAACAGCCCGTACCGAGTCTTTGTGTCAGAACCTGCCAATGCTGCAAAGGTGCACATCTTTGGCCCAGGAGTGGAGAAAGGTGTAAAGTGCAACACACCAACACACTTCAACATTGACTGCAGAGATGCAGGGCAGGGTATGTTACAGTCCATCAGATGACAAATTAAGATGGTAAGGTTTTTGTCATGCTTTATGTGGTTAATTTGTGGATTTAGAAATGGCATTCATACCTTAAAGTGATTGATTCATATGTGAATAACATGTGAAAAATGTTGTCTCTAAGTCTTACAGTGTCAGATTGTTGGAGGTTTTCGTTTTCCTGGGACTTAATTCTATCATTCTTCTCATTGCTACACCACAATTGATGTCAGTTTTAATTAACATCAAAATTCATTATAGGTGTAATGAAAATTACACAGCCATATGCTCAACAGTATGAGTAGTATTCTAGTCTTACAACCTTCCATGACATTTTATCTTGTTTTTTGGCACTAATAGTGACACCACAGGATATTTACATGAGGTTAAAACAGCTAAAGCATGAATTATACCACACTCTACCATCTAAGTTAAGAATGTAATCTGTTATGATGTGATGCTTAGGCTTGAAACAACATAACATTTATCATGTATGTGACTGTAAAATATTGTTGTCTGTTGTTTTGTGTGTCACTTTCATGCTGTAGAGAATATACTTGATTTCTCATACCGAACAACGATGCCACAAATTGACAGATCACTTCCTTGCCCATACTGCCACTAAGGGCTTCAGTGCAGCTGTGTGGTGTTACGGTACATGAAGTGTCTTCCTGACATTTTTTGTGTTATTATTTATAAGAATCCTTTTTCATGTAGGTGACATCCAGATGGCACTGACTAGTGAAAAAGGAACAGATGTGCCACTGTCAGTGACTGACAATGAAGATGGAACATTCACTGTTGACTATTGTGCGCCGACACCTGGAAACTACACACTGAATGTTCTGTATGGTTGTGTCACTGTGCCTCGTTGTCCACTCAGGGTGCCCGTTCAACCTCATGTTGATGTTTCCAAGATAAAGGTGGATGGCTTGGAACCAAGTAAGTTACATGTAAATTACAATATTACACAGGTCTATATAGTGATGCGGTTGATGCAAAACGTTTGAAATAGTGTTTAAGTTTATGTTTGTTTATGAATTTTATATGTATGTAATTGGACAGTAGGTGTATTTTCTGTAATAGTGCAAGTAAAATGGAATCCACTGTAAAGAGATTCCCACTTAAAGGTGTTTTCCCACCGAAGATATGCAGTTTATTTGATTTCAGAACTTTTCACACAAGGATAATATATATATTTTTTTGTATGGCATCACAAGAGTGATTTTGGTTTTGAGACTAATATTTTTCCTCATTTACTTTTTCTCAGTAGTTAGGTGGGTTTCGGGAACACAAGTTAAGTGGTATGTATTTAGACACATCACGTATGTTTACACTGGTATTTTTATAATGTTACAATTTTAACCAGAATTTCATGGTCTATCCATTGTCACTCTGCACCACTTGTCTGCAGCTTCCCTTTGAACAGTATTATACAGTAGAACATACGCAGAATGAATTTTAATTGGGTGCTTTTCCTTTATAGATTTTGTTTTTATTCTTTTTTACTTACATTAAATTCCAGCTTCCCCACTTCCTGGTGTGTTTAAATTTCCTGTGTCTGTCCATTTTATCATATTAGTGTTACATGTACATTTGTTGCTGTATTTATTTATTTGCTAACTTTATTTATTATCTGTTTTCAAGTTTTGGGGAAAAACTTATTTGTACAGACTATATAAATGGACAGTTTAGTACGTGTGTGTTAGTGTGTTCAAAACTTGTAAATTTCACTTTGCAATTTTGCTAATACTTGGTGGTGAGGTATTCATATAATGTAGAGAGCAGAATGGTAGACAGAATCAGTTAGCCTAGTTATAACTTTAGTTTCTGAATACAAATACTGACATTTTAAGCATAAAATGGTGACTTTTCCAAAAATGGCCTGGCTGAACTGATGGGTAATACAGGCAGTTTACACTAAGTGAAACCATTCAGATTGTACAGGTCTAAAGTTCCACTGTGTTGAGAAGTTATTTCCCAGTGCAGATAGTCTGGTGTCATGAATAATACAGTTCTAGGAGAGTCCCACTGTTGGTCAGTGGGTTAATTCCTAATTTTCTTCGCCACATTGGTAAAGTGGCTTATTTTGTGTAGCGGCCCCTGTCAACAGTTTGCAACAATTCCGAGTGATCACGCAAGGTGCTGGTAAGGCAGACTTCGCAGTAGCAATAACCAGTCCTTCAGGAAGTCAAGTAAAGGCACATGTAATACCTACGCATGAAGGATTTCTGGTGAACTTTACACCCACGGAACTTGGTGAATATCTTCTCAGTATATCGTTTGGTGGAGAGCCGGTATCTCCAACTCCGTATCGTCTTGCGTGTACTACCGGCAGTGAACCTGGCAAAGTGCGTGCCTCAGGACCGGGATTAGCCCGTGGTATTGTGGGTAAACCTGCGGAGTTTCGCATCGATACAAGAGGTGCAGGACAAGGTGGTCTTGGTGTTACGGTTGAAGGACCATGTGAAGCTGCCATAAACTGCAGAGACAATGGGGATGGCACATGTTCCGTTGCGTACCTGCCTACGGAGCCCGGAGACTATGGCATCAACATTACCTTCAATGAATGTCACATTCCGGGCTCACCTTTCCAAGCACTGGTGGTGCCTGACACAGATCTGAAGCGCATCAAAGTTTCTGGCAATGGCATTCAACCCCATGGTAAAGATCATTGTGTGGCATGAAGGTTTATTTTATTAACCGTCCACTACGTGATATGAATGCTAACAGTGCTTCTGTCTGCAGTGGTGTTTGTGCTGTTGCATTCGTACACTTGTGACCTGTCTGAACTTCAATACCATATACTTCACTGTAGGAGCAGTCATAGCCAATGCCTGGTTTGTTCCCCACAGACTGTGCTGTAGTATTAATGTATGCCCATTCCTTTCTGAAGCTATTCCCCATATACATGATATCTCTTTATTGTTCCCCAGTGCATGGCAGTTTTATTGCGTAGCAAGCTTACATCTGCTGGTACATCCCACTTAAACTGCCATGCTAAGGGAAGTGATACAAGGGACACCATATTCATTGTGTGACTATAGTCTGTTTCCAGACCTTTCCAAAACTACTTATCTGCTTCCATACCTTTCCACAACTATGCATCTGCTTTCAGCCCTTTCCAAAACTACTCATCTGTTTCTAGATCTTTCCAGATTTCTTCATCTAATTCTAGACCTCTCCAGAACTGCTCATCTGTGTCCAGACCTTTCCAAAAATACTCATGTCTCTAGGCTTTTCTGAAAATACTTATCTCTGTCCAGACCTTTCCAAAACCATTCATCTCTTTCCAGATGTTTTCAGAAGTAGGCTCATCTCTGTCCATCCAAAATGCCCACCTCTCTCCAGACCTTTCCAAAACTACTCATCTTTGTCCATACTTTTCCAAATCACTCATCTCTGTCCAAACCTCTTTGAAATACCCTTCTCTCTGTTTGTACCTTTACAACACTATTCATCTCCATCCCTACATTTCCAAAACTACTCCATTTCTGTCCATATCTCTCCAGAATTAATGGTCTATGTCCATAGCTTTCCAACACTTCCCATATATTTGTCGTAGTATTTTATGTTTCCATACCTTTTCTAAGTAAAAAATTGCAGTTATGCTCAGTAACCAGCACAACAGTTTTTTTTACTTACACTCACTGTGTGATTTTGTTTGTACTTTGCCACTGTCACATGTTTTAGGGATGTCCCAATAAGTCACCCTTTGTGTTGTGTATTAGGCATGTGTATGAGATGAACTGATGACTAATTGCAGCGTTGTGAAGTGTCTGTTATTTGACAGGACCTTTCATTCAAGATATATTTAGACATTGCTAGACCTTGTATGCTCTGCATACTAACAATTTAATTACAGAGATGGCTAGGCAAAGTAGGCTTTGAACAGTTTTTAGCCTAGCATGGGGCAGCATTTTTGAATTTGGACAAATAAATGCAGTAAAGTCTGCTTGGCCAACCATTTGCATCATGTTTAGCTGCCCAGTGACCCTGATGGTCACAATGGAGAAAGTCTGTGAGATGGTGCTCTGTAGGACAGATGGTTACTGAGAGATCGCTGTTACTTTTCTGTTTAGGTCTGTCTTTGTTGAATGGCTGTCATGCTCATAGTGCTGTGTTGTGTGACTGCATTCTTAGTTATCATGACATTTGCCATAGATTCAATACTGGCAACATTTTTGTATTAAGGTCCAGTTTATTATCTGAACTGCAGTGGAAGATGTGAAATGGATGAGATGGTAGAACAGAAATATTGATTTTGAAGTTCTGGGGATCATGTGATTGTCCATGAGGTGCACATGGAAGCAAAAACAGAACTTGTACTTGTACATGTGATGCCTTTGGATTATGAAGTTTTCTGCCAGTTATTCTTCACATATTTTTGCTCATCTGTAGCAGAGGTAAAGCAATCCCATTACAGGCCTGGACAGGCCATGAGGGTTCCAGGAGTTTGAGGCTCCCAGATTTTGAGACAGTTGGCACATGAAGGTGGTAATATTGGCTCTATGCATGGGCTGCCTTTACCCCCCTCCAGGCAGCCGGAAGAGTTATGTCAATGAAAAATTCTCCTTACACAATCGGGGACTTTCCGGCTTCTAGTGCAGTGCCCAAACCAACTGCACCACTGTGTGTCCCTACTTGAAGTAGTACTGTATGATTTACTGTTGAATCCTGTGCCAGAACATACTGCTTTAGGGTTTGTAGTAATTTGGATAATGACAAATATTGTTAAAGTTGCAGTTAAAGTTGTCTGATGGCTTGTCATTTAATCATTCTGTTTTGACTACTGAAGGTGAGTTGCATTAAATGGGATGAAGAGATGATCATGAATTGTGTGTAAAGATTCACCACTACCCACCATTTGTGGGGGCAACTGAGGAAAACCATGCAAGCTTCAGTTAGGATTCATGGTGATACATAACAAATTAAAACTGTGTGTTCTCTGAGTGCAAATATAAATCATTGCTGCTGGGCAGAGTGCCTATTGTACATGAAAATGAGTTGTGTGACAGTAATGAATGCTTTCAAAATGTGTCAGAATTGAAATACTGTATCTGGTAAAGAGATATTGTAAGTGAGGTTATGTATGTACATTCAAAGGCAGCACTGTGTGGAAATACTGTACTACCATCCGCCATTTGTCACAGAATACTCTACCATTGTGTACCAGTTTTCATACAGAAGAAAATGTTTTTCCCTTTGTTTTTGAGTGAAAGGTACATTACTTATTTTAACCAGTGTTACAAGTTCATCATATTTGCAAAGGAAGTCAAAAGTTCACTGTTTGATTGTTGCAAAAGTTACAATGCTGAATGCACTTGTACATCTAACTCCTTAGCAGCAGAGCACAGAGTTCAGTAAGGTAAAGCACCATTGAATGTTCCTGTCTTCTTGAGTGTGATGCCATGTAGTCTGGTGATGTATACTGATGATTACAAGGAACCTGCTGCCTCCATTATCAGATGGATTCCTCTGAGTTGTCAGTACATACTTTCCCAACTCCATGGTAACTCATCCCAGAAGGCAATTGTATTTATAGTCCTATAACCCAGAATTTCACACAAAACAGGAAGGCATCTTTGTTCCAGAATTGATCAACAGGCTATATATTTTGATTGTAGCCTTAAGTTATGTAAGCACTGTATTTTGTTAACCATTTGATGCCTAACGACCCCTATAGTGGTCGTACCGCACCGCTAACCTCTAAACATTGAATTTTATATATTTATTCAACAAATATAGGTACTGAATATTTTAAACATGGTATATACTCTCCGTTTTTTTCTCTTCAAAATGCAGTTTGTTTCATAATTCTAACATATTTGTTTCCTATATTATTCACATTTTATATACAGAGTGTGCTAAAATTTCAAAAAATTATTCCGGTGCCAAAAGGTTAACAGTATCTATGTGGTGGACATACACACAGGTAATTACAATGCTGATCTGTTTGAAAGGGTGTTGTGCGTGTGCCTGTGCCTGTTTGTTAGAACAGAGTCATAGGCAGTCAGGAAATAAGCATATAATGATTACAGTTTGTGTGTGTTAGTAAGGTTAGGGCAGTGATTGATGGTTAGTATTCAGCTGCGTCCATTGGCAAAGTGTGAGTAGGCTTTCCACTCATGTTACCTGATGTCTGTATCCACTTCACAAGTATTATAAATAATAACATTAAATCACTCCTTATCAGATAAGGCTTTTGTACTTTTTTGGGTATTTATTTTTATGTTCATCACCAAGTTATTCTCTTTTCACTTGTATGCTTTCTTCTGGGTAATTCCCCGGCATCTGAATTTTGTATGCCGACGTTTTGGAACACTCTGTCTGTTCCGTCTTTGTAGGCTGGTAGGTATGAAGTATGACTGGATTGAGAAAAGTTGGAGTGTTTATACAGGAAATGGTTTGGTTCAAAAATAACCTGAGCCAATAGGAAGGAGGGTGACAGCGCACCAGTTTTGCCCTACTATGGGAAAGGCTACATCACAACAGACGAGAACTGGATAACACATCTCGAGAACTGCTGGAAATACACCTACGTTTAGCAAGTGTGCTTTCCATGTTAGACTGGTCCCTGATCGACCAACTCACATTTAAGAAAGCCACACGTGTGGGGGAAGACAGCGAGGCCAGACAACTCCGAAAATTCACATGGCTCCACAAGACACAACATCCTACTACAAAGACTTAAAAAGACACAGTTATCAACCTCAGTGGCCAGACGCTGGATGATGGACTATCCTCATTACTACAGAAAGTCTTAATGATGCTGTGACTCCACGCTCTGTACCTATTGAAGACATCTTGGGTGGGGTTGAAAAGGCAGTGCAATCCCTACCTGTGGAGGAAACGGAAGAAGCCAGGCAAGAGACCGTGAGAATTATAAAAAGCTCCTCCAGACCCAGAGACAAAAAGAGCTGAGAGGGAAGCATTAAAGACCCTAAAGCAAAACACCAATCTCACCATCCTACCAGCAGACAAAGGCAATGCTACTGTGATTCTCAACACTGTGGATTACAAACAGAAGATCACCTCCCTTCTTGAAGATCCATCATATAAAAGACTGGTCAGGGATCTCACTGTCTCACAAAAGATATATTTAAACAACTATGTCCGGCTGGCTCCAGACCCCCAAGACTGTATGGACTTCCGAAGATACATAAAGAGGGGTTTCCTCTGAGACCCCACTGTCAGCAACATTGGCTCTCCTACCTACCAAGTCTCCAAGTACTTAGCAGGACTTCTCAACCAACTCGCCAGGAATACAGCACACCATGTGAAAAACTCTTTCCAGTTTGTCCAGATATTGGAATCTCTACGAGTACAACCAGAAGATCTAATGGTTAGTCTCGACATGGTGTTTCTGTTTACCAAAGTTCCAATTGTGGACTCACTTGAACTCCTCAGTCATCACTTTGAAGATGATGTCCTGGCTTTCTTCAAACACGTACTAATATCCACATATTTCTGTTTTGATGGACAGTTCTATGAACAAATGGGCAGAATAGCAATAGGCTCACCACTTTCTCCTGCCATTGCCAATTTCTTCATGGAAGATTTTGAGATGAAAGCAATAGAACAAGCTGCACATAAGTCTGTATGCTGGTTCAGATATGTAGATGACGCTTTTGTCATCTGGTCCCATGGCCAAGAAAATCTGACAGAATTCCTGAACCACCTCAGTGGACTCCACAACAAGATACAGTTCACAATGGAAATAGAAGAAGAAGAAGGCCACCTTGCATTCCTGGACATTGACATCTATAGAAAAACGGACAGCTCCCTAGGGCACAAAGTATATCGGAAACCCACCCATACCAATCTCTACCTACACCAGAATTCCCTTCACCATCCAGCCAACAAACAATCAGTCCTTGCTTCCCTGATACACAGAGCTAAAGCTCTGTGTGACCAGGATTCCCTCACACAAGAACTTGAATTTCTCACCACCGTCTTCAAGGACAATGGGACAGCCCTCACCAGATACGACGAGCCATGAAACCAGCAACACGGACTGCCAAGACCAATGATAAACCCACCGCTACTGCATACATACCGTACACCCAAACAACATATGGCCGACTTAGCAGAATGTTGGCCAAACACAACATGAAAAGCGTCGCCCTACCACCTAGAAAAGTATTCAGCTACCTTCCACCAGCCAAGGATTAAGAACACCGGGCACATACAGGATCCCATGTGAATGTGGCAAGGTTTATATTGGACAAAGCGGTCGATCCATCCAACTCTGAATTAAAGAGCACAACAGACATATAAGACTGGCTCAACCCGACAAATCAGCAGTAGCGGAACACAGCATTAACCATGACCACATTATCAAACTACAAGACACAAAAACTCCTTCCTGCTAAAACCAGATACACGGATCGGCTCATCAGGGAAGCTAATGAAATTGAAATGCACCCACACAACATCAACAGAGAAGATGGCCTGACCCTAAGAAAATCTTGGAAACCACTTCTACACAAGCTTAAGGAAAGGAGACAGCCACTTAATACACAATAGTTTGACCTCACCCCGACACGTGCCCTTCTCCTTCACACCCTTCACAGCCTGTTTCTGTACTCTGAACTGCCCCTAACCTGTCACCCTCCTTCCTATTGGCTCAGGCTATTTTTGAACCAAACCCTTTCCTATATAAACACTCCAACTTTTCTCAGTCCAGTCATTCTTCACACCTACCTGCCTACAAAGATGGAACAGAGTGTTCCGAAACATCGGCATATAAAATTCAGACGCCGGGGAATTACCCAGCAGAAAGCACACAGCATTCAGAACACGGCGGAAGTTTGAAATCAAGAACACTCCTTTTACTTGTTTTGTGTTCATTATCTGTTACCTTCCATGCACATCAAACAGAAGAATGTGTGGCCCTGAAGTTTTCAGATGGCCATCCACATGTTTTAACATATTGCTTTACTTCAGCTTGGACCAGCAGTGATTTGTTTGTCTAGAATAGAAATTGCACTTTTCTCACACCAAATTTACCCATTTATTTTTTTTACAATGAATGCATAGCATGGAGCCAGAGTGTTGCAAATACCTAACAGTTTTACTTGATGTTTGCATACAGAGCTTTTAATGGTAGGAACATATGACATTTGCCTGTGTTCTGTTGTGAAGGTACAGTTAAGTTTTTGCATTGTATTTATTAAATACTTACTACACTACTTATGCATGAAGGAATAATTATGTTGAATTATTCTGTGACTGTACATTATTGTTGAGCCATTTTAAGTGAAACCTAAAATGTTAAGAGCAGTAATTTTAGGAAATAATAGGCTAAAAAGGAAGTATATTACTGTGTGATGTCAGATGTAGTGTATTTGTGGGGATGGAAGCCCACAATAGTACAATTAGTCGTGGTTGTATGGTGGAAGTTGAGGCTAGTATTGTAATTATGGTCGCTCTTCGGTAGTGATACAACAAAGGCAGAAGTTCTGTAAGGTTTAAAAATATTTAGTCATGTTTGTGTTCAGAATTTTCCTAAGAGCTGGGATTTCCAATCAGGTTCTTGCATCACATTAACCCTTTCCCCTCCCTAACGCTCCAAAGCGCTCGGGATTTAAAAGTCCCCTCCCCCTCTAAACGCTCTAAAGCGTTTCTGGTATAGTACGTAAATTTAAATGTCCCGTGAAAAAAC
>Ga0123357_10007068_pt1:0-12500 | contig 13816 bp, 12 predicted proteins | sample TergutEmb28metaG_FD_89873 | JGI IMG/M metagenome (GOLD analysis project Ga0123357, IMG submission 89873) | Embiratermes neotenicus P4 segment gut microbial communities from Petit-Saut dam, French Guiana - Emb289 P4 | ecosystem: Host-associated > Arthropoda: Insects > Digestive system >... | reverse complement strand
AAATATCCTATCATTATTGGGTGGGCAGCTGGATTTTAACTTTGGGTTGAACTTTTTTGTTCAGAAGTAGGGGATTTTAGATCTCCTGGTACCATGGGGCTGGTGGACAGATTGTAGAGGTGAAGGTCACCCCATGACATGCCTGTGCAGACACAGAGAGTAGCTGGAGTTACAGTTCCAACCCATTTGCAACCTCTGACCTGGAAGGGGGTGGGTGGTAGTAACATACCCTGGTTGCATTACCCCTGGGAAACATCCTGTACCCATCGTACAGGAGGTGGCCAGATTGTAAGTCGGTGGTATTGGTATCGGTAATGTCACACATGGCTGCCAGGACCAGAAAAATGCATCATTGAATGGATGGCCAGGCAGACCTCCATTGGGAGCTACTCTTTGGAAAGCAACATAGCCAAGAGCCGTTCAAAATGACACAACTTTTCCACATTTGATGGCTTCTCGTTTTTACTCATCCAACTACAATAGGTTTGTTTCAGTTATTTATGAATCTCAGTTCTTTAGACAGTCTTTTAAAATGCTGTTCCCTCTCAAACTTGTGTGCATGTAAGCTACCTGAATATTCAGAAGAAATTTACTCCAATTTATTGCAGAGTTTATACCTTATGCAAGTTACTCCAATATGTCATCTGCAACATGTTGGAGTAACTTTTATATAGTATAATCTGTGCAATAATTTGGACTAAATCTTATCTGTATATTACTCATCGCACAGAAGATGTACGTATAATACGAGGACACTTCAAAAGTTTCTGCACTTTATTTTTTAAAAGATCTTTATTTATGTCTGTAATAATAATGTTCAATATAATGTCCCTTCTTCTCCATACACTTAACCCAATGATCTGCAGGCTTTTTAATGCTGTTGGAAAAAAGTGTTTTTGGTTGATTACAAAGTCAGTCATGCACCGCTTCTATCACATCAACATCATCATCTGCAAATTGACAACTTCTTGCAGCCTTCATGAGGGCTTCAAATGGATGGAAATCAGAAGGGGCCAAGTCTGCTCTGTGGGCAGGATTCTGAAGAACTTCCTAATTCAGTTTTTGAATGGTGTTGATGGTGAGGTGTGCTGTAAAAGGGCGTGCATTGCTGTGTAACAGGACAACACCCTGTGACAATCTTCCTCTCTGGTTGGTGTTCATTTCTTAGCATGTTGCAGTAATTTACACTTGTTACCCTGGTACCTCTCTCCATATGTGTTCAGGTTAGGCCCTTGGGAGTCCCCAAGCACTGTCAACAAGAGTTTTCCAGCAGAGGGCTGCACAGTGAATTTTTTGGAAGGAGATGATGTGTTCTTCCTATGCATGCTCTGCTGTTTGGTTTCTGGTTCATAAAGATGAATTCAATTTCATCCTCAGTGATGATGCAATTCAAGAAGTTATCACCTTCATGGTTGTACTGTTCCAAAAGACTGGAGCAGATGTTCTGCCAGTTGTGCTGATGCTCCTTCAGTCAGAAGTTTTGGGCAAGCACCTAACAAAACCTTTGCATAACCCAAGAATGTCAAGCACTAAAGAATGTGCTGTATGTTGACTGACACCTAGGTGTAATGCAATTTCTTCTATTTTTGCTCCTCTTTTGGTCATGAATAATGGCTCTGGCTTCTTGCTTCTCATCAGTGGTTGATGTTGATGGCCTTTCCGAGCGCTCAGTATTGATTACGTTTGTCCAACCAGTTTTACTATTTCCATCCACTCATATATGCTTTAGTGTGGCATTGCATTGTCCCCATACATGAGTGTGTAAACATGTGGGAATTTTAGCTCCTGTAACACATCCTGCCCACAAAAGCCTTATGACTATTCTGGTCTTTTTCAGTGCAAATTGAAAGATGCACTGACATATTTACCACTTGATAGCTGCTCACACACTGAGGGAGGTAAAAAAAAAGTAAAGTGATCCTGTTACAGGCCCAGTGTGGCCCACAGGGTGGGTAGACCGCGGCACTAGAAGGGGGTGAGTGGTCAGCAGCACGCCCCGGTCGCACTTTACCCCCGGAAAAGATCCAATACCCATTTTACAGGAGGCTGGGTGGGCCCCAGGGCCGGTCTGGACAGGCAGAAAATCTCGTCCCCACCGTGATTCAATCCCGGACCTTCCAGCCCATAGTCAGTCGCTATACTGACTAAGCTACCCGGCCAACATACAGAGGGAGGGGTCAGCTATAATCAAGGTCAGACAACCAGAATACAGTGTACAGGGCTGCTAAGTTTCATTGGCCTACCACTTAACTAGTGTGGGCCGGGTAGCTCAGTCATTATAGCGACAGACTACAGGCTGGAAGGTCTGGGATTGAATCCCGGTGGAGACGAGATATTCTGCCTGTCCAGACTAGCCCTGGGGCCAACCCAGCCTCCTGTAAAATGGGTACCGGGTCTTTCTTGGGGGTAATGTGCGGCGGGGCATGCTGCTGACCTTTCACCCCTTCTAGTGCCGCAGTCATGGAAGAGTAGAGCTATACCTTTACCCACCCTCTGGGCCACACCAGACCTGTAACGGGATCACTTTACCTTTACCACTTACTAGTATTCTAGACACAAAACAGTGTGGAAACTCTTGGAAATACCCTCATATTCAGTTTATCTTAATAGTATTTTTACAGGAAACTGGCATGAGCCACATCAATGACATGTGTGAGCCACATGTAGCTGGCAAGCTGCATTATGGCTACCCCTGCAGTATGGCATTGAATTGTTTCATTTAAAATAATACCATTAGATATTTTAAAATTCCATTGTAATTTCATTGCACCATTTTATGATGTTTCAGGATTCAATGGGAAACCCAGTGATGAAACCAGAGGTATCAGGTGGTTGGCCCAGCTCGACCAACATATTGCAGAACCAGCTGTTATGTGGCTCACAGGTGAGAACTAAATTATCTTGCTGCTATATACCCTCTGCGCTTGAAACATTGTCATTAATTTCCCAAAGAATCAGCCAGTAATTTAAACTGTTCCTAAGTTGCAAAATAAAACACCATTCTAGGTCATGCATATGCCGTCTCCTACAGAAATTTAAAACCAAGCTGTCTGGTTTGATCCAATTTTATCTGCACTTACTTGCAGGAGAATGCTGGTCCACAGTGTCACCCACATTGTCATTGTGTTGTGTCTTGCTGGTACAGGTCCCACTTTCCCAGCCACTAGATGACAGCTTCACTGTTCAATCAACTCATCTATCATTGTGCAGTCTGGTGAATGGTATCAAATTTCTGACTGTGAAATCCACATATGCCCCTTCTGTCAGCACAGGGGAATATTTTCTAACCTTCCTTTTCATAGACAGCATTCCATTGCCTCTTGAAGAGTCTGTTAGATTTTCAGGACTGATGTACGGTCACGTGGCACGGACACTACACGTCTAGCAACTCCATACAAAGTGTCAGCTATCCCATAATAGTTTACATATTTTAACTGGAACTTCCTGGGGAAGGAAAGAGGAAGCGTTTAAGAAGTCGGAAGTGAATAAATGCTCATTTCATAAGCATAGTGCAGATGGCCTGACATAGAAGCAGCGGTGAAGAACTGGATAATGTACCACAGAAACAGTGGAATTTTGATGCATACAAAAATTATTGTTTTTGAAAAGAGACAAGGGATGGTCACACATGGCAGCACTGATTTTACTTGATATGTGGAAATACTTCTGAAGCACTGGCAGTATATAGAAGCCAGTACAACAACAGGGGCTTTGTGATGACTTATACACTTTTATGGAAAGCAACTGACTGACTAAATAACAAAAAAATGTGACCATGATGACATCTAGAACGTTCCTCCAAATGAAAAAACATGTCAAGGAAAGCAAAATATAATAACTCCCAAGCCTAACTTAAATGACCTACTTCTGTATTCCTATCTGGAAGTACTAATATAACATATAATCACAAATGTTTTAATGTTGCTTTAATGTGTCATTCATTATTTTATGTCCATATAATATAATCCTAAAATTTATCATTTCAGCTCTTCAAATGTTTCATGATATTGTAAGTCGAGATCTCAACCGTATACAAGGATATTACAAAATAATTAAGCTGGCATACGTAAAAACTTTTCTTTGGTACCTTGTTAGCCTGATAATGACTCTTTAGGGTTGTTTGATAACTAAGTGGACAACATGTATTGTCAATTTATGTGTAATTTAATGTTAATCATTCTTATGCCATCTAACAGTGGTTACTCCTGACCACAGTAGACAAACATCATAAGCTTGCTGCTCTGATCTCTGCACAACAGTTTGTTGCTCAGTGGAGGACAGTCATGGATTTGTCTAGGCATGCACAATGCTATGTTATCCAGTTCCTTTGTGTGGAAGGGCAAGACTGGCAGTCATTCATTTGCAAATAAAGGAAAAGGGCCCCTCTAATTTAGTAATAGAACACAGGGCACAAAGGGCCTGTCCTAAGGCCTAGGTGCATCGGGCCTGGTAGTGCTTGAACCCAAATACCATTCCTTCATGAATGAATGAATGAATGAATGAAGCATTTGTATGGTGACAACTGTTGGCAGCGTACAACAGTGTTTGACTGGTGCATGAAGTTAAAAGAGGGTAAGAGCATTACTTTGGATCTGGCATTGCCCTGTTGTCCTCCCATGCTACTGGCCCATACCCACATGCCAAAGTGGATCAAATGGTGTTGTGTGATTGTTGTGTAACACTTCACCTGTCAGTGAACATCTTGGCATCAGTGTGTAACGGGTGCATCACATCAGCATGCAAGTTGTGGGGTATTGGAAAGTTTCTGCAGTATGGGTGCCAAAGAGTGTAAACAACACACAGAAGGAAACTTGCATGGTTATCTTCCAGGAACATATGCTGTGGTATGAAAGAGAGGGAGATGAGTTTTTGGATCATATTTTCAAAGAGAACAAGTCCCGTTGTTTGCACTCTATTCCAAAGACTAAATGCATGAGTCAGCAGTGGAATATGTCATCTTCCCGACCAAAACAGAGTTGTGCCATACCCAGCGATGGTAAGGTGATGCTGACATTGTTTATCAATCATCTTGGACCTGGCATCCATATTAGTTGAATCCTGTTATATTCTGCTAGTTTCACCAGGGACTGATAGCAGTCCCAAAGTAGATTAAAGATTATCTGGAAATGGTTAAGTGCCGTAGTGGCCACTTGACTACCAGAGAATATTGATGCTCTTTAGTAGCCCTTTTCTATATTCTGCATTATACATACCTTAATGTCATCTATTTCTGCCTCGAATACCATGGTGTGGAGCCAAAGACTGAAGTTATGCCCCTTTTTTTAGCCCCATTTATACAACCCCCCCGACACACAGCCACATTTTGTCCAGGAACCCACTTGTAATGTATACCTGGTTATTCAACACATTTTAGTTGACTATCTTAACTGTACTGTCAGATGTGAAATATTTCACCTGACACACACTGTTAATGAAATGCTTTATGGTGACTTTGATGCTTGAGGCTAAGTTCTGTCATTCTTGTGAGCCATTTCTGCTTCATCTTAATAGTCTGATCCCACTTTCAACTCTTCTGTTACAAGGGATGCACTTCTATAAATGTATGAGCATGATACATATCTGTCCTAAGTAGTCGGTAGGTAGGTACATGTAGTTCCATTATCTGATGCACAACCAGCATTTTCCTTGTGTTCATGATTAACTGGTAACAATAAAATCACCATAATTATCATAATCATGAACATCTGAGTCAAATTTCAACACAGAACTAATTGTTGTATAGTTGACGGATATTATCGCAGTGTAGTTGATAGACACTATTTTTTTCTTTTCTGCAAGATTGTGGTATGTACTGTATGTAAGTCATAAGCTTATTTCATCATTCTGAGTCCTCGCCTTTCTGTAACTGATACTATTTGTTTACACTTTTATTTCTTAGTAAGCAGAACAGGCATGGGAGGAATACAATTTCCTTCTATTTCTTTCTCTTTATGATTGGTCGCACTCAGTGTTTATCACGTGAGCAATGTGTGGGTTGACGTATGTAACAGTAGTTGCCTTGTGCAGTTGCAGTCCGCAGAAGTATCTCGAATGGTAACCAACAGTTTTGAATGAAGCTGGATGATCACTGTTAATGAAGGGACACAAGATCCCGAGTATTGAACTCAATACAGTTCATTTGTATCAGTATTATCCACTGTTTATGCACAATAAACTCCAGTACACTTCACGTGGGGATTATTGTGAGTGTGTGCGGCCTGGCCAACTCCCTGTCTTAACCTTAAGTTTGAGCTCCGTCCCTCTTGGAACAACATCCACAATACGTTCCCCACTGGGACCGCGCAGGATACAACATCATATCTGGGTCCAAGAATGTATGAGATAATAGTAATAAAGCTATATATAAAATAACCTTAATGGCATAAAAACGTGAATCTATATATGTCATAAAATATAAACACTTTTTGAAGCTTAAAATGCATTAAATTATTAAAGCAGAGTCTCATTCCATGGAGCGTAGAAACAGTCAACCCAATTACATGACATACAGAGCTTGACTGAGCTGAGCATGATCTGAACACAGCAGGACAGTGAAGCAAACTGATTTGCCTGGCATATGATGTCATCTCGTTTTATCAGAACCAGTCACCAATGGTTGGAACAGTGGGAGAGTGAAAGAAGCCGACTTCCCTGACATATAGTGTCATCTTGGTTGTCAGAGCCCATCATAAATGGTTGAAACAGTTGTATTAGCTTCGGTGATCACAGAATGTCAAAATCCTGAACACTGAGATTCATGAACACTAGACTCCACTTTTTAAATCCACAAAGAATCAATACCTTGTTGCACTCTATTATTTATTTGTTGGTTAGTTCTCCAACATGTTTTGGCCTGACTTAATAGGCCATTGTTAAGGAGGCTTCTGTAATGTGTGCACACATTATAATTGATATTTATTCCTTGTGAATATAATGTAATTGCATGGAAAATATACAGTGTTAAATCTACTGTACAAACTTGCTGCTACATATTGCCTTTCATACAGCTTTTGTTGAATTAAGTGCTTACTGTTGCAGATTGGATCACAGTACACTAGTATCCTCAATGTGTCAAATCTACATTCCAATCCTTTGACTGAAATAATTCTGGAACCGCAAGAGATTTTAGCGTATGTGTCTCTCATAAAATTAATTTTACTTGTATAAAAACAATATCTATATGGAAAGGTAGAAACTCTGATAATTGACATGGAATAGTAGAAGGGTTCATAAATTTTCCAAAAATCAAGAAGCCACCTCAAAAATAAAGGTGCCAGAAGGATGACATGGTGCAAGTTTTGTACTGAGGACCCACAAATATTAGCAGCAACATACACAGTTGAGTTGTGCAGGCAACCTGGTGCCCAGGACTTGTGCGCCCTTTGTGTAATGGAATATGCAGCATAATAAAATGTTTATTTGCAGTGAGGTTCTGTGCAAAGCCATTGTGCACACCATAAAGGCAAATGGGGGTAGAGGTAATGCTCTGCATATTCTTAACATCAGCATGAAGTGGAGGTGACTTGTCAGCTTCATTCCCCAGCCGCTCTTCTCCCTGGGAAAGAGCCAACTGTACCCATTGAATAGGAGGTTGGGTGGACTCCAGAGCTGGCATGGATGTTTGGAGAAGAGAAAGTCTCTTGCATCTGCCAAGAATTGAACGCCAGATTATCCAACCCATAACCTAAGTGAGATTCTCTGTGCTTCAGCAGAGTACCTAACACATTAAAGTCTGGCAGTGGAACCAGAAGGTTAACAATAGCCAGTGTAGGAGTAAATGATATAATATTAGTTCATTTCATGTCACAACACTCCCTTCCTCTTAGCTTCATTGGAATATTATTCTCATATTTATTTCTTAATCATTGAGGTGGTCTCATTTCAAGAACTTTTCTCATTAAAATTCAGTACAAATTTCCTTTTCCCCCCATTTGAAATGTATATGCATATGTCATAGTGTCTCACCAAGCATCATAGTTGGATGCTGGGCATTGCAGATGTGTTGCTAAGGAGCTTTGGGGTTGTGACACTGTGTCACTGGATGAGTGTTTCCCAGTGTTCTGAATGAAAATAGTGCCTTCATCTTCAGGGTCAAGCAGTCCAAGTAGAATGTAGACTACTTGACCCTGAAGATGAACTGTCAGGAACTGCTCTGCCAGACAAGGTGTTACATCCCAGAACACTTGAATCCTCATTTATGTTCCACATTGGGTAGGTTTCAAAAAGTCAGTCACAAGGCTGCTTAATTGAGATTTTTAGTGCTAGTTCCTTCAGGAAAATACTGGCATGGCACCTTACAAAATGCCATGACTTATTATAAGAAGTCATCCTACCATTAGGAGCTACATGACCTAATCAGTAGAAGCATTATGGTTTTGCTAATAGACATCAATGTAATGTATAATTGGGTTGTTTCCAGGTTATATGCATCACCGACTCAAATTGCAAAAAATGAGACACTGTGGTTGACAGGGCTGTATCCTCTGAGGCACAGTGTGCTGGTGCTGGTGGACACTACAGTTCCACTGGCACGCTTACAGCCACAGCACATTGAAGAAAATGGAGCTGGAAGTAAGGGAATATCTTCCAGTGGGGATAACAGTACAGAGGAGCAGCAAGATGCTCTGCAAGGGACTGACACAGATAGCCTAGGACCGGTGAGAAATCAAACTGTACAACAGAAGGAAGCTTTGTCCCTCATTTAGCTGGTTATTGGCCCATTCTTAGGTGAGGTTTGGGTGCAGGTTTTTCTGTGCACAAACCATCTTCTTTACTGGAACACAGTGCTTCCCCCACCCTCACACCTTCCTAATACTCAAAGCCCAGAGTGAACTGTAAACACCTTATTATGGCTGTAATTCTTGCTGTCATTCTGTACCATTAGGTCTACTGGAATCCATTCCAGGCAGACTTCATCAAGTTAAGGAGGTCAGTGTCCTGAGGGAGGAATACAAAAGGAACGCTGAAATTTTCATTGTCTTCATATTGCCTTCTAGCATCCATACCATAATCCTCATCATGGACCCCCTTTGCTTGCTGAACATGTAGTGTGTCACCGACATGTGACATAAGCTTCAATGCACATGGTCATTACTGTCAGTGTCAACAGACTTTATGTATTTTGTCATACACATGTGTGTCAGATTCTTGGCCATTGCCATGTCCTCTGGATTTTGTAATTTAAATTAAGATTGTAAAGCATACCATTAATTTAGTTACGTGTTCTTGTAAGTCCATGAATTACTATTTAAGGTACATACCTGTTTCACATTTTCATGTGCTGTTTTTTATCATTGTTGCTGGTGAATATTGTATAGCATATACACTCTCGGAGGCATCTTCGGAGGGAGGCCAGGGCCCAGAAGGGGCTGTAGTGCCATAGGTGGATGGATATACATAAGACACCACGAATTTGCTTCTTGCTGGCAGTACCATTAGGTCCTCCTGAACAGACTGACATCATTCACCTTCCCCATGAATTCTTTGTGGCAGTTTTAATGGTAAAACCATTCAGTAATCAGTCCTTACTGATGACAAGAGAAGACTGGTTTCTGATGCATTTGCTGGGTTTGATATAGTTCTTCTAAACACAAGTGCCATATCTCACCTCTGCCTAGGATCGGAAACCTCATCTCCCTTGGACCTTGCTTTCTCTAGTCTAGGTCTTGTAATCCATCTACATTTGTCCATTCTTCCAGATTTGCTATCCTGTAAATGTTTCATTTTATGTTGGCGGTATAGCTGAACTTTGTGAATGGAATGCTAAGCTTGAATTGTCACTCAGGGCAAAAGTGGTCCATGTGGAGTAACTTGAAACAAATGGAGTCATGGCCATCACACTTATTGTTTTAACCTAAAGGAGGACTATTCCATTTCTAAAACTAGACTACACTGCTTTCATTTCTTTCAGGTGTTTTGTGCAACTCATTCTGATTGCAGGTTTTGGTATTTACATATATAGCAATGCTGGAAGATAGGGCTTGCTACTGCATTATTATGTTCCAACAAATCATCTGCTAATAAGACTTCTTGTACATTAGTAACACTACACTCATTGCTGCTGTCACTAATGATGTCAATGTACTTGTCCTCAATTTTTACTTTTTTTGTTATTTCTTCTGTTATAATCTCTTGCTCATCCTATTTCTTGAATTGTTTCTGTATGGCAATGCAAACTTTTATCTGCAGTGACATATTTTTCCAGTGTATGTAGCCCTAGAAATTTCTTTACCAGAATATATGACCATGTCTGCTTTCTCCCCCTTTAGATACCAGAATGGATCAAGGCCGAATTGGCCCAGTCAGAAGCCACATGGACAGGATTTGCAACTTTGCAGTCAAATACAAGGTAAGTATCATGTTAATGTAGGGTTTGAGGACAGAACAACAAGGATGCAAAATTTGTGGTTCTCACAGCAGTATTGCAGAAGACTCAGATCTTCTGGGATGTGACACTGTCTTGTTGGGTCACTAGCTCCCAACATTTTTAAGGACCATACTACCTTCATCTTCATGGTCAAGCAGTCTGACTTGTTCTTGGAATGCTTGACCCTGAACATGGAAGCATTATGACCCTTCAAAATGCCAAGAACTTCTCCAAAGACACAGTATCAAATCCCAAAGACTTGAACCTTCAACCACAAGACTGGTAGGGTCGTGAGCAGTATAGGCATTGTGTAAGAAGTCATTTTGTCTTTTTCATGACAGATACACAAGATAAATTTTTGTGGCATATCCAGTGGATGTATTGCATCTATAATGTGAGAAGCTTAAAATCAATGACCACAATGGTCACATGGTCTAACCTCTTAAACAGTGTTATTGTGAGTTTGAATCTTTCCCAAAGCCTGGATATGTGCATTATTTTTGTGCCTGTGTGCAGCACAGGTAATTCCACTGTGATTGGCTGATCCCCATCCAAAGGGTCATAAAAGATGTTTAAAAATAAAATTCAGAAACATGAATGTGTGAAGTCCGGGGCTGCATTGGCCAGCACTAACATACAAAGTACTTGGGAATAGTGGAAAACTGACAGCTTCTGTATAGCAAATTATGAAAGCTTAGATGTAGAAAAACAAGTGGTCATTGTAACAGATGATTTTCTGCACAGAGACACATGGTTTCTTCCAGCGTACCATCATACTGAACATTGGCCCTCTCATGCTGTGGGTGGTGTAGGTAAATGCAAGACTTGAGATTTGCTCTAAAATTGAATAAGTAGAGCAGCTACACAGATATGAACAAACTCTGGTTTTACCACTGCTTACTGTTTGCAAAATACAGTGTGTCTTGTTAGGAACAAGGCATTACTCACATTTTCAAAATAAGAGTACAGTAGAGTCCGAATGTTTGGGGTTGAAAGCATTCTTGATCACCCATTTCAATATTACTGCCTTGACCTCGTGTGATTGGTCATGATTCAGGATGAGAGCATGAGGCTGGTGATTGGCTTCTCCCAGTCTCCTGGTGTTGCACAGATCACTCAGTCAAGCTTTGTCTTCCATTAAGTAAGGGTGAATACTTTTATGCTTTATGGAATGAGACACCTTCCACATATTCGCCTTGCCACTGTGTTTTTAAAGTCTGTACTTGTCATTTACACATGTCCTTCCTTCAAGGTAGGCAACCACCTATCATAACTGTCAGTTGCACTTTAAGGGTGTTACCCAAAAAAACATTACTGTATGTGTAATATAAGTCTTTTCGATTGAAGTCAAGTGTTGAGTTGATAAAGTGCCTTGCCATTGATTGAAGTCAAGTGTTAAGGTGATAAAGGTCTTGCTTTTGGCAACATTGCTAGAACATTCAGTGTGTCTTGTAGTTGACAACCCTGCTAAAGCATTCAATCTGTCTTGAGCCATGATATTCATAAACATGTTTTTACCCAGTTTAATATAGGGAAACACCTTACTTTTTGCACAGTGGTCACTGGAAGTGTCACTACAACTTTCAGAAGCTTAAATGTTTCTGTAAAACTTTTTTTTTTTAACAAAGCAGTGGCAATTCATGCTTGTCAAAGATCTTCAATTGATTATAAGGCCTCTGATTCTGTGTTCAGTTTCGTATATGACGATATGTAAAAGCTGCAGCAGTTGCTTCCAAACGTGTCTCTGGGAATGGCTCTTTTAAATTTTAAAAGTTTTCAGGCCTTAAAAGCAGAGCAAATCTAGATGTGGCTTCATTTATTATTGTTGTTGTTGTTGTTGTTGTTGTTGTTATTGTTGTTGGTGTTATTATTATTATTATTATTATTATTATTATTATTATTATTATTATATGATATGGATGTCTTTTGTCACAGGCCTTTTCTTCCTGGTATTTCTCTTGAACCAGCGGTGATCCCCACCGCTCATGCTTCAAGCTTCACACTGCAGTACTTTCTGTATTATGTGTGATGTTCCAAGTATAGCTGTCTTTTGTAGTGAATCTATCGAATATTTTCCTGGTACAGTTTCCAAATTTTTCCTTAAGCTTCTCGTTACTATTCCAGTGGCTCCAAT
>Ga0123357_10007067_pt1 | contig 13816 bp, 8 predicted proteins | sample TergutEmb28metaG_FD_89873 | JGI IMG/M metagenome (GOLD analysis project Ga0123357, IMG submission 89873) | Embiratermes neotenicus P4 segment gut microbial communities from Petit-Saut dam, French Guiana - Emb289 P4 | ecosystem: Host-associated > Arthropoda: Insects > Digestive system > Gut ... | reverse complement strand
GTGAATGAAGTAAGTAATAATTATAGAAAGAGGCATCTTATTATGTGAAGTACTTTGGTGGCAAAAAAATAGTGAACCTTACTTTCTGAAAACCCCTAGTACATATGGGTGGAATTTGGTAAATATATGTATTTAATGTCTTGCATTTGTTTGGAATACAGAAGAAGTGATGGATTTATGAGATGGTCAGATTCCATTTTATTTTGTGGAACCCAAATATTTACTCAGATGAACTAAAGTACAATATCCAACAAAATGCACTGTATTTCAGTGCAGACTGTGGCTTCAGATGTTGTGCAGTTTGTTGGATATTGTGGTTTGTTAGTGCATGGATTTGAATACTATTAAATTTCGTTAGCACTTTCAAAACAACCACTCATGAATATTTAATCTGAGCCAAATTAAACCAACCCAGGGTGTCATTGTCTCTGTGCCTATAGCATCGGATTATTCTCTTTGTGTGGGTTTCCCTGCCAATACTCTGCATGCATTTCTTTTCCATATGTAGCTCTGATTATATTGCATTTATTAATATGAATCAAATATATTCTCATACAAATACTGTCAGGGATTTGCAAATTGAGATTACATGTTTAATTGTCTCTCAAGTGGGTGTAGGTGAGTGGTGGGGCTGCCCACTGAGATGAATGCTGGTTACTGTCTACACACAAGTGTATGTCAGATGCCCTGTTTAGCACACCACAATGGGAAGGGATAATTGTCCTCGGCCTGGCATCAGATCATTTTCCTCATTCCTCTGAGATGAAATGAGGAACTACTGTATTACAGGTGTGTGTCATATCAGTTGCCAGTTATGTGATGCAGTTTGGACTTACAGAATGTGTGTTTTTTTAAGTCTTCATTTTGATTAACTGCTTCACACATTCCACAAATTAGTGCCAACAGCATTAGACAGACAGAAATTTAAATTGTATAAAGTCTTGTATAATTTTTACATATATGCTCACACAGACTCCTATTCGGTGGTTTTGTGGTGTCTTTTCCTTGGGATAAAGCACGCAGGACATGGAGCTCCCTGTTCACCTCCACGTAGTGTCAAGGCTAAGAATTTCTTTATGGTGTGGAGCTTAAACTTGAATATTTATACTTTGTAACCAGTGACATGACCATTAACTGAAGCTAATTTTGAAGGTCTGTACAAAAGTAATGCCACTTCCCCCTGCAGGAACTGTAATTGCATTTATACTGAACTTTAAGTTCATCATGGGTACATCCTGTACCAAGTTTGGATTATTTGTCCACAAAATCTCCCTCATTATCAATGTAACTTTTCCCCCTCTGTTTCTGACACTGTATGCCGGTCGCACAAAAGTCTTGACAGAAGTGCTGTTCATGCAGGCTCCATTTCAGCTTGTTGTGAACTGCAAAATCGCATCCTTGGGGTGCATTTTTCAGGGAGCTGAAAAGAAAGTTGGGGTTTGCTAAACTGGGACTGTAAAATCTACTTTCAGAAAAGTATGTTATGGAAAAAGGAATCAAGTAGTTCAGGTAGTACATATGCCTTTGTGCCCAAGGTAATGTTCTCACTGGTTCAGAAAAATATGCCTTTGCAGAGCTCCCTTGTGTATGATGAGATCCTGATTCTATAACGAAGCTGACACATACAGCTGTGTCATGTGACAACTGTTTGCAGCAGATGGTGTGTGTGTTGAAAGTGACAGGGCACAGGAACAGAGTAATTTTCAGTTTATTTTAATTAGAATTTGCTTTCAAAATTCTGATTATTTGAGTTTTAAACTGAAAGATAGTACAGTACCACCATTTCCTTAATGTGCATCATCACCATTATGTTCACAAAAAACATTAAAAAATCCGGTTTTCTCAGTCAAAACACAACTTCACTGTTTAACAAATCAGCTACATGCTACCACTACTGTTTTGTAGCCACCATCAGGCTAATCCCAAGAATATAAAAAGAAGAAAATAATACAGTTGCAAAATTGGTCAGAGATCTTGTACCTTACAAATGTCTTGTATAAGGTATATAATGTACCCATGTTATGTATATTAGGTAATATTAAATAGGGTTTAATGTATAATTGTACAGCTTTGTATACTCTCAGTAATCAAAACTGTATATTAACTACATACAGAATAAAATCATAAAATATGGCATTTAAAATAAGGGGTTAGAGTAGGCAAGAAATTCGCATTTTTAGTTTTCTCTTCAGAGAGCACGTGGCAATGGGGTGCAGCAATTATTGAGTCTGTGGTCTTTCAGCTTTTTTTTAAATTAATTGTAATAGGCCTACTTTGAACTTGCAAATACCATTAAATTATTGTTAATTTCTAGAACCAAACAAATGTATAAAAATGATAAATTAACAGTTTACTAGATGAATTGAATAAATGACTTCAAGAACTATCAAACTAGCTTGTACGAGTTATGTCTTGTTTTCTTACGCAGGGACCTTTGAGGAGAAGTAGTGACTCATAGGTTTCCCAGTTACCCTCTTAGCTCGGGCTATACTCAGGGGTGTAGCTGGGGTTAGGGGCAGCAGTGAAGCTCCTTGGGCTGCAGAGTCCAAAGGGCGGCAAAGTTTGGGGCAAAATGATTATTTTAAATAAATATTTTCTGATGCCATAAAATTTTAAATTATTTTGGAAAATAAAAGGAAGTTCAATAAATGTGTTCTTTTTAAGTTCATAGTGTCCGTTAGAGAGGCAGGTATTGTGATTATCACTCCAGCGTCATAAAACCCAGATATGCCACTGGCTGCAGCCTACAGTCTCCGTTAATAAAAGTGCACCTGTACCAAGTGAACACTCTAAAACATTAACTGATATACGTCAGCATAACTATTTTATTATACGAGACTACATGTTTCGACCTTTTAAACGGTCATCTTCAGGCCTTCTAACAACAGATGCTGTGTACATGTTGGGATCCTAAAATGTTTACATCGATAAAATACATAAAATATGGCAGGTCAGTTACCTAAGAAGTAGTAGTATATGTATTGGATAACTATATGTAGTTAAAATATTTAAAATGGTAGTTTGGCGTTTATCAGCTATAATAGCATTTCCCGTTACTAGCTAAGTATTCCTTGGAAGATGTGGGTTTTTAGAGACGTCGAAGTGAGTGCTTTGTTACTAGAGCTTCGTGGGATTGTGCGTGTTGTCGAATAATTTCCAAGACGACGAGCATATACTGTAGAGTCATGGAGTTTACTGAACGGTGAGGGTCGCTTTCTGTTTTACTTCAGTATATTATATGGGAGGAGTTGGCTTTCCGTCACTTGTATTCTGAGATGCAATAAGCAGAATTGGATAATATTAGTCACACAATATATCGGGTTACTATCTTAGTCTATCATATGACACAAGAACAAAATTTACGAGCATTGAGTAGATTTGTTTTGTTTCGTCGTTTGCAGAATTCTCTCTGTTAATTGTAGTCTACAATATAGGTGTCCAGTTGCTGCGCCCTGAATTGTGTTCACTGCGCAGTAAAACGTGTTGTGGTTGGTTGTTTTTGGTTTCTTCACTCACTGTAACAAATCCGGACGGCTCTTTCGATGTGCTGCTCGTGTGGATGACTGTGCGTTGGTATATGATGTGTGACGTTGTGGTTTGAGTGTGTTCTTACTGCGCTTGCGGGTGTGGCCCTCTGTGAGGGGTAAGTTGAATTAGTGTCTCAAAGATCGAATATTTCTGCACTGTAAGTTTATCGTTAACTACATTCCCGCTTTGTAAATGTAGAGTTTCTCAATAGTATCTAGCATTCTTCCTTTATTCGCAACGTGAGTTATATCCATTATATCATTTATTGGGCCTCATATAATAAAATAATTGTGCTGGCATATATCATTTAATATTTTAGTATATTCCTAGCACATCGTGATGCCTTCCAGCAAATGAACATTCTGTTGTGAATTCCCTTGAATATATTCACTAGGACCAGACCCTGAATAATGTGCGGCTGTAAGATACCAGAGTGCATGGTGACAGTGAAATACCAATGCTTGTTGTACTGCAGTGACACATATACACAATACACTTGAAAACAGTAACACAGCAAGTAAATAATGATGAATATGATACAACATACAACTGCATGGACATGCCCATATCACATGAAAATTTAACAACCAAGGTACCTGGGTTCTTATCATGGGAAATAAATTCCCAAAAATAAAAATTTACTGGCCCATGACTCCTGGCCGGGGACAGTGACCCAGACGACCAGCTGCAACAGGCATTAGAAACAGCACCAAATGGAATTTCAACAAACTAGTTCAACTACCAGGATGAGAGTGAAGAGGAAAAGATAACAGAGGTGGGTTAGTAGGTAGGTAGGTAACATTGTGGAGAGGAGAGGACTTATACAGGGAGGCTTCTTAACCACAAATCTAAACAATGCAGGTAACCACACAAATTTAAACCCTTGAAATGTAAGAAAAGTTTAATGTGGAATGACTAAGGATCCTCATTATGCAGTTTTTATGCTTATTTAAAAAAAATGTTTACGTGAATCATAAAGGTGTCTGCACGCTTAAAATTACTGCACTTTTTTATCCAATCAAATATACACTATGTGCTGTTCCTATGTTTATGTTTGTGTGCATTTGTAATATGCACAAAAGACAATAGAGTGTGCTCTTAAACCCTTAGTTCTGTGTAGAGTTTACAAATGTTTGTAGGCAATCCCTAGCTGTCTCAGTCTTAAGTCTGTCAATCAGTAAATTTCAATACTTCATCAGTCCTTGTCATGAGTTGTTCCTTCTGATCGTTTGCTTTCATGTGTATAATTCAAGTTTAAGTTACAAAAGTGTTCTGCAGTTCTTCATTGTTTTTTGTTAGTCATAAACTCACTTAAAATTATTTTCCACTCTGTATTCTTATTTGCAGACGAAATGTGTTAATAAACTGAAGTGCTACAATTTTACACAATTTTCTATGTCTGCCGCTGACATTTGGAAGTTTTTGAGATACTCAATCCCAGACCTGCTTCTGCACAACTCCTTATGCTTACAGATATTTCAATGTGAATAAATCGAAGTGCCTTTGGAAATGAATACTCGTGCCATATTTAGGTGTGATGACTGAATATTTTATCACTTAGATATACTGGTTTTCTCAGTTATATCAACACAGTAATAAAGAAGACTATTATTGTTTTGTGAGAGTTCATAGAAGGTTACAAAACTTCATATGTTTTGCACCATGCATTGTAATATAAATACACAACATAAACCAACAAAATGCACTTTTTCTAAATTAATATTTTGTGATGTCTTCTACATATATCCACTTCAGGAAGACAATTGTATGTACATAAACGCATTCTTCTACCTACAAGACTGCTTAACCTGATGCATGTAAATTTGTACTATACCATACTTGTCCATACAAACATCTTGCTGAAGATCAACCCTTGGTTTCAAAACATGTTGAAGGCATAAAATATTAATTTAGAAAAGGTGCATTTTGTTTGTTTAGATTGTATAAGCTTACGAACCTGTCAATCCACTTACATACATGCACATGTGTACATATATATCCATGTTTGTATGCAACAGTAGAATTCCTCCCATCTCTCATGAAATTAATCTTTCTTTCTGCTTTGTTTCTTATTTTTTCTGTTTCCCCAAATTGTGTAGTTCATTACATTCCCTGTATTCATACTTACCTGCCAGGCAGACTGCCCAGTTTCATATTTACAGAACTGCAGATAAAAAACATTGTACAGGCTTTGACAGTCGTATGACAGTGTGTGTCAAGAATCCATACTAACATTTCAGACAAACCTGTTGCTCCAGCCTTAGGCTGCCAGGTCCTTCAAAGCATTGTTACAACTGATCTAACAAACTACATGTCATCTCATCCCAGAGAATGCAATCTGGCATTTAGTGTCATATGTATGGTATGAGTGGAGAATGTTATATATGCTTCTTTTGGCATTATTTTGAACGCTTCAGAACTCCTGAATTTACCATTTGAGTTGTGGTCTATAGCAATATGTACTCATTAACTTGACGGGATTTCATATTCACGTGGTGTATCAAGTCACAGAGGTATTCTAAGAACCAATTTCTGTATTTGTTACTTATATTCTTTATGTTTCATTACATTTGTTTTGGTGCATTTTTACTTCCACAGCATTTACACAACCACTGGTTACTTTCATATATTTGTGTGTGTATTAAATTATGGGGGCTGATGAGTTCATGGTCCGTGAAGGCAATGTGTTTGACATTGACAGCATCTCTGTAAAGTGTAACTGTTGTAACCTCTCTTTGTTGGACCAATAACACTTCAGAGTAAAGAGGTAAATCAGTCCCATTACAGGCCCGAGGTGCCCAGAGGGTTCCAGGAAGTTGAGGTTCCCAGATTACATGACAAGGTTGTCAGCCTTACGCACTGGCCTCTTCTACCCCCAGGAATACTCCTGGTACTCATTTCTGTTAGAGGCTGAGTCGAACCCAGGGCCATAGTGCGATCGGAAGGATTATGTCAATGAAAAATTCCAATGACATCATCTAACAGTTCAGAGTACCTGTATATTTGATATCTGTGACCATACTCAGTCTTTCAGCTTGTATTACAGTTGGTGTCTGTGGAAAAGTCACAGTTTTATTTCTGTTATTGCAGTCTGAAAGTGATCACTAACAATATGCTCGTGGCCAGACATATTACAAGTTTTTTCACCCCTGATGCAATTGGAACATAGGAAATAATCCTGACAACAATGCAGTGTAAGTGGTGGAAAATGAATATTATATTTTTCTTAGTGATTACTTTTGTGCATTGATCCATAATAGCACAGATTATTTCCTTAATCCTTTATTAATTTTCCTATTGCTGCTGTGATTCTCCAACACACTACGTTTGTGGTTTATTATTATTTTTTTTCTTTACAGATCTTGACTGTGAAGGAAGTGCTGGAAGTGTGTTTGTTGTGACTGCATTCCCACATGTGCTGCACACCCACAAACCAGAAAATGGAGGTCATGTCACAGTTTCAAACACCCTCTTACATTTCCACCTCTGATATTTTCATTTCAAGGAATGTGACTGCTTCCTTACCATTCTCTCAGTTGGAGTTCATTACTATCTCATCTTATTGAATTCTGAAAAATTCCATGTCATTAACAACTGAGTCATTAATAAGGATATTTTGCTATAGCAAGTAGAACTGTGTAGTTCTTTAATTCTGCTTCAGATTTGGTTGAACAATAAATAGGAGACCAGGTTGCTGTATTTGGCTGACTTCAATTAGAAAGTATTGCTCACATTTACTTCCAAACTTATGTTGGAAAACACTATATCAGCGGTGACTTTTAAGATTCTTTTGTATCAAGAAATGCACCTGCAGTTATATCATCCTTTTCATAAGTCATCTCCAGTATCCCTTCATGGAAAGACAGCGTCAATATATGATGTGTAAGTAGTGTCACTGGGGTGTATTTCACGTAGTTTCATTCCAAAATATGAGGGTTGTTCAAATGAAACCTGTTCTGTGATTGTTCTGGGCAAGGTGATTTAAACCACAGAAACTAAGACAGGTAGGAAACTCCACTGATGTATCACAGGACACCTCTCTCAGCCTCCATCAGCACTGGTGCTAATGGCTCTTAAGCCTGTGCCCAGAATAATTCTGAATGATTTTCACTTTAATTTCTGTTGCTGAAAGAAGAAGAGTTTGTGTGGATTTTGTTCTGGATATGAATATAGAAGATTATTTAGTTTAAACAGTTATGGAAAATATGTTAATTCATGGGTTTGAAGTGATAAGTGTTGATCATAATTATATTATGCAGGAATGGTGGTTTGTAGCACTTGTTCTGAAATGAAAACTTCTCATGGCTGCATTGGTAGCTACGAACTCTCTACAACTGCAGAGATACATGTAATTCCTGTAGAATGTGTTGTTTTCAGTTCACAGATTGAACCAAAATGTGCTTAAGGAAACGTGAGTACTTTAACTCTGAAGTGAGTCATCTCTGTTGTGCTGAATACAATTACAAACACAAGCAGAGTATGACTATCTTTGTTGTCAAAGGAATATGTTCTGACTTCTTATGGTATAGTTTCACTATAGAAGCCTCATTTAGTAATTACTTGAGACCTGGTGTATTATTTCATGTTAAGGCTAAAGGCAATAGTGTATACACGTTGGAGCCTTGCAGAGGACTGAAGATGTGTTGCATGGTGAGGTGGGGGGTATTGATCAGTAGAAGAAGGGGGGGTTCAATGGGTGAGAGGGGGGAGAAGATTTTTGATACCATCTTAAAGACCTACTTCCCATAATTCCTACCCCCTTCTCCATACCATCTCTTCCATATGTAAGTACCGATTATCTACTTTCATAACATAGTAAAGACATCATCCACATAATCATGACTCATAATACACTATTCTTCATAGAGGAACTACTATATATCAGCCGTCCCAGAGCCCTTTCACGTCACTCCTGACACAGATATAGATATGCTACTGCACATAAACAACATTATCAGGCCTGGGTTTCCCCTACCAGAATATCTACATAAATTTTTAAACCCAACTGCAGCTGGCGACTACTACTATACATGACGAGACACCAAGTCTACTTAACTTCTTCCAGGTTATAATTACTACAACATCACACATGATTCAATCACTTTGCCCATGGCAAAATAACGTAGTAAAACAACATATTTCCTAAGTGAAATACTCTCCTCAAAATTATACTGCCTAAGTTTTACAACTATATTGTTTTAACCGTTTAAATGTCAAGTTAAATCCCACCTGCCATATGCTGGCATTATTAGAAGCTCACCATATTCTCCACATTAGCAGGTTAAGGGTTACATTTTCACAATAATTTTATTTGACTATTTATATCCAAATGAAAATGAAATTTTATTGATCCAAACGAGATCTCGTTAGAGACAAAAGTCTTGATAGTGCATATTGTATAGTAGCCTCGTAAGGAATAGGTGATCAACCTGATGATGGCCTAATGAAAGGCCGAAACATGTAGTCGGTTCCTAAGGCATGCTATGTGAATAAAAACACCTTAGCAATAAAACACTCAAAGGTGTGTTTGATTTTACTCTGCTTATGTTTATAAGTGAGTACTTTAATTTACAGCATCTTACTAAGTGGGACTTTGTTCACTGAATGTTCTTCCATAGTTGACAAATACATCATGAATTATTACACATGGGCAACCCACACACACAGAGTGTGAGGTTGGAGCTTTGTAGCAGAGACTTGCAGCATCGTCATAAAAGTAGTCACTGAGTTTAAAAAATATGAAGAAAATTTGTCTTAACATGGGGAAAGAGGGGGAAGAACAAGCAACTTCTCAGTCATGAAAGTAGTTGTGGCCACCTAAGTTATTGACGGCCATAGTCACTGGAGTTAAGAATTCTTGGTTTGCCCAGTGCTACTAAGAGAAGCAGAAATGAATGTTGCAAGAGTGAGGAAAACATAAGTCAGAACAATTTATTCTTGATTTGTTTGTTCACGCTACATGTAAGTTTTTATTAAAATCAACCCCTTCCATCTGATTGCACCAACGAAGTTCAGAGCTACGTGCAGATTGTTGTGAAACTGGGTAATGCAAAGTTTTGTTAAAGTGTGTTGCTTGAAACAGTTCAAAAATAGAGCACATCACTTGAAGCAAGAAAAATGTCTGGAAAAGAAGCTGCAGAAACAAAGCACATATTGTATGCCCAATATATTTTTCTTTAAGTCTTACTCTCTTTCAGATAATATACCAAAAAGAAATGATTGTGCACACATTCCTAAACTTGTATGCATTCATCAATCAGCAGTGGTCTTCTGAATACCCATTTTTGGTAGCAAATAAACACATCTGCCTCCCACCTGAACTCATAGGCCTGTATATGTATTGGTGTTTTTTAATTAAAGTGTAATTACTTGTTCTGCTGTAATTCTTAATTTATTAAATTATGCTGAGAGATAATTCAACAAGAACAAGCAAATGCACCAGAACTGATGCATTATGCATACATTTCATAACTTGTTCACTTAAGAATAGCCAGTGTGACAAATTTCAGTGCTTGCAACTGGATGTTTAGTTGGCATTAAATTGTATTTCCTTTCTAAATAACTAATGAGATAGAATTCATCACCACACACACACACACACACATGAACACTGTTATAATATTTTCAGTATTATTCTTTTAAGTTCTTTTTAACCATTTGATGTGTTTTATTCACTTTTATATCTACATGAAGGTGTAATTTCAGAATTTTTTTCCAGAGATATAGATCATACTAACAAAAAGATGCAGTGAAGGTACGTTGTCATGCGTCACAAATTATAGAGATTATCCAAATGAAATAAAGCAAATAACATCTTCAAGGAGCTTACTATCATGTACAGTAATTAAGACTGGCTTCATTGTACAGGAGTTAAACTTCCATTAAAGTGAAACAGAGCTAAATTTGTTTTTTAAGACTATTCATTTAACCACATCCTTTCTGTGTGACAATACTGACCTGTAATATATCACTGTGGTGGTACAGAATGTAAAGTTTATTAAAAGGGCCACTAACATCAATGAAAGCAAATATTTTATGCATAAGCTTACTGTTTTATTAACTTTCTATATCCGACCTTAATAAGATACACAGTGTCTGTCTTGCTGATCTTGCTGATTTTGTTTGTGTGGCTGTTAGAGTTTCAAAATTTATGGAAATTTGTATTTTCCACAAAGAAAGATGAACAGGTCATTAATTACAGGCAGATATTTACTTCTGCTGTTTGGCTGTTGGTAGTAATAGAATTTTGTTTTCAAATGAATTCTCTTGTCACAGTAATTACATACTGTAGTCATTTCTCTCCTATTGTCTGAAATTGAAGTTAATAATTTTGGGACTTTCACCAGAAAGAAGAATTTCCTCAGCACGTAGTAGGATATATAGAAGTACCAATTTGTGTGCCAGAACATAACCAGTATGAAGGTGTGTTTCCGGTTGTAGAAAGGGCAGCATTTTAAAGAAAATCACTTTGTTACAGATCTGGTAAAAAAAAAGGACAAAATGTCTGTAAGGAAAAATATTCTGGTATCAATTTTGTCGTTCATTTGTCTTGCATGATGTTGCTTGCATAGTTTTATTTTAAAAATACAGACTGTTCCTCCCTTTCTTTTTTTATTATCACCATTCTTTAGCATATTTAAAAATGGGTTTTTTTCAAGTTGGTCCACAAGTGTGAAATGGTATAACAGAGAAAGGGTTAGATATGTGTATGGCTGCAAGGTTGAAATGTGCACATATCAGAGCTTCTCTAGTAGGGATGTGTTTTGAACTATAAACCGAATGTGACTGTACATACAAACATATCTGCTTTCAGAGTATATTACTTTTGATTACTTTGGGTACACTATAACAGCATGTTTGTATATTTATACACTTTTTTTCCAAATGTCATCATTAAGTCGGCTTGGATGACTTTCCCATAGAGCTGTTGGCTGTCTTAGTCATGTTCTCATTCTCTGTTCCCTTAGCTGCTGTTGACTGGTGACTCTGTGATCCCTGATGCTTGCTGGATGCAGATTTTTGCTGAGAGCCAACTGAGACCTGGGCACAATAACACAATTTTGTAATGTTGGAGACCTGGGTATGACAACACACATAATTCAGAAACCAAAGGAAAGAATACAATTATATAGTGCTAAGACCTAGGGACAGAACTCAGAAGTATATTGTTCAGATGTAGCGATGATAACAGAGATATAATGCTCAGATGTGGAGAACAATACCAGTTGTATCCATAATGTTGAGACCTGGGGATAATAATATAGTTACATAATGCTGAGACCTAAGGTCACAGTAACACATGGCTTTTTTTTATATCATGCTATAAACTACTCTTGGTTAGTTTGTTTTACAAAGCATGTTTGTAGCATCATAATGTGACATCCCTGTGTGCTGCTGAAAGTTACTTTTGTTCAAATGTCAAGAGAATATTTAAAGTGCAACAAACCTATTGGAATGTAACAGAAATGGTGGGGGGCATTTAATGTGTTGGCTTAATTCAATGTTTCTTACTTTTAACTGAAGAACCACATACCATTAGGTCTGCACAAGAAGTGTCGGTTATATTTTTCTTCATTTATAAAATCCGGAAATGCCTGACAGATTCCAGTGTAAATATCCTCTATAGGATTCTAAAATAATGTTTTCAATTGTTTATGCGTAGATGCAGAGTTTTGGTAGACCTGACATCCATGCCTCCCCTTTTTTATGTAAATAACCCCTATGCAAGCCAGTGCATGACATTGTAAGAGAAATGTCATTTACAAATTCAAGGTTATTTAGGCTCGAATAACTACACAGTGTTTGGTTTCACCATTACTTTATTATTCCAGTAGTTATCTGGGGCTCTTTTCCCATAGTAAAGTGGCAGGGGGGGACACATATGAACACTCATCTCCAGCTGATACTGAGACTGAGTCCTGGAGCTGTACCTCTTCTCCTCCCTATGCATACTTTGGCACAAGGAAGATTTACCTTTTCTGGTTTATTTGTTGTAATTAATAACCATTTCAGTGGAATCAAGTCACTTATTTAGCTTATTCAAATTGTAACATACCACTGTGTGCTCAGACAGTCACAGAATTGATGATGACAGTAAACCCATCATTTGTTGTTTGGTGAACGACATTGTCGTCATCCTTGTCATTGTGGTAATGACTGACTGACTGACAGAACCCAAAGATTCATCTACTTGTACACATCAGCCTGCCACTTATATATATCCTGGACTGTATTAATTCAGTTCAACTTCTCCAACCCTATTTCTTTAAGAGTGGTTTAATATTATTCTCATTTTTGTTTCTAGGCCTTCCAAGTTTTCCCATTTCTTCAGGTTCCCCCATATCCGTGCATTCATTTCTGCTCATATCTATACATGCAGCGTGTCCTGCCATTTGAAATGACCTGTTCAAGTCTACAGCACTGTGTAACGTTTCATAATATGTTGATTTTTTTACAGTGACAGGTTTTAACCTTGGAACTAACCCACAAGCTGAAGGAACACCCCTTTTCCTCTTGTCCACATTTATCTATTCTTCACATTTGCAGCCACCTGCTATATGTGTGGGTTGTCCATCTGTTACCTAGATCGTGCGTGGCTGTGGTTACAATGACCCACTTAACATGGACTGTTGAGGTAAGAACTGGATGGTTTATGTGTGACTGTGGGAGAATATGTCACAGTATGGCATTTTATGGTCTGTGAATGAGATGTGACGTTATCATTTGGAACTGAAATGTATTATCTATGTATTACATACGGGGTCTCCACTTGCAGTGGCTGGGTTCATCATCAGCAGCTGGTGCAAGAGCTGGGACCCAGAGGAGCCGTCCAAAAGACCTTCCCTAGCGACACTCAGCAGGTGGGGTTGCTCTGTCAGTGTGTCCGTAAGCGCAGCACTAAGCATATCTGTAAAGCCACAGAAACTACTCAATGTGACCAGTATTTTGTACATAGATTCTTCGATCCTGTGAGAAATGAGGCAGATTTTACATTTAAATATTTAATAACGTCTTCAGGACCGCCTCTCTGGTCTAGTGGTCAGAGTTTCTGGCTACAGATACAGAGGTCCCTGGTTCGATGTCCCGGCGCTACCAGATTTTCTGAGTAGTAGTGGGTCTGGAACGGGGTCCACTCAGCCTCGTGAGGTCAAACTGAGGAGCTACGTAAATAAAAAAGTAGCGGCTCCAGGTTCAGAAAACAGAGATTAACGGCCGTGGGGACCCGTTGCGCTAACCACGTGACACCCCTCTATCCGCAAAAGTTGGCACTAACTTCGCCTACCGGCGG